>ERZ1026846.1162-NODE-1162-length-17584-cov-43.420104_pt1 | contig 17584 bp, 10 predicted proteins | sample MGYA00380153_ERZ1026846 | MGnify/ENA primary metagenome ERZ1026846 (study PRJEB33269, sample SAMEA4719789) | human gut metagenome | biome: human-associated habitat; feature: organic feature; material: feces | place: Cameroon | collected 2013-10 ... | reverse complement strand
GTGCAAAAGTATTAAAAAAAATCTAGAAAAAAGAAGGATAATTGAAAATAATAAGTTATTTTTGCATCGTGAAACGTTTTAAGCATATATTTCGGGTCATTTTAGCAGTTATTTTAACCAATTTAACTACTATTGTGACAGCACAGGATTTTTCAGGCTACAATGCTCCTGATATTTCTGTGCAGAACAGTCGTGTCAATGAGGAAGCCACCGCATGGCTCGATTCTGTGGATATTTCGCTCCTTACCTGCGGACCAGGTGAGGAGGTGTGGTCGTACTATGGGCATTCGGCTCTGCGCATCCAGGACAAGGCGCATGGCAGCGACGTGGCTGTGAACTGGGGCATGTTCAGCTTCAGGCAGAGCTTCTTCGTGCTCCGCTTCGTCTTCGGACTCACCGATTACCAGATTGGCATCTATCCGATGACCGATTTCATGGCTGAGTACAGCGCCGAAGGAAGATGGGTGCGCCAGCAGCGCTTCCATCTGTCGAGAGAAGAGAAGCTGAAGGTGCTCCATGCCATCGAAGAGAATGCACAGCCGGAAAACCGTACCTACCGCTACAATTTCTTCTTCGACAACTGTACCACCCGTGCCCGCGAAATGGTGATTACCAACATCGGTTACTGCAACACCAACTTCAAGGACACCGATGCGCAGTCAACTTACCGCGAGGAAATCCATAAGCTCAACGGCAACCACCGCTGGGCAAGATTCGGCAACGATCTGCTGCTGGGCTACCTGTCAGACAGAGACCTCACCCAGCGCGAATGGGAGTTCCTGCCAGATAATCTGAGCAAAGACTTCGCCACCGAAGGAAGAAAAGACTTCATCAACGACACGGCGGGCAATGCAGAGGAGAACCACCTCATCGGAAAAGACGGATACCTCATGCTGGTGGATTCCACCTGCTATCTGATACCTCCTACCCAGAAAGTGGCAGAAGCAGAAGTCATCACCCCTACCCTGATATTCATCACGCTGGCGGTCATCTTCATCGCACTCAGCGTTTTCGAATGGAAAAGGAAGAAGAACTTTTGGGTGCTGGATACCTTCCTGCTCATCCTTACCGGATTGCCGGGACTCATTCTCTTTGCCATGCTGTTCTCTCAGCACCCTACCGTGCAGGTGAACTTCCAGATGCTGATATTGAACCCATTCAACCTCATCTTTGCATGGAAGACCATCCAGAAGATACGCCAGGGTAAGCTCTATTGGTATTATGAAGTATGGGGAATCTGCCTTGTCGTGTCACTTTTCATGCAGATATGGCAGACCTACGCAGAGGGCATGGTAACTTTGGCACTCTCTTTGCTCGTAAGATACGCATTCAAGTCAACCATGCTGGACTTAAGTGCCAACAACTTGAAGATACAGCATCGTATCATCACGAAATTCAGTAAGAAGAAAAAGAATCAAGAATAAGATTAATAAATAAAGATAAGATAATGTTAGTAAACAGATATATCACAGCCCTTTTGGTTGTCCTGGCGGCAACCGGCATGGAGGCGCAGACTTATCAGCAGGCGCTGAAGTTTGCGCTCACGGATATATCCTACGATGAATTCATCCAGCAACCGGAGGCGAAGGCATTGGAGGAGGACATCCTCTATGTCCTGAAGGTAATCAAGCAAGCCGCCGAGGATGAAAGCATCGCAGAGCGCTACCATTATCTGCCGTCGGCTACCCTTCCAGCCATCCAGACTGACATTCTGACAGAATCACATTCACATATTTGTTTTTACCCCGTGGTGGCACACAAGTACAAGGCGCCATACGGGAGCATTGTTATTCGAGGTCCTAATAGCTAACAAATGCGCCTTTTGCCAGCAGAACTCAAAAGAAAATGCGGCAGGAAAAGGCATTTATTGGCAAAACATTGCAGATTTACAGATATTTTTTGTATTTTTGCAAAATATTTAAGATTAGACAACATTACATCGAATAACAATAAAAAATAAATATAACAATGAACTTCAACAAAATTCTTCAGTCATTGTTTGGCAACAAGTCAACTCGCGATATGAAGTTGATCCAGCCAATCGTAGAGAAAGTCAAGGCAGAATACCCTAAGATGAATGCCTTGAGCAATGACGAACTTCGTGCAAAAACAAAGGAACTCCAGAAGTACGTACAGGAGTACGCTAAGGAAGAGAAGGCTAAGATTGCCGAACTCAAAGCTAAGATCGAGGACACTCCTATCGACGAGCGTGAAGGTATCTTCAACCAGATCGACAAGTTGGAGCAGGAAGCACTCGACAAGTATGAGGTTGCACTCAACGAGGTTTTGCCTCAGGTTTTCGCTATCGTAAAGGATACAGCACGCCGCTTCGCTGAGAACGAGGAGACCGTAGTTACTGCTACAGACTTCGACCGCGAGCTGGCTTCAAACCCAGCCAACGACTTCGTGACCATCGACGGTGACAAGGCTATCTATCACAACCACTGGACTGCCGGCGGCAACGATATGAAGTGGGAAATGATCCACTACGACGTACAGCTCTTCGGTGGTGTCGTTCTGCACCAGGGTAAGATTGCAGAGATGGCTACCGGTGAGGGTAAGACTCTCGTAGGTACAACCCCTATCTTCCTCAACGCATTGACTGGTAACGGTGTACACGTAGTAACCGTGAACGACTACCTGGCTAAGCGTGACTCTGAGTGGATGGGACCTCTCTATATGTTCCACGGTCTCTCTGTAGATTGTATCGACAAGCATCGTCCTAACTCCGACGAGCGCCGCAAGGCATATATGGCAGACATCACCTTCGGTACCAACAATGAGTTTGGTTTCGACTACCTGCGTGATAACATGGCTACCAACCCTAGCGACCTGGTACAGCGCCAGCACAACTACGCCATCGTCGATGAGGTTGACTCCGTGTTGATTGATGATGCCCGTACACCATTGATTATCTCTGGTCCTATTCCAAAGGGCGACGACCAGATGTTCGAGCAGTACCAGCCACTGGTAGAGAAGCTCTACGAGGTACAGCGCAAGCAGGCTACCGAGTTGCTCGCCGAGGCTAAGCAGAAGATTACAGAGGGCGGCAAGACCAAGAACCAGCAGATGCTCGAGGAAGGTTTCCTCTCACTCTACCGTTCTTACAAGGCGCTGCCTAAGAACAAGCCATTGATCAAGTACCTCTCTGAGGAGGGTATCAAGGCTGGATTGCTCAAGACCGAGGAATTCTATATGGCAAACAACAACCGTGAGATGCCTAAGGCTGTTGAGCCTTTGTACTTCGTGGTTGATGAGAAGCTGAACTCTGCCGACCTTACCGATAAGGGTACAGAGTGGTTGGCTAAGCAGGTGAACGATAGAGAGCTCTTCGTATTGCCTGATATCACTACACAGATGAGTGACCTGGAAGCTCGCACAGACATCTCAGACCAGGAGCGTCTGGATATCAAGGACGAGTTGCTGGCTCACTACGGCGTACAGAGCGAGCGTGTTCACACCTTGCAGCAGCTCTTGAAGGCTTACACCATGTTTAATAAGGACGATGAGTATGTTGTCATGGACGGTCAGGTGAAGATCGTGGATGAGCAGACAGGTCGTATCATGGAGGGTCGCCGCTGGAGCGATGGCTTGCACCAGGCTGTAGAGGCTAAGGAGCATGTAAAGGTAGAGGCTGCCACACAGACCTTCGCTACCATCACACTCCAGAACTACTTCCGTATGTACCACAAGCTCGCAGGTATGACCGGTACGGCAAGCACAGAGTCTGGTGAGTTCTGGGATATCTATAAGCTCGATGTAGTTGAGATTCCTACCAACCGCCCTATCCTGCGTAAGGACTTGGATGACCGTGTATATAAGACTGCCCGCGAGAAGTATCGTGCCGTCATCGATGAGATTGAGGAGACACGCAATGCTGGTCGCCCTGTATTGGTTGGTACCACATCTGTAGAAATCTCTGAGTTGTTGAGCAAGATGTTGAAGATGCGCAACATTCCTCATAATGTATTGAACGCCAAGCTGCACCAGCAGGAGGCTCAGATTGTAGCCGAGGCTGGTCGCTCAGTAAATGGCAAGGGTGCCGTAACCATCGCTACCAACATGGCAGGTCGTGGTACCGATATCAAGCTGACTCCTGAGGTGAAGGCTGCAGGTGGTCTCGCCATCATCGGTACAGAGCGTCATGAGAGCCGTCGTGTTGACCGTCAGCTCCGTGGTCGTGCCGGACGTCAGGGTGACCCAGGTTCTTCTGTATTCTATGTATCATTGGAGGATAAGCTGATGCGTCTGTTCGCTTCAGAGCGTATCGCCAAGGTAATGGACCGTCTCGGTTTCGAGGATGGCGAGCGTATCGAAAGCCCAATGATCAGCAAGAGCATCGAGCGTGCACAGCGCAAGGTTGAGGAGAACAACTTCGGTATCCGTAAGCACCTCTTGGAGTATGATGACGTGATGAACCGTCAGCGTACCGTTATCTACGAGAAGCGTCGCCACGCCCTGATGGGTGAGCGTATCGGTATGGATATCGCCAACGTAATCTGGGACCGCGTACTGAACATCGTGAACAACAACGACTTTGCCGGTGCCAAGGAAGAGTTCCTGAAGGTTCTCGCCATGGAGATTCCTTTCACAGAGGAGGAGTACGAGAACGGCAGACGCGATGAGATGGCTGAGCGTGCCTTCCAGGAGGCTATGGCTGCCTTCAAGCGCAAGACCGACCGCATCCAGGCTACAGCAATGCCTATCATCAAGCAGGTGTATGAAAACCAGGGTGCGATGTACGAGCGCATCATGGTGCCTATCACCGACGGCAAGCGTATGTACAACATCGCATGCAACCTGAAGGAAGCTTACGAGACTGAGGCAAAGAACGTAGTGAAGGAGTTCGAGAAGAGCGTAGTACTCCACATCATCGATGATGACTGGAAGGAGAACCTCCGCAAGCTCGATGAGTTGAAGCACTCTGTACAGAATGCCAGCTACGAGCAGAAGGACCCATTGCTCATCTTCAAGTTGGAGAGTGCAAAGGTATGGGATGCTATGATCAATGATATGAACGACCGCATCGCCAGCATCCTGATGCGTGGTCAGATTCCTGTCATGGAGCAGGAGCAGCCAGTTCAGGAGGCAGCACCAGAGCAGCACACCCAGCAGAACTACGTAGAGAGCAAGGTGGATATCGATGCTGAGCGTGCAGCACAGGAGGCAGCAGCCAATCAGGATACCCGCGAGGGAGCAGATCAGGTGAACCGCACTCCATACCGTGCCGAGCACATGCCTCGTCCTAACGACCCATGTCCATGCGGCAGTGGAAAGAAGTTCAAGAACTGCCACGGCAGAAACATCTAATCACCAGAAAGGATGATAAGTGATGACAGCGAAATCTTGCCATCACAAGAAATAATGATAAGAATACCTAGATTTGATGATACTCTCATCATTTCTAGGTATTTTTGTTATAAAAAACATCATTGCTACCGAGTTGCAAAAAATTATTCGTAATTTTGCAGTTGAAAAGATCTAGAAAGATCTAGAAAGAAAGATTAAGAAAGATCAAGAAAGAAAGATCAAGAAGGAAAGATTAAGAAGGAAAGATTAAGAAAGATAAAAAGATAAAGAGGAAAGATATATGAAATTATCAGAACTTAAAACAGGTGAAAGTGGAGTCATCGTCAAGGTATCCGGTCACGGTGGATTCCGCAAGCGAGTCATCGAGATGGGATTCATCAAGGGCAAGAAGGTAGATGTGCTCCTGAACGCCCCACTTCAGGACCCTGTGAAATACAAGATTATGGGTTACGAGGTATCACTCCGCCACAGCGAAGCCGACCATATCGAGGTGGTTTCCATTGATGAAGCCAAGAACGATGCAAAGCTCAGCAAGGCGGAAGAAGAAGACCGCCAACAGGTAATTGACTCAAAAGTAGTAGATTCCAACGATAGCGACGAGCAGGCGCTCGGCGACAAGATGCTCGTGGCTGAAAGAAAAGACAATGCCAGCAACGAAGCCTTGGCAGAACAGGAAGCAGAAAGACTCCACCGCGTCATCAACGTGGCACTGGTGGGAAATCCAAACTGCGGAAAGACTTCATTGTTCAACTTTGCATCGGGTGCTCACGAACGTGTGGGCAACTATAGCGGAGTAACCGTGGATGCCAAGGTGGGCGAAGCTGAATACAACGGCTATCATTTCAACCTGGTAGATTTGCCGGGCACCTATTCTCTTTCTGCCTATTCTCCGGAAGAGCTTTATGTGCGCAAGCAGCTCATCGAGCATACGCCGGATATCGTCATCAACGTCATCGACACCAGCAACCTGGAGCGCAACCTCTATCTCACCACCCAGTTGATAGACATGCACATCCGCATGGTCTGTGCCCTCAACATGTTTGATGAAACCGAAAAACGTGGCGATAACATCGACTACGACAAACTGGGCGAACTCTTCGGTATCTCGATGATTCCTACCGTCTTCACCAATGGTCGAGGCGTGGATAAGCTCTTCGAGACCATCATCGAACTCTACGAAGGCAAGGAAGATTCCAGCGCTCACTATCGCCATATCCACATCAACCACGGACATGAGATAGAGCACGGCATCGAGCATATCCAGAAATATCTGAAGGCAGATGATTCCATCCGCCAGCGCTACTCCACCCGTTACCTCTCCATCAAGTTGTTGGAGAATGATAAGCACGCAGAGGAATACGTTAGTCATCTGAAATCGGCCAAGGAAATCTTCGCAGCCCGCAATGAGGCTGCCAAGCGTGTGAAGGAAGAGACTCTGGAAGATAGCGAAACCGCCATCATGGATGCCAAATACGGTTTTATCCATGGCGCATTGCAGGAAGCGGGCTATGAACCGGGCAAGGCAAAGGATACCTATCAGGTAACCCACCTCATCGACAGCATCCTGACCAATAAATATGTAGGCTTCCCTATCTTCATCCTCCTGCTGTTCATCATGTTCTCAGCCACCTTCGTTCTGGGCGAGATTCCTAAGGGATGGATTGAGGACGGCGTGGCATGGCTGGGCGAGTTCATCAGCAATACAATGCCGGATGGACCAGTGAAGGATATGCTAGTAGATGGTGTGATTGGTGGTGTTGGTGCGGTCATCGTATTCCTGCCACAGATTCTGATTCTGTATTTCTTCATTTCTTATATGGAGGATTCGGGATATATGGCTCGTGCCGCCTTCATCATGGATAAACTGATGCACAAGATGGGCCTGCATGGCAAGTCATTCATCCCGCTGATTATGGGATTCGGATGTAACGTACCTGCGGTGATGGCAACGAGAACCATCGAGAGTCACCGTTCCCGTCTGATAACGATGCTGATATTGCCATTGATGAGCTGTTCGGCTCGTCTGCCAATCTACATCATGGTCATCGGAACATTCTTTGCCATCCAATACCGTTCGCTCATCATGGTATCGCTCTATCTCATCGGCATCTTCCTTGCCGTGATATTGAGCCGCATCTTTGCCAGTTTCGTAGTGAAGGGCGAAGATACCCCATTCGTTATGGAGTTGCCTCCTTACCGCTTCCCTACCTGGAAGGCGATAGGCCGCCATACCTGGGAAAAGGGTAAGCAGTATTTGAAGAAGATGGGTGGCATCATCCTCGTGGCAAGTATCATCGTCTGGGCTTTGGGCTACTTCCCTCACAATGAGGAACTTGACAACCAGGCTCAGCAGGAGCAGAGCTATATCGGAAGAATCGGTAAGACCATCGAGCCTATCTTTACCCCACAGGGTTTCGACTGGAAACTGGATGTGGGCTTGGTATCCGGTGTAGGTGCCAAGGAGATTGTAGCCTCAACGATGGGTGTGCTCTACAGCAACAACGACAGTTTCTCTGACGATCAGGATTACAACGATGAAGACGGAAAATATGAGGTTTTGAAGAAGCAGATGACTTCTGATTTGAAGAAGACCTACGGTTACAGCGATGCCGAGGCGGAATCTAAGGCAACGCTCACCGCCTATTGCTTCCTCCTCTTCGTATTGCTCTACTTCCCTTGCATCGCCACGATAGCAGCCATCAAGGGTGAGACGGGCAGTTGGAAATGGGCAGGCTTTGCCGCAGGCTACACCACGCTCCTGGCATGGGTAGTATCAGCCCTGGTATTCCAGATAGGAAGTTTGTTCATCTAAAACATCAGGAACATATATCAAATAAAAAAAGAATATCCTGCATGCCTTTTCTTGGCACACAGGATATTCTTTTTTTTATTTGAACTTTAGCTTCAACTCATTTTTTATTTAAGTTTCGGCTTTAACTCATCTGGAGAATCCTTGGTAAACATATTCACGGCTGGAGCCGATTTCGTGAAGAGATTTTCAATCACCTGCTTATCCACCTCCATTGCCGGCTGGAAATCATCGCTCATCATATACTTCAGGATGGCATAACGCATCTGGTTAGCCACCAAGCGATGTTCCAAGTCGCTGGTTACATCCATCGTAGTCATCAGAAGCTTGCCTCTACCCACCTTGGCTTCAATCATCATACCGAGCTTTCGGCTCACGTGCCAGGTATCTATCGGCTGGATTGCCGGCTGATAATCCTTCGGGAACTCACGGAGATTCATCACCTGCGCCTTGTTCAGCAACTCCCACCAGTTCAGGTTTGCCCAGTCATCCGTAGGGAAATTTCTGAAGAGTGGATGAGCCTTGTCGATGGCAGCACCCGTGGTATGAGGCGGACGCATCTTAAACCAACTGGTATTCCAGAACACCGGCAGATAGGTTTGCTTCACATCTTCGCCCATCTTCACCTTTCCGGCAGCCAGAAGCAGCACCTTGCCACCCTTCTGCAACACCTTCTGCGCCTTGGCATCCAGACTATCAGCAATATAGATATCCTTAAGCGCCTTGGTATTCGGCATCTCTATCTGAGATGGATACACCCAGAAATCCCAATGGTTACGGGCTACAGGAGCATTGGAAGACTTCACCTGAATCTCCAAGACCAACTGCGATGGAGACGGAATATGGAGATGAGGGAAATCCAGGGATACATTGCCTAAACCGATGTTCTTACCCACAGGAAGCGAATTCTGATTATCAGCAAGCGAATTACCTGGAAGCGAAGACTTTTCTAATTTTCCGGAAGCCAAAACCTGCTGATTTTCGTCCTTCACCTCGTATGTAACCTCCGCATTCTGCAACGGCTCGTGATACGCATTATAGAGTTCCACAGGAACCTGCACCTTGTTTTCTGAAGAGAAAACGAATCTCGGGAACTTAGCCAGAGGAACGATTGGCGAACAGAACTCCGTCCAATCCTTGGCATCACAATATCCCTTTTCCTTCCAATGCACATTCAATACGCCCACAAGAGCAGTACCCTGTCCGCTATAATCATTCAAGCCCAGCAACTGGAAGCCAGCATAATCCTTGGTTCGCAGATTGCGTTCTAAATCATACTTATATGCCAAGGTCTGCAACTTACCGCTGGCATGAAGGAATTTCTCAGCCTGACTCGCCATACCGTTATCTCTCAGCAAATCAGAAAAGATCTCGAAGTTGCGGGCCTTATAGGCTCCCGTGTATTGCGAAATCTCCTTGAAATCTGGGAAGGCGCACCACTGTCCCATCTCGTGGGTCACTCTAGGCTCGTTCACATCAAAGGTAATCAGCGTTCTTCCCTTCTGAACCACACGAACCATATCCCCATCGAAGTTGTCTTCCGATTGCGGAGCCTTCTTGTCCCAATCCAATCCGCGCGCACCACCCTTTACATGATACTCGCTCTTCGGGTCCCAAGCCCAACCGCCACCAACGGATGCACCACAATATACACGGCGCTTATCGCCAGACTTCTTCCATTCTTCCACAAAGTTGCCAACCCATTTCACCCAGTTTCCCGCAGGTTCATTGCCCGCAGCAAGCATGCAGAAGCTAGGATGATTGCCATATTTCTCAACCATTCGCTGAGTTTCCTGCATCAGATAATGGTCGATGGTCATGCCATTGCCCAACTTTACACCATGATTTGGCCAAGATGGACCTTCGGGCTGAAGATAGATTCCCACCTGATCGGCTGCCGAGAAAGCTGCCTCGGGAGGACAATAAGAATGGAATCGCATCATATTGAGTCCATATTCCTTGCATTTCTTAAAAATACGGAGCCACGAAGCCTCATCGGTTGGCGGATAACCGGTTTCCGGGAAACAGCAGTTGCCCACGGTTCCACGCATCCAAATCTTCTTGCCATTCATATAAAACTGTCTGCCTTCGATGGAGATCTCACTCATACCAAAGGTGGTACTGATAGATTCCTTGCCCATCGTGGCAGTCAGGGTATAAAGATTCGGATGGAATTCATCCCAAAGCCTGATATCCTCGCCCATCGGAATAATGACGGAGAATTTTCCATCACTTTCTCTCTTTATTTTAGAAAACGAATGCTGGACGCCACTTACATCAAACTGGAAATCAGCCTTTTGGGCATTCCCCGTCACATCCATCACCACCTTAATCTGCTTGCCCTTTACATCAGGATAAACCTGCAGGTTGCGGATATACTGCTGCTGATGCGCCTGCAATTCCATTTTTCCGATGATGCCGTTCCAGTTGCCCTGGGTCTGGTCGGTTACGCTATGCGAATCCTGACCCACGCATACATTTTCTATGCCATTATACACCTTGATGCTGATTTCATTATCCTTGCCATATATAATATAAGGTGTAACATCAAACTCATGAGGCACACTCAGCGAAGAATCCCTGCCCGCCAACTTGCCGTTGATATAAACCGAAGTCTCTATATGAGGACGTTCCAGATAGAGGATAACGCGCTGCTTCTTCCACTCCTTAGGCACAAACACCGATTTGCGATACCACGCATTGCCGATGTAATGCTTCTCTGGAGTGAGGAAGAAAGGAAACTTCATGGTTCCCTTGATGCGATGCTTCCCATTTGCCAGCACTTCCTCCTGGCGATATTTCTCCATATAAGGATTGAAATAGAAGGAAGAATCATAAAGACTTCCTGTCCATTGCGTATGGGTACAGACATCATTACCCTTGCCGTTGGTGAGCATCGATCCCGGCAACTTGACCTCATCCTCATAGGTAGGCGCATCTCCCTGCGAGAATCGCCACTGCCCCGAGAGGTCTATCTTATTATTTGAGCTGAAGCCCTGTGCCTGCAAGGGAGCACAAGACATCAGACCCAGCATAAAAACTATATTTCTCATTGATGGTTGAATCATTTATTGTTAAATCATTTATTATTGAATAATACGTCGCATTTATAATGCGTCGTTGATGATTTCCAATTTCACAAGTTCTTCTCCTTCCTTCGTCACATCTGCTTCGCGAGGGAAATAAACCGGCATATCCTTCTGCAAAGGAAGAATGCGGAGTTCCAGCTTCTGGCAGTCGGTAGGCAGACGCCACAATCCCATCAGGAACGGGCGACCATTATAGAAATTATCAGCCACCAGTTTGCCATCGGCATAGAGTCGGGCACAATCACCACGATATTGAATTTGCAGGAGTTTTCTGCCCTGCAGCATTTCAGGCGAAAGATGAAGCTGATAAACCGCAGCCTTCTTGAAGTCAGCATCAGATGGTTCCTCTGCCACTTTCTGCACACCCATAGTTATCTTGCGAACGCTCTCTGCTTCCTTGATTTTCTTGAAAGAAGGAGCCAGTGACATCATTGGAACCATTTTCTTAGATTTGGAAGTCTGCGACTTTACCGAACCATTTTTCTGCTCAACCGATATTCCTTCCTTCTGCAGGAACAGATGCTCCGCCGTCTTGGAATCTACGAGATAGATGTTCTTATAAACAGGTTTGGCGATACCCTTCGCCTTCACATTCTTCAACACCTTTCCATCTACAGCAATCTCAGTAGGAATACCCTTGATCTGTTCCAGATAGATTTTTCCATCCCGCTTGGCAATCAACTGTGCCGTAGCGTATCGGATGCCATCGATATTTACCGGGAAGATGCACATTGCACCGGCAGGAACCGTCATCGGACGCTGAGGGAACTTCATTCCGCAGACATCAAACTGCACATTCTTCTTGGCAGACAACTGCTGCAATCGCTCATAGTTATTAATGAAAACAAAACCGCTCTTATCTTTAGACCGAAGCGACCAGCGAAGATGCGAATCATCACCCTTCTCTATATCCTGACAGCATGGGAAGCTAGACTCCATCGGAGCCAGCACTTCTGCATAATCATGCATAAAGAGATGCAGTTTGCGGAGCATGAAATAATGAGGATTCTTCTGTCCGAATTCACCCAATGGCGCCTGGAAATCATACGTCTTTACCGGCATATCATTATAATTGGTAGCCTGAGTGCGCTGATTTTCATTCAGATAAACCGCACTACCATCGTCCAGATTACCCGGCATCATCGCAGAAGGATTGGTTCCGCCATGATACATATAATATCCCAGCAGATTGCTTCCGCTACCCAACTTGACGATAGCCAACGAATATGCATCTTCCGGATAAATATACGGACGGCGATGATAGGAAGTCATCATACCTCCACCCAGTTCGCAGGTGAAATAAGGATAGGCTTCATCCCCCTTGTTGATCTTCGCCTCTTGTTTGCCAAGCTGTTCGGTAGCGATAGCCGTACTGCTTCGGAAAGCCTTGAAGTTGAAAGCCTTGTAGTAATTACCAGCAGTTTCCTTCAGGCTGCGCTCCCAGAAACCATCGGCATAGTCGCCATAAAGCGGAAGCATCTCGCCGAAAGGCACAGGCGTTTTCAGTTCAGGCCATCCAGTACGGGTATAGAAAGGCAAATCGAAACCTATCTGCTGGGCTATCTTCTTCAGCGCCATCAGATAACTACCCCTGCCACGATATTCGTTATCAAACTGTGCCGCAACTACCGGACCACCATCTTTCCATTGTAACCCCTGCACCTGCGAATAAATCTGACGATAAAGTTCGGTTGCATATTTCAGGAAAGTGGTATTCTCCTCTCTCATCTTGCATCCCTTGGTAAACATCCAGTCAGGTATGGCACCATTGCGAACCTCGCCATGGCAGAAAGGGCCCAGTCGGAGAACCACTGGCATCTCTTCCTGCTTACATATCTCAAGAAAACCACGAAGATTGCGCTGTCCACTCCAGTTGAACACACCTTCTACTTCCTCCACATGGTTCCAGAATACATAGGCGGCAATCATGGTAACGCCACCCTCCTTCATCTTTCTCACTTCCTCTCTCCACTCATTCTGAGGGATTCGAGAATAATGTACCTCGCCCATCACCGGCACCACTCGCTTGCCATCGAAGATGAGGCTATGCTTATCCCATCGGATAGATTGCTGCGGAATCTGTGCTTGGGCAGCCATCGAGCAAATTGTCAGGAACGACATCGCTGCAAATAATGTTTTAGTCTTCATTTCCATTTATAGTGTTTCTGTTATTTTATAGAGTTTTTGTTATTTGTGGACAAAATTACAAATTTTAAAGCAATATTTACCTATATTTTTGTACAATAAACATAGATATTCTTCTTATTCATTGTTTTTCGTTGTTTTTTCGGTCACAATAGAATCCATACCAATTATTATCAGCAATATTCCTTGCTTATTTTATTGATAACCAAAAACCGTGGATGCATGGAGCATCCACGGTTTTTGGTATTTTATTCAGATATTCATCTTGTTTTCAAGATATTCATCTCATTCAAGATATTCTCTTTCCTACCTTTGCGGCAACAAAAGCAATCATCAAGCCCAGGCAGGCGGCAATGCTGATGGCTATGCGGAGTCCGGTAGCCTCTGCAAGCCATCCGATAACCGGTGGTCCTACCAGGAAACCGAAGAAGCTGATGCTCGAAACGATGGTGATGGCAATGCTAGCCTTGATGGTTCCGAGTTTTCCGGCGATGCTGTAACAGATAGGAACCGATGAAGAGATGCCGAAACCTACCAGCAGGAAGCCCAAGGTGGCAGGAATCAGATAAGGCAAGGCGGCAGCCAGCCACAAACCACCCACAATCAAACCACCACAAACCTTCAATACCTTGGCTGACCCATATTTTGTAACAAAGCCATCAGCAAGGAATCTACCCAGAGTCATCGCTCCCATACCAGCCACATAGCCCGCACGGATAAAAGCCTCATCGGGTTTTACTACAGATGAGAAATACACACCACTCCAATCATAAACAGTTCCTTCACAGAACATACCGGCAAATCCCATCAATCCCAGGAGAAAAAGAATCGGGTCGATGGTCTTGAAAGAGAACTTAGGCACATCCTCCTCTTCCGCCTTCGCCGTAGCATCATCTACCAGAAAACGGAATCCGATAGCGATGATAAGAAGACTCATCGCCAGGATGGCTCCAAAGTGAACCTCTATCGGAAGCAAAGTATTGGCAAAGACGGCTCCGATGATACCACCCGCAAAACCGCCCAAGCTCCACAAACCATGAAACGACGACATGATGTTGCGCCCATACATCTTCTCCACCAGACAAGCCTGCGTATTGGTAGCTATGTTCATCAGATTTGCCATCATTCCGAAAGCCACCAGACTTAATATCAGATTGAAAACCGTAGTGCTGCTTCCTATGCAGAAGAGCACCAATGCATAGAGAATTTCAGATAAGGCAAGCATCCTCTTGCTGCCAAACCTGTTCACCAAGACACCCGAGAAAGCCATCATCAGAAGCTGACCGATAGGAATGGCGAAAAGCACCGATCCCAACTGTCCGTTGCTCAAGTGCAACATCTGCTTTACATCCGGAATGCGGCTTGCCCAACTGGCAAACACCACGCCCGGCACAAAATAATAAGCTGCAACAGCCACTCGCTTACGGGTTAAATCTCCCAAATTGCTCAAACTATTCATATTACTCAAACTTACAGTCATCCTTCTTAATACCTTATTTTATATACCTTAATTAATATGCCTATTTATATACTTATTTATATTTGCGGCTGCAAAATTACAAAAAAATGCAGAAAAACACCGATATTTGAACAAAAAATGTAGCTTTGTTTAAGAAATTAGCCGTAACTTTGCACTCAGAAAAAGATTAAAAAACAAACTAGCAATGAAGAAACAGACAATGATTACTCTGGCACTCGCCTTGACCTTGGCGATGCCAACCATGCCAGCCTTCGCCCAGAAGGCAATGAGCAAGAAAGAAATCGCCGAAAAGGAAAAGGCTTTCAAGAACCTTCAGCATCCCTGGAAAGGAAAGAAGGTGGCTTACTTCGGTGATTCCATCACAGATCCAAGAATCAAGGCATCGAAGGTGAAATACTGGGGATTCCTGCAGGATTGGCTCGGCATTACCCCCTACGTTTATGGCGTGAGCGGCAGACAGTGGAACGATATTCCCCGACAGGCTGATCTACTCCAGAAAGAGCATGGTGATGATTTCGATGCCATTCTCATCTTTATGGGAACCAACGATTATAACAACGGTGTGCCTATCGGCGAATGGTACACGGAGACTTTCGATAGCGTAAGAGTAGCCCTTCACAAGCCAAGCGAAATGGTTCAGCGTCGCCACCGTCATTTTGCCATGGATGGGAACACCTTGAAAGGTCGCATCAACATAGCCATGTCGAAGTTGAAACAGATGTATCCTACCAAGCAAATTGTGGTGATGACTCCTATCCATCGTGCTTACTTTGGAAGCAGCGACAAGAACATCCAACCTGACGAGATGTACGAGAATGCCCGTGGCATCTTCTTCGATGAATACGTGAAGGCTATCAAGGAGGCAGGCAATGTATGGGCAGTACCAGTCATCGACCTCAACTCCCTTTCTGGTCTCTTCCCTCTTTACGATGCTGGCGCCCAGATGTTCAACAAGCCAAACACCGACCGTCTTCATCCTAATGATGCCGGCCATTCCCGTATGGCAAAGACCATCATGCAGCAGCTCTCCGCCCTGCCTTGCGACTTCTAGAGAAGGGGCAGCTGATATAGAAAAGTGTGTTATTTCACCCCTATTTTATATTGAAAAGTGTAGTTTTCCGCAGGAGTTTGCCTATATTTTAGGCAAATTTCTGCGTTTGTTGCCTATGCTTTAGGAAAGTTTTATTTATATTATGCCTATACTTTAGGAAGATTTTCATATCAGTTGCCTATGTTTTAGGAAAATTTCACTATATTTTTACCTATGTTTTAGGAAAGTTTCACTATATTTTTGCCTATGTTTTGGGAAAAAAGAGTAACTTTGCAGCATAACTTAAAGAGAAGAAAACGTTATGATATATAGACAATTAACAGAAGAACTCCAGAAATGGAGTGAAAGAGACAACAGGAAGCCATTGGTTTTACGAGGCGCAAGACAAGTTGGAAAGACAACATTGGTCAATGAATTGGGTAAGAAATACGATGTATATATCAAACTGAATCTAGAACGAAGCTCAGATGCAGAAATCTTTACCAAATCAGACAATGTAAAAGAGATATATCAATACATCTGCCTCAAGAAGAAAATCGAGGTAGATGAACGTAAGCGTACTCTACTTTTTATTGATGAGATACAAAACGAACCAAAAGCAGTTGGTCTGCTGAGATACTTCTATGAAGAGATGCCCTGGTTGCACATCATAGCAGCAGGTTCCAGACTTCAAACCCTCATCAAGCAGCGCATCTCTTTCCCAGTGGGAAGAGTGGATTATCTATCCCTCCGTCCATGCTCCTTCCTGGAATATCTCGATGCTATAGGTGAAGACCAATTGGCACAAATGGTGAAAGAAGTCAGCGTATCACCTTTATATCACGAGATGTTACTGAACCATTTCAACCATTACACCTTGATAGGTGGTATGCCTGAAGCCCTAGTGGAATATGCTAAGACTCATAACCTGACCAAGTTAGCCCCTATCTACCGTTCACTGCTTGATGGCTACAATGAAGATGTAGAAAAATATGCTCGTAATGAAAACCAAGTAAAGGTTATCCGCCATCTGCTTACACATGGCTGGGCAGAGGCAGGACAAACTATTACCTTCGCTCGATTTGGAGGCAGCAACTACACAAGCAAGGAGGTACATGAGGCTTTGGAAGTGATGCAGAAAGCATTCCTGCTCAATTTGGACTATCCCGTCACATCAGTGAAAGCCCCAGCTGTACCAGCCATAGCAAGACAACCCAAGCTAGTATGGGTAGATACGGGCATCATGAATTTCTCCGTTGACATTCAGACAGAATATCTGCAAGGCAATTCCCTCTTGGATGTATGGAAGGGGCATGCTGCGGAACAAATCGTAGCCCAAGAGCTGCGTATTGTTTTGGATCGCAACTTCCGCAACGAGCAATACTTTTGGGTAAGAGACAAAAAGGGATCTTCAGCAGAGGTAGATTTCGTTTGGCAACATCACTCACAGATTCTCCCGATAGAAGTGAAGTCTGGCACAAATGCCCATCTTCGCTCCCTCCACTCCTTCATGTCTCAGCCTGATGCCCCAAGCATTGCCATCCGCATTTGGCCAGGTGAATATAGCATAGACGAAGTGGTATCTCCTACAGGTCATCCCTTCCGCCTCATCAATCTTCCCTTCTATTATGTGGGGATACTGGATAAGATATTGGAAATGGTATAATCCAGTAATCCGAAAAAGTAGGAAGCCCCATCGAGGGGCTCCCTACTTTACCAAA
>ERZ1026846.1153-NODE-1153-length-17640-cov-10.010463_pt1 | contig 17640 bp, 18 predicted proteins | sample MGYA00380153_ERZ1026846 | MGnify/ENA primary metagenome ERZ1026846 (study PRJEB33269, sample SAMEA4719789) | human gut metagenome | biome: human-associated habitat; feature: organic feature; material: feces | place: Cameroon | collected 2013-10 ... | reverse complement strand
GTGGGGTCAACAGAGTATTCTATGATCTGACTAGTAAACCACCTGGAACGATTGAGTTTGAGTGATGTAAAAACAGCGGGAAGCCAGTATTTATGCGGTTTCCCGTTTTTTGTGCTTGCAAAATGCTTGCAGTTTCTTGATATAATTAAATAGTAGAATAAGGAATATATCTATAGAAATTAGGTCTTGAAGATGAATGAAAAATCATTTTCAAGACTTTTTTATTATTAGAAATAAATGAACGTAAAAAATATTTCAAATAAATGCTTGACATAATATGTACGATATGATATTTTATAGCCATAGAGGCAGAACGTCATATATATTTCAGCGTTGAAGATGAAATGAACTGTACAAGATGATGCAAAGGAGGTATAATGATAAAAGATTAATTTGTATGATTTGAAACTATTAAAGGATAGATATTTAGTATGATTTGGAGGAAACAGGTATGACATTGGAAAATATAGCAAGTGTAACTGCAGGACAGATTATGACAAGGGTAACAGCGGACAAAGATGCTGGAGAACAGATAGTAGAAAGTGTAAAGGTATTAGTTCCGAAAGCGATTGTATCTGGCGTGATTGTAAAAGAAGATTTAGGAGATGCAGAACTTGGCAAGCAGATTGATGAAGAAAAATACACGCATGAAGGGGATGTGGTAATAAAGCTTTCAACACCATACGATGCAGCATATGTTGATGGAGAAAATGCAGGGATTGCTATTCCATCATTTTGTGCAGCAATTAGAATTACAGATAATGATAAGCTAGATGCCAGGTATTTGACAGCATTTCTTAACTCGTCATATGTGAGAGCTGAGCTTACAGCAAAGGTTGTAGGCTCAGCAAGACCAATGATTAAGATTACGGATATTAGGGCATTGGAAGTGCCGGAACTTAATAAGGAAGATATGCAGGATATAGGGAAAGCATTTGTACTTAGCGGATTAAAGAAAGCAACGCTTCAGGAAATGATAGATAATGAAACAAGGCTCATGGAAAACATTGTATTGGCAAGCATAAAGGAGGGCATTAGTAATGAAAATTAAAAAGATGGAAAAATTATGGATTATTGCAAATAAATTACGTGGAGCATTTGAGATTGCAGAGTTACATAAAGTGATGCTTTATGGATTGTTGTTTAAATATCTTGAGCTGAAGAAAGATGAATTTAGTTCTTATGATGAAAAGTTTTCTCTAGGATATTTATCACTGACTTATGGAAAACTTGTAGACTCTAAGGAGTTATTAAAATATGTAGGAATTGTTGAAAAAGAGCTTAGAATAGAGGAAGGTGTGTTGAAAGAATCTCTTAATTCAGCGATTGAGAAAGCGGATTCTGAAAATGTAAGAATTATTTTTGAAGAAGTTAATAGCTTGGATGTTGAAGATGAAATTGAAATCTATAATATTGCAAAAATAATATTGAATAGAATGATAACTAGCGGTGAAGGGCGAGCAAGCGGAGAGTATTGTAGCTCTGAATCATTACCTAAGATTGCAGCGGCCATTATTGAGGTAGAAGATGATATGTCAGTATATGATGCATGTTGCGGAACTGGTATTTTGGTAAATTCTGTAGCAAATGGTAAAGGAAGGGTTTTTGCTCAAGATATTAATGTTTCAATTATAGGCATTGCTGCTATTATGGCGATTCTAAGTGGTAACAAAATTGGAGCAGTTAAATGTGCAGATTCCTTATATAATCCAATAAAGCAGAATGAGAAGTATGATAGAATTATACTTGAGCCACCATTTGGTGGAAAATATAGCAAAGAGTATATAATGAATATACCTCCTGAAAATTGCATGTATGAACATACCAGCGATTCACGATATCTCTTTATCAGACATGCACTTGCTTCATTAAAGGACAATGGAATTGCTGCTATACTTGTTCCAATGGGAGCGTTGTTTAGTTCGGGCAGTACAGGTAATATCAGACAAAAACTGGTAGATGATAATTATATTGAAGCTATTATTGAATTTCCTAATGGTATGATGATGCCATATACAGTTATCCCTACTGCGTTGGTAATTCTTAGAAAAAACAAAATTAATGATGATATTGTAATGATAAATTCAAAGGATTTCTTTGAAAAAAAACCAAGAGCAGTAACCATTTCAGCCGAAGGTGTTCAACGCATTACTGAAATATATCGCAATCGTGAAGTTATAGAGGGAGTATCAAATACCATCACAAAAGAAACAGCAGCCGAAAATGGATATAATTTATGTACGACACAGTATGTAACTCTTAAAGCAAGCGAAGGAATTGTTGTAGAAGATAACACAAAGTATATTGAAAACTATGAGAAACTGCAACAGAGACTGGAAAACATAGATAAGGAGCTTGATGAAGTACGTAGTCGATTTGTAAAGGAGGCTTGATTATGAGTAATTTTCAATTCTTGGAATCACATTGGATAGACCTTGCCAAACTTGGCGATTTATCAGAAAAGTATGTATATTCTGATCCTAATACATCCATTATCAAGCAGGGAATGTTATCAGAAGTAATGGTAAAGTATATGCTTGCATATGACGGCATAGCAGAGCCGGCATATGATAATACACATGCCAACAGAATCAGAATACTTAAGAATAATGATTTGTTACCAAGAGAGATTGATAACACTTTGTATATTCTTAGAAAAGCCAGAAATGATGCCGCTCATAATGCTGCTGATGAAGGTGAAAAAGCTCTTAATAATTTGCAGTTAATGTATGAATTATGTGTATGGTATATGCAGACATATGGTGATTATAATTATGAGCCGACAGGGTATGTACAGCCAGTTGATATAACGGTATGTTTAGCTGACCTTGAAAAAGAAAATGCAGAACTGGAAGAACGCAACCAACAATTATTGATTGAAATTGAGCAAATACAGAAAAATGGTGGGGCGGACAGTAAACGTAGAACTGTAGCGTACCAGAAGGCACTTAATGTGCATTTGTCAGAAGCACAGACAAGAGAACTTATTGATGAGCAGCTCCGAAAGGTCGGATGGGAAGCTAATACAACGGAACTTCGATATTCTAAGGGTACAAGACCAACTAAGGGAAAGAATCTTGCTATAGCAGAATGGCCTACCGATTCCAATACAGGAAATAATGGCTATGCAGACTATGCTTTATTTATAGGGGAAAAGCTTGTAGGTATAGTGGAAGCAAAGAAGAAGCATACAAATATTTCATCAGTGTTAGATGGTCAGTGCAAGGATTATGCAAAGATGATTAAGTCAGAACATCAGAAGTATGTAATCAATAGATTTGGTGCATATATGGTTCCGTTTCTTTATGCCACCAATGGCAGACCATATATTAAGCAGTATGAACAGATGTCAGGAATATGGTGCTTGGATGTCAGAGAACCATTTAACGCACCAAAAGCGTTATCTGGATGGTCAACACCAGAAGGTATTGAGCAGGCACTGGAAAAAGATATTGTAGAGGCTGATAAGAAGTTAGCTGCTACAGGATATGAGGTATTGCAGGACCCTGATGGTTTAAATCTTCGTTATTATCAGATAGAAGCGATTCAGGCTGCCGAAAAAGCAATAGCAGAACATAAGCAGACAGCACTTCTTGCAATGGCTACGGGAACAGGTAAGACAAGGACTGTGCTTGGAATGATTTATAGATTCCTTGATGCTGGGAGATTTAAGAGAATCCTGTATCTTGTCGATAGAACATCACTCGGTGATCAGACTATGGATACATTCAAAGAGGTTAAGCTTAAGGAATTACTTACTTTGAATCAGATGTATGATGTGAAGTCTTTAGAAGATAAAGAATTTGAGAAGGACACCAGAGTGCATATTGCTACTGTTCAGAGCCTTGTGAAACGTATTATGTACAATGAGTCAGATAAGAGTCTTGGAGTATCAGATTATGACCTGGTCATCGTAGATGAAGCGCACAGAGGCTATATTCTGGACAAAGAAATGGGAGATGATGAGGTACTGTATCGTGACCAGAATGACTTCCGAAGTAAGTACAGGGCGGTAATTGATTATTTTGATGCAGTAAAAATTGCACTTACAGCAACGCCAGCTCTTCATACAACAGAGATATTTGGAAAGCCTGTATATTCATATGATTATCGTACAGCAGTCATCGATGGATTTCTGGTTGACCATGATGCACCGCATATTATCAAAACAAAGTTATCAGAAGAGGGAATCAGCTTTGAGAAAGGTTCAACAGTACCGATATATGATCCTGTTACAAATGAAATTACAAACAGTTCAGAATTGGAAGATGACCTGAAATTTGAAGTTGAAGATTTTAATAGGCGAGTGGTTGACAAAAGCTTTAATGAGACAGTCTTACAGGAAATTGCAAAGGATATTGATCCTAACGAAAAAGGGAAAACTCTTATCTTTGCAGTAGATGATGCTCATGCAGATATGATTACTCAGATATTAAAAGATTACTACACGAATCTTGGAATCTCTGAGGAAGCGGTAATGAAGATTACCGGATCAATTGAAAATGGTAATCCTGTAAAGATAAAGGAAGCCATTCGGAGATTTAAGAATGAAACATATCCTAATATCGTTGTTACAGTAGATTTATTGACAACAGGTATCGATGTAGAGGAGATAGAGAATCTTGTATTCATGAGAAGAATCCGTTCAAGAATCTTGTTTGAACAGATGCTTGGTAGAGCTACCAGATTATGTCCTGAAATAGGAAAGACACATTTTGAGATATATGATGCAGTAGGTGTCTATAATGCGTTAGAACCTGTTTCCACAATGAAACCAGTAGTAGCCAATCCAGTAACTACATTTGATGATTTAATTGATGGTATTGATTCATTAGATACCGACAGGGCAAGGAAAAACCAGATTGACCTTATTGTTGCCAAAATGCGTAGGAATAAATCACAGATGAGTGATAAGTACAGAGCGCGATTTGAGCAGATAACTGGAGGTTTGACGCCAGAGAAATTTATAGAGAAAATTCATAGTATGTCGGTTGATAAGGCAATCGAAACTGTAAAGAATAACAGGCAGGCGTTGGAATATGTCAGGAGGATGCCAAAGGAAAGAGAAAAGTTCATAAGTGATGAGCCAGACGAGCTTCGTAGTCATACCAGAGGATATGGTGATGCTATAAGACCAGAGGACTATCTGAAAGAATTTAGGAATTTTATTGATAACAATATGAACGAGATAGCAGCTTTAAATATAGTTGCTACACGTCCAAAGGAATTAACAAGACAGTCACTAAAGGATTTGAAGATTATCCTTGATGGCAAGCATTTCAACGAGACTATGCTACAGACAGCATGGAAAGAAATGACAAATGAAGATATTGCAGCGGATATCATAAGCTTTATTCGTCAGCGAAGCATTGGAGATGCTTTGATTAGTAAAGATGACCGTATACATAACGCCATTGTAAAGACAAAGGCTAATCATCCGGAGCTTAGCAAAATTCAGTTAGGATGGTTGGATAGGATTGAAGCCCAGCTTCTTAAGGAGGTAGTGCTCAACAGAGAGACTTTTGATTCGGATGCATTTAAGAACAAAGGTGGTTATAATGCGGTAAACAAGGCATTTGGGCAGAAATTAGATGAGTTCATTGATGAAATCAATGGATATATGTATTCAGCATAAATTACAAGGAGAAAATGATAGATGACAAATCAGGAAATAGTAGCAAAGTTGTGGAATCTCTGTAATGTTCTTAGAGATGATGGTATTACATATCACCAGTATGTTACGGAACTTACTTACATCTTGTTTTTGAAGATGGCAAAGGAAACAGGAACCGAGGATAAGATTCCAGAGAAATACCGCTGGGATAGATTAGCAGAAAAAGATGGACTTGCGTTGAAAAAATTCTACGAGGAATTGCTTCGTGAGCTGGGCGAAAAAGGTACAGGTCGTATTCAGGAAATTTATTCAGGGGCAAGAAGTAATATTGAAGAGCCAGCAAACTTAAAGAAAATCATTACAAACATCAATGACCTCGATTGGTATTCTGCAAAAGAAGAAGGACTTGGAAATCTTTACGAGGGATTATTAGAGAAAAATGCAAATGAGAAGAAGTCAGGAGCAGGTCAGTATTTTACTCCGAGAGTACTTATTGATGTAATGACAGAATTAATAGCACCTCAGCCCGGAGAAAGATGCAATGATCCTGCATGTGGTACATTTGGATTTATGATAGCGGCGGATGCGTATGTAAAGGCACATACAGATGACTTATTCTCTCTGACTTCAGAACAGCAGGCATTTCAGAAGAATGAAGCATTTACAGGAGCAGAACTTGTACATGAGACTCATAGGCTGGCTCTTATGAATGCAATGCTTCATGATATTGATGGTAAGATATATCTGTGTGATACTTTATCCAATCAGGGTAAGCAGATGAATGGGTTTGATGTTGTCCTTACAAATCCTCCTTTTGGAACAAAAAAGGGCGGAGAGCGTGCAAACAGAGACGATTTTACATTCCAGACAAGCAATAAGCAGCTTAATTTCTTACAGCATATTTATCGGTCACTCAAAGCTGATGGCAAGGCAAGAGCTGCTGTGGTATTACCTGATAATGTATTGTTTGCTGATGGAGAGGGTGCGAGAATACGAAAAGACCTTATGGATAAGTGTAATCTGCATACTGTGCTGAGACTTCCAACCGGAATATTTTATGCACATGGCGTAAAGACAAATGTGTTATTCTTTACGAGAGGAACAACCGATAAGGATAACACTAAGGAAGTGTGGTTCTATGATTTAAGAACAAATATGCCTTCATTTGGCAAAACCAATCCATTAAAGGCAGAGCATTTCGATGGATTTAAGAAGGCATATACAGCAGAGGACAGAAAGTGTGTATCGGATGAAAGATGGAGTTGTTACACATATGAGCAGATTGCAGAGGAAGGAAAGAACCATAGTCTTGACCTCGGATTAATTAAGGATGATTCCGTACTTGATTATGATGATTTACCAGACCCTATTGAATCGGGGGAAGAGTGTATTGCTCAGCTGGAAGAAGCGGTAGACTTGCTTATGAGTGTAGTGAAAGAGCTTAAGGCTCTGGAAGGGGCTGAGTGATATGGCGAAGGCAAAGAGCAAGAAAATTACATTAGAAGAGGCATTGGTGCCAATTGAAGAACAGGAATATAGTATTCCTAATAATTGGATATGGATATACCAAAATTTTGTATGTCAGTTATCTAATGGGGAAAAAACGATTGGAGAAGAATATCCATATCTTGAGGTTAAGTATTTAAGAGGTAATACTGATGCTGAAATTAAAGACTCGGGTAGATTTATAACGGCAAATACTAAAGTGATTTTAGTTGATGGTGAAAATTCGGGAGAAGTGTTTGAAGTTTTAGAAAATGGATATATGGGTAGCACTTTTAAAGCACTAAACATATCACAGATGGTAAATGAAAAATATTTGCTTTATTACGTTAATTCGAAAAGAGAGCTATTGAGAAAAAATAAGACGGGCTCAGCAATACCACATTTAAATAAAAAACTATTTTTTAGTTTAGGATTTCCGTTACCACCATTACCAGAGCAACAACGAATTGTAGAGCAAATTGAGAGTTTGTTTGCAAAGTTGGATATGGCGAGAGAAAAAGCAGAATTTGTTATTAGTTGTTTTGAGGAACGCATGGTTGCAATTATTCATAAAGCCTTTGAGGGTGTTTTGACTCGTAAATGGAGAGAAGCAAATAATGTAAGTTGTGATTCATGGAAAATGGTGCCATTAAAGAATTGTGGAAGGTGGTTCGGTGGAGGAACACCGGCTACAAGTGTTGGTGCTTATTGGGAAAAAGGTGATATACCATGGATTACATCAAAGGATATGAAAGATAGAGTGATTGAAGACAGCATTATGCATATTACCATGGCTGGAGTAGAGAATTCATCTGCAAATTACTGTGATGAGCCTGCTGTTCTTTTTGTTATGAGGAGTGGAATACTTCGGCGTGTATTTCCTGTGTGTATGGTAAATCGACCATTTACAGTAAATCAAGATTTAAAAGCATGTGTTCCGGCAATGAATCAAGATTACTTATACTGGTTTTGTACTGGATATGAAAAGGATATACGTGATAAATGTATGAAAAGTGGTACGACAGTAGAAAGTGTTGAAGCAAAAAAACTGATGGATTATGAAGTACCTGTTGCGTCTGCCAACGAGCAAACAGAGGTAGTAAAGCAAATTGAAAGCTTAATCAATAAAGAAGAGAGCGTTAAGGAGCTTGCTAAAAATGTCATTGAAAAGATTGATGCTATGAAGAAATTAATTCTTGCAAAAGCGTTTCGTGGTGAATTGGGAACAAATATTTCGCTTGAAGAAAGCTCGATAGAATTACTTAAGAAAACGATTGAGGAGGGATAAGATTGAGAGAAAAGATTGACAAAAACAAATTAACGATACCTATATATCTTAATACTAAAATTGTGTTTGATATGCTGGCTACAATAGAAGATGGCTTTTCAGAGGTAAAAAACATACAGACTTCAAAAAGTAAAAACAGAGAAGAAGATGCTGAAGCCAATATTGGAATGAGCAATTTATTTGCATTGTTTAGTGTTGGATTAAAAGGAAATTTAAAATCAGGAAATAGCAGCGATCAAACGATAATGGAAGAGAGAACACATACAACAGTATCGTTATTTCAGAAATTGAAGGCCGACTTGGAGACTGACCAACTGATAAACAGGAATATTGATACATATAAAATAGGGGATTTTGTTGAAATACAAGGAAATTTAAAAACAAATCCGTTAATTGAAATGCTGTCTGCATTAAAGGAATTGATGGCTTTAGCGAATTTGTTTTCCGATAAGCCTAAAAATAATCAGAGCAAAAAGGATAAATTAATGTCGGATGCTAAGTTCAATGCTCAGATAGAGGGCCTTATCAATGGACTACAAGCTGGAGGAAAGAAAGATATTATTTGTGAGGCATCTGGATTAAAGGTGGTTCTTCCTACTGATGAGAACTATTTCTTGAACAATAATATGAGTGAGATAACTGATGGAAATTATAAAATCCTTGGTAAAGTAGTGCAGATATACAAGGATTCAGGAGAGATAAGTTTACTGAGAAATACGGTTTTTTCTAAGCTACAGTTAGATAAGATGAAAGAATTTCAAGATGTATTTAATGATCCGGCTTTAGCTGATTTTATTGGAAATGGGGGAATTACAACAACAATAGAAGCTCCTGTAATTATGATTATTCCAATAGCAATTTATGTTTAATATTTGAAATGTTTAAGCTTTAAAGAGATTTTCCATTTGGTCACGCTATATATGCGTTTCTAAGACCCCAGGAGATTAGGCGTCTTAGAAACGCAACTGATGTGAGTGTAAGTGGTAAAAATTTTAAAAAAGACGTATTGATAGCAGGAATGCCCTGAATGAAACAAACATGTGAAAAGGGAAGGTATCTCCTATGCTGCGATTATTAACAATATTATCAATGCCACAAACAACAGTAGAAAGATCTGGACTGCTTTGTTTGTTACAACACGTAGAAGAATCTCCTTTTTATAATTTCGTTCACAATCTTCAAATAGGTCAATACATATTTCTAGCCTTTGTGATATTTCTGCGAAGTCTTTAGGAGAATTTCTGATCATGTATTTGCCATCAGTAACAATATCATTTATTTCTGTTAGAATTTTGTTAAGTCTGAATTTATATTGCCAAGGTTCGTAGGTATTGAAAAAGGAAGAAAGCTCATTCCAATAATTATTGAGAATATCGACTATGCTGCTTTCTCCAGCAATGTTACCGGCATTATCAATCGCTTTAACTTTGTTAGCACGTTTTTTGCCTTTTGTTTTTTTGAAGTGTTCATAGGCGGAGTATGTAGCAGTAATTCCATATATGGAAGTGAACATTGCTTTTATATGGTTAAACTGATTTCTGAATTCTGCTTCAATCAGGAATACATAAGAAACAAAAATACCAGAAACAATTCCGCCAATGATACCAATTAGTAGATTAAAATCAATAGAATATATTGTTTTCCACATAGATGCCTCCGGTTTTAAACATATTCTTCTATTGGAACATTAAATATCCGCAGCGTATCCTCAATTTCAGCCTTGTACATGTCCTCGTCATACATAGGTGATTTCTTTTTTTCTAAGTGGTGTATATGTGCATGAAACAGTGTTATAAGCTGAATGTTATCGGAATATAGTGCTATATTCATATATCCATTTACAGGAACCGGCGTTTCGTGTATTTCAATTCCAATCTCTTTCATATCATACCAGCATTGTCTAAATTCCATATATAGTTTCTTGATTTCATCTGAACTGTTCATAATGTAATCTAATTTAATATAAAATGCGGCGCTTCGTCTGCTCACAATTTCATCTACGGATATAGTGAATCTGACTCCGGCATCTTCCAACGCAAGCAAGCTTCGATAGAACTCTGAGAAGCGAGTGATTGGTTGTCTGTCAGAAGGCAGCAGGGAAGATGCATCTTCATTAAACTTTTGCACCAGTGCAAAATTGTTGGTAATCTCTTCGGTAAAATTATATGGATATCTTGCCTTCCAGCGGATATAATCATTTTTCTTATCTGTAATGGTACTATCTGAGTCATTGATATCAGGTTGTAATTCGTCTCTTTTTTTAACCCATGCTGAAAGTCCCTCAGTAATCCAGTTAGCACTCGAATATTCTCCCTTTGAAAAGGCTAATTGATAATTCTCACCAACTTTTTCAAAATGCAATCCATAGATATCTTCTAATTCAAAAAGTACATGCATTACACTTGTGGGATCATCGAAATCCGGCTCAGCAAGCGTGGAAGGATTTATGTCCAGTGCATCTGCAATCTCAAACAGTTTTCCGTCCTTTGGTTTTCTTACATCATTTTCATATTGACGTATGCGGTCTCCGGTCAATTTGACCATGGAGCCAAGTTGTGCCTGTGTCAGACCTTTTAGTGTTCGATATTTTCTTATTTTATCTCCAAGAGTCATATAAAAATCTCCTTTACGATAAGTGATTTATTGCTTAATAGCATTATTGTACCACGAACAAATGAAAAAGTGAACAGAAAAGTTAATATCAAATAGAATAAAAGTACAAAAAAGTACTTGACGAAACAAAAAAGATATTATACCATAATTGCACAAGTACAAAAATGTACGCATTGAATAATCGCAAATGTTTTCATAAGACATTGAAGTGAAGAAAGGAGGAATCAGCCTATGAATAAAAAGATGTATGTAGACGTTACAGAAGTCTGTGATGATTGGGGCGTCAGCCGAGCACAAGGCTATAAGATTATTAAGCAACTCAATGATCGCATGCTTGCTATCAATCCGAATCTTATCGTTTTGTCCGGCAAGGCAAATCGAAAGTTTTATGAGGAAAACTGTTATGGCATGGTAAAACAAGCATAAAAAAGACCTTTCTCCGGCAAGAGAAAGGTCAATAACACATCAGAAGCTGTGATGTATCGCTTACACATTTACTATAGCACAGCTTCCTGACGTACACAACAAAAGAGAGGAGGCGATTGATTATGCCAGTATTTAAGAACAAGACGCAGGGACAGTATGTGAATGTTTACAAGGATATCTTGAAAAATCATTCATTGAGCCTGCGTGACAGGGGAATGGTTGTTACACTGCTTTCTCTGCCGGATAATTGGGAGTTTACCATATCGGGATTAAGTAAGATTATTCCCGATGGAAAAAGCTCCATACGAGCCAGTCTGACACATTTAGAGGAACTTGGATATATTTCAAGAATGCAGGAGAGAGCCGAGTGTGGCAAATTTGGAAAGATAGCGATAGAGATTCATGAAACTCCGATTCCACCGTTGTCAGATTTTCGGCAAACGGAGAAGCCGACAGCCGATAATCCGGTGGCGGGAAAGCCGGCATCCGAAAAGCGCACACAATATATTAATAATCAATTAAATAATAACCAAGTGAATAATCATCCATCTATCAATCATTCAGATAAGAGTGAAGAAGAGAACGACACAGAACAACTTAAGAAGCTTATAGCAGAGAATATTAAGCTGGAGCAGTTTTATGAGTTGGCAGAAGGAAATAGCAGTGAACAGGAAATGATTCGGGAGATATACGAAACCATCTGCGATGTGGTGTGTTTTCCAAGAGAGCAGATAACAATTAAGGGGACAAGTTATTCCTGGCAGGTGGTAAAGAGCCAGTTCCTGAAGCTTAAACCGGTTCATATTGCAAATTTGTTGGAACGATTGGTGGATAACAGCTTGGAAATCAGAAATATGGAATCTTACTTGATATCAACGCTATATTCAGAAAGTCTATCAGGCACATTAAAGAAGCAGGCGGATTTGCATGATGATTATTTGCGATATCTGCGTGGAAATCCATATCAGAATATATCATGAAGGAGGTGCTGTTTATGTCAGCAAGTAAAGATACGAAAAGAGGTACTTGGAAAGTTTATATCAGATATAAAGACTGGCAGGGCGTCGGTCAGGTTCATACGAAACGAGGCTTTGCCACTAAGAGAGAGGCACTTGAGTATGAACGTGAATTCCTACTAAAGAAATCAAAAGATGTCAATATGGGATTTCCACAGTTCGTGGAGGTCTATATGGAGGATATGAAGCCAAGGTTGAAATTGAACACATTTTTAACAAAGAAGCACATTATGGAAACGAAGATTATTCCCTATTTTGAGAAGAAGAGTCTTGCAGAGATTACGGCAACGGATGTTATTCAGTGGCAGAATCAGTTGCTTAGCATGAGAGATGAAAATGGAATGCCATATGCACAGACTTATCTTCGCACCATTCAGAACCAGCTTAGTGCGATTTTCAACCACGCTTGCCGTTTTTATGGATTGACCGCTAATCCATCGAAGCAGGCGGGAAAGATGGGAAAGGCAAAAGGAAAGGAAATGCTTTTCTGGACGAAAGAGGAATATTTGCAATTTTCAGAGGTGATGAAAGATAAGCCAGTTTCCTATTATGCGTTTGAAGTTCTTTACTGGACAGGAATTCGTGAAGGGGAACTTCTTGCTTTGGAAAGAGGGGATTTTAACATTGCAGATAGGAAGTTGACCATCAACAAATCTTATCAGCATTTGCAGGGTGAGGATTATATTACCAGCCCCAAAACGGAAAAAAGCAATCGTGTAATTGAATTGCCGGAGTTTCTCTGTCAGGAGATGGAGGATTATTTCGGAATGCTCTATAAATGTGATGAGCATACAAGGTTATTCACATTTTCCAAAAGCTATCTGCACCACGAGATGGACAGAGGAGCAAAGGCGGCAGGGGTGAAAAGAATTAGAATTCATGATCTAAGACATTCGCATGTAGCACATTGTATTGAGCTTGGATTTTCTCCGGTAGCTATTGCAGAGAGGATGGGACATGAGGGAATTAATATCACATTTAATTATGCTCATCTTTATCCGTCCAAACAGAAAGCACTTGCAGACAAGCTGAATGAGGACAGAGGTGATGTAGATGTAACGGAGAAAAAGGAGGTGGAGTAAATATTATGGCGAAGATATACAGACGGGATAACCTTGTATCGGGTGTGACACCAAAGAAAAAGAATGAAAAGAATCGGAAAAGAAGCGTGATTGTGAATTTCCGGGTGACACCAGAGGAAAAGCAACTTATTGATGAAAGAATTGCCTTATCTGGACTTCCGAGGGCAGAGTTTTTCATTCAGAGTTGTATGCACCAGAAAGTAATCACATTTGGAAATGTGAAAACCTTTGATGGAATAAAAAAGAAACTGGTAGTTATTGATGAACATTTGCAGGCAGTAGAAAAATCGGAGGAGATGGATTTGGAAATATTAGAATCCCTTCGGATGATATTGGAAATGATTGCAGGATTAGAAAGAGAGGATGAAGTGAATGAGTAAAGCAACAAAAAGTTATGAAGAGCGTTTGCTTGAAATGGAAAGACGAGAGCAGGAAAGTCTTGAAAAAGCAAAGAAATATGCAGCACAGAAAAAAGAATTGCAGAAGCGGCAGAAAGCTGAAGAGAGTAAAAAACGTACTCACAGACTTTGTGTGATTGGCGGGGCTGTGGAATCGGTGCTGGGCTATCCGATTGAGGAAGAAGATATTCCGAAGCTGATAGGCTTTTTAAAACGACAGGAAGCAAACGGAAGATATTTCTCCAAAGCGATGCAGAAGGAGCAGATACCGGAAATAGAGGAAGTGTAATGGCAGAGGGGTTAGATTTTCTAATCCCTTCATCGTTCTTTATGAAGGGCGCACTTATAGACAACCAGAGGTCGTCTAATAAGTTTGCCGCAAGCGGCAACCGGTCTGCGCTTCGCTTGCCGGGCTCGTTCCGTCGGCGGGGCTTTCAGCCGGACCATTTCATGGAGACCAGCCTGTGCAGCTGGACGCACTCTCCGAGGGGCACTTCGTGCAGACCTGCTCATATCGCAGGAGGCACTCTTACGCAGAGGACAATAATGCCGGATACGGCAGAAAGGGGAAGGCAAGTTGGCGATATTTCATTTTACAGTTAAGATTGTCGGACGGAGCAAAGGAAAATCCATCATAGCTGCTTCTGCATATTTGAATGGCGATGTGATGAAGAATGAGGAAATGGGAAAAGTAAGTTATTACACTTCAAAAAAGGAAGTTGTGTATACTTCGCTTATGATGTGTGAAAATGCACCGCCAGAATGGATGAACGTGCCAGATGAAAATATCAAGAGGTTTCAAAAATCAATCCGTTATCAAAAAGCTGAGAATAAGGAAGCTGCTTTGGACAAGTTCAAAATTATGTTTCGGAAACAGCGTTTATGGAATGAGGTCTTGAAAGTGGAGAAAGGTGCAAATGCTCAACTTGGTAGGTCATTTGAATTTTCTCTTCCTAAGGAGTGGAGCAGAACGGAACAGATTGAATATACAACAGATTTTATACAGAGAAACTTTGTAGCAAAAGGAATGTGTGCTGATTGGAGCATTCACGATAAAGGGGATGGTAATCCTCATGTTCATTTATTGGTTACCATGCGTCCGTTTAAGAAAAATCATACTTGGGGAAATAAAGAGATCAAAGACTGGGCATTTGTCAGGGATGAGGTTGGAGATATTGTTATAGATGAAACGCATCCGAATTGGTGGCAGGATAAAAAGATTCCTGAGAGACATGGTATCCGCATTCCGGTATTGGATGCAGTTGGAAATCAGAAATTAGATTCTCGTAACCGTAAACAATGGAAACGTGAGGTTACCGATGCAACAGGATGGAATAATCCAAAAAACTGTGAGTTGTGGCGAAGTGAGTGGGCGAAGGAATGTAATCTGCATTTAAAGAAGGAACAGCAGATTGACCATCGATCTTATGAGCGGCAAGGAAAGATTGAAATACCGACCATTCATGAGGGAGCAGATGCAAGAAAGATTGAGGGAAAATATCATTCAGGACAGGCTGTATCTGCTTCTTGGAAAGTAGAGGAAAATCGGATTATAAAGAAGCAGAATGCAATATTGAAAAAGTTGCAGGAAGTGTTTGGACAGGTTGGAATTTTATTAAAGCAATGGAAGGAGCGATTGAATGACATTAGAAGAAGGCAGAGAAGTTATTCCCCTGATGGAGAATATGATAAACCAGATTGAGGACCAACAGGAACTTATGGCAGAGATGTACCAGGAGATGGAGCAGAGGGATGGACAACTCATTTTGTTTCAGGAGAAGAATCAAAGATTGCAGGAATTAAACAACGAGTTGCAAGAGCAGCTTCAAATCTTGCCAAGTATAGAGAAAATGTTGGAACTATTGGAGAAGAAGGATGGAGAAGTTCAGACATTGAAAGAGGAAAATCGGATGCTGAAGGACGAAAATCAGCAATGGAAAGAATTAACGGAGAAGTTGAACGACGAGAACCGGTTATTGCAGAGACAGAACGAGGAATTGCTGAACTGCAGAACCGATTAGAGAAAGTGAGGGATGTAGATGAACGATTTAAGAAGCTCAAAGCAAGACGAGCGGATGGAGGAAATGCTGGAAATGTTGGAGAGCATGGAGAAGGAACTGACACAGAAAGATATAATTCTCCAGAAGAAGGACAACGAGATACAAATACTACAGGGGCAACTGAACGAATCGCTGAACTTATGCGAGAAGCTGAACAGCGAGAACAAAGCCGAGAACATACAAGCCTTAAAGAACGAATTGAAGCAAACAAGAGAATTGTTGCAGAGCGAGAAAGAGAAAAAGAAAAGAGCAGACAGCACAATAGAGGAATGTCAAGATAAACTGCGACAGGCTGAACGGGAAAAGGAATATGCGCTCACGCATCAGAAGAAAGTGGAGATACCGGTTGAAAATCCGGTACTCTACGAAAGGTGCCGGAACTGTGACCGCAAGGCATATCAGCAGGCGAAAGAGCGGTATGAGCATCAAAGGAATGGACTGGAAAAGAAGTATAAGGCAAAGACTGCTGGATTTGATGCGATGATTATAGTTTTATGGTGGTATGCAATTGTTACGACAATATTCGCGGCAATACGGTCGGAAACATTTTTAGGTGATTTTACTGCATTTGTTGATACAGTATGGAATGGTATTTGCCAGTCTGGTAAATGGATTGTCGATGTAGGAAATGAGTTGGCACAGGTGGGAGACAGGATACCAAATGAGACGATGGCGATTGTTGCACATAGGCTACTGTTTATTATTGTAATTGTTGGAGCGGCAGTTGCTGTAGGTGTACTGATGGTGATTGGAGAAAAGAAAGTTATGAAGGTGTATCGAGAGAATTGTTGGGATGTGATTAGCGTTGGAGTGGTGGTAACAAGTGTAGCTTTGGTTGTGTATTTTGGGGATTGGATAAAGGCTTTTGTAAAACTGAATTTTGTTGTTTTATTGTTATTGGTTCAGGCAGTATATGGCGGAATCAGAGCGTATGTGAAAGGTTGTAAAAGAGCCAGAGGCTATTATTGATGTTGATGTGCAGGAAATACCGCAGAAAGGTGGATGAAAGTTATGGAAAAATTGGAGAAAGTTATTGTAGAGAAAGTTATTGTAGAGAATGGTATTACTTATGTGTTAGGTGATGATGATATTTATTATCCGGATTTACAGTTATCGGAGGGAACAAATTATAATATCGGAAAGTTTGGACATATGAGGTGTGAGTATCTGAAAGAGTTCAAACATGGATATTATATGGAGCTGTTATTTGATGGAAGACTAAATGAATATCTGCATGAGATTGACGAGGAATGTTATGAGATGCGGGACAGGATTGTGGAAAAGATGAAGGAAAAACAAGGCGTGACAGAGAAATTGAAAGCAGAGAATCAGATGATGTGGGTGGGGAAGATGAATAATCTTATTGCTTGTGCTGAGGAGATTGTGATGAGGGAGGTGGTGTATGTGTGATGTAGAGGGCGGCTGGGAGGCTGTCCTTTTTGCTATGTTAAGTTTAATTAATCTCTAAAATATATTTTTTGTGAAAAAAAGTTGCATAAAAAATAATTAATGATATAATAATGATAAGTAAAGAAGAAAAGTGACTTGGAGGGATGAGCCATGATTATAGAGATAAGAGCAAAAAACTGTTATGCATTTGAGGATGACATTACATTTTCGATGAAAGCAGATATGCGAAATAAAAAATTTGGAGCAAA
>ERZ1026846.1151-NODE-1151-length-17661-cov-3.369760_pt1 | contig 17661 bp, 27 predicted proteins | sample MGYA00380153_ERZ1026846 | MGnify/ENA primary metagenome ERZ1026846 (study PRJEB33269, sample SAMEA4719789) | human gut metagenome | biome: human-associated habitat; feature: organic feature; material: feces | place: Cameroon | collected 2013-10 ... | reverse complement strand
TTCTCTTTTCCCCCTGAAGGGGGAGGTCTCAAACCACAAAGGAATTTTTGATGAAAAGGCCGGGATCGGACGTCGCCATTTCGCGGCGCAGCGGATCGTCAAGGCTCACATATCCTTGAACTCCAGACGACTCCATCATCTGCCGAAGCAGCGTTGTCTTTCCGACCTGTCTGGCTCCAGTGACCAGGACAACAGGAAAAAATCCTGATGCTGTAGACACGATTTTTTCAAGGCTTCTCGTTAAATACATACAAACTCCGTCAAATCCATATTTTGATTATGGATCTGACGGTATCCCGGAAATAACCTGGTGTCCAGTCCTCCAACCAGGTCAAGCCTCATCAAACACGCCTTTCTCCGCCAGGTAGTCGACAGCTTCCCTCGCCCGTTCCGCCTGCTTGATGAGCGCACGGTGCATGTAGATGGCCCGCCCAAGCTTTTCCAGTATCTCGCGGTCGCTTACTTCGTGCTCTGTGATCCCGTACATCGCTGCCTCCTGACGACCTAGCTGATCATTCTGAGGACACTGCCCCAGGGGACGGAATTGTCGCTCGCCATGCTTTTTTCCGTATCAGCAAGCAGTTTCAATGTTTGCAGATCGACGCGACCGAAGCGGGCGAAGCCCTGAAGGATTTCGCGTACGGCGTTTTTGTCCAGGGACACCGTGGGAGCGAAATGGACGATGGTCGCGTACCACTCCATGAGCTGCGCCTTGTCGATGTCGCGCAGCAGAGGATCATTCAGGTGCAGGTCTTCGAGCAGGGATTTGCGTCGGATATCGTTCTTGATATTGTTGATGACTTTGCCAAGCACGACACCGCCCGTAACGACGGCCCCGGCGACGGAAAGGCCGGTAAGATTGGTGCGGTAATTGACAGGTCCCTTATTGGTATCAAAGTTCGGCATGGGGCTGCTCCAACTATGCGTACATATATGAGTTGCTGGGATTTATGTTGTTCAGATGCCTGTCCAGATCAGCCTGAATCCGGCCGGCACCGTACATGGCCGGAATACCAAGGTACGCTGTACGCATCGGGTGTCTCCGTATGGCATCCCCTGCGCGCTCCACGCCTCGGGCCCCGGCGCGGGCAAAACGTCCTGCGCCTTTGCCGACGGCTTTGGCACCGTGGTACAACGCCTTCACGGGAATGGTCGACGTCCGAAGAAATTTGCCGACACCGCGCAGCATCCTGGCACTCAGCACGTCGGCCAACCAGGCATCCTTCTCCATGTGGCCGCAGGATTCCACAAAGGCTCTGCCGGTCTTGGTGATCACTTGATACCTTCCTTTGCCTCTTTCCAGCTGTCTCGCAGCGACTGCTCCAGATGCCCGATCTCTCCGGAAAGTTTGACGATGCGGCTCATGCCATCGCAAATGCCCTCCATGACCTTCATATGGGGCGTCGTATCGTCCACATAGTCCTGATGCGTATCGGCAGCTGTCTTTTGGATCTCGTCTCCAGGGATGTGGAGATAGGCAGCCAGGCCTTCAAGCACCGGCATGGCGACATCCCCGTAAGCGGCAAGGCTGTCGGCGGCGAATTTGCCGAAATCCGGTCCATTCCAGACATGGAACTCGGAAGCAAGGAAGTCGATGCCGTCCTGTACAGTGAGTTCCATCGCCATCTTTTCCTGCCTGCGCTCCGCAAGGCATTTTTCAAGGGAGAAGATGTCCGCCATGCTGACGCCCGGCTTTGTTTCGCCGGCCGAGGCCGTCTTTTCCCGCCCGCTGTGAAAACAGGCGGCGAAGTCGAATCGCGGTGCCTCCCTCCGCGGCAACCCGGTATACACCGCGAATGAGGCCTCGTTACTGCCTGACTCCGCTGTTTTTTCCTGCCCGGCCGGCATATCACCGTTCCCGGGCTCGTCGCCCGCGTGCGTCCTGCGCAGAACGTCCTCAAGTTCAGCCAGTTTGAAAGAGCCTTTTTTATCCTCCGCCGTCTTGAGGAAGTACAGCGATGCGGTCGTATTCGTTTTTTCGGTAAGGCGTGTGACTTCTTCAGGGGTGAACTCGCGGTCGACGGCCACTTTGGCGATGCCGTCCGTCAGTGCGACGTCATTCCTGAAGAAGTCATCAACGATCCCGTCGGCAAGAGCCTGAAAATCTGTTGTCGTGGTCGGCATGATAAGCATCAGAATATGTCCCCCAATGAGGGTGTCGGTACGGAATCTTCAGATCGCGTTTTGGTCAGGAAAGCCGTGAGGTCATGGCCGGCGCTCGGGTCATCATCCCCTGAACGCCTCAACGCTTCGTATGCCTTGAGCATGAGTTCCGCGTGCTTCACCGCATTGCGTGTTATCTCGGTTTTTATCCCGTTGTAGTTCATGGCCATCGCCTTGTAGGCCGTAGCCATGAACATCCTTTCCACAAGAGCCTTCTGGGCCGCTGTTTTGGGAACAAGGTTCGCATAGGTGAACAGGACGAATTCGTACCCAAGGCTCACAGCCCTGCTTTTCAGCTCCCTGCCGAAGTCGTCATCGTAGTTGGCCAGATACTCGATCTTGTCCAGATTCGTAAGGAACGCGCCTGTGTCGAAGAAGAGTTCCCTGTACCAGGCGGTCGCCTGCCTCGGCACGGCCAGGGCGCTTTCCACGATCTCCGCCGGGCATCCGCTCAGGATGAGGGCTTCGAGGATCTCGCGCTGCGTGTCGCTTTGCCGGATGGAGAGGACGATACATGCTGTATTGTCCAGCTCGGGGTCGTCTTCCGACTTGCAGGCGTACCAGAAGCGCATGGCCGGAGTATAGGCATCCCCCGGTGCGCGGCCGGCGGCCACATCCGCTTCGACGCCCAGGGCGACGTGCGCCAGTCTGGCTGTGCAATCCGATATCCGCATGTTCCGTCAGCCACTCCAAACCACCTACGCCATGTTGACGTACTGCTTGAGCGCGGTGACTAGGTCGCCGATGGTGATGAAGATCTTGCGGCACGAACTCAGCAGCGTGGTGTATTTTTCCGTGCCGAAGAACTCCTGCAGCTCCTTCTTCTGATAGGACAGCAGAAGGACGATGCGTCCGATCCTGTCCTGGGCCGAGATGAAATCAGGCAGGTAGTCGACCAGCAGGATCTTGATGTCCGGGTTCTGGGCGAAGGTGGCCAGGATGCCCGTATCCATCAGTTCCGGGTCCTGGATCTCGGCTATCTGCTCCATGACGGACGGATCGAAGGCCGGACGGTCGTAACCTTGTACCGGCATTTCCATGGAGCCCTGATCGGGGAGCTGCATGGGCATCTGCTGCGGCATTGGCTGCGGGATGCCCTGCACTGGCTGTCCGGCCTCGAAAGCCGTCTTGTGCAGCACGAGACTTTGCCCGGAATCCAGAACCTTGCGTGCCTGACCGGCGTCCATGCCGTACGTTTCATGCAGCCATGCCGCGGCATCCACACGCCCGGCAAAGGAAGCGGTTTTCTCCGTCGAGCGGTCGGTGATGTCGATGCCGGCGCCGTTGTCGGAGACGACGACCCTGCTTCCCGTACGGATGAACAGGTCTTTCAGCGTCTCCGGAGAAGCGAGGAACGGCGAGCCGTGCTCCAGTTCCGAGGACGACAGGAAGAAGCGGCTCTCCGCCGGTACGGCCAGCATGTTGTCCCGCATGATCCAGCCGTGCCGGATGCGTGGCGTGATGCGGATCTCGAAATGGTTGCCCTGGCTCACGACGACATCGTCACCGATACTCTGGATGCTGATGGAGCTCTTTTTCGCGAAGAAACAAGGTTCCAGATCGAGGAAGGTGAATCCGTTGCGGGCCGGGACGATGGCATGCGGATGGAACCAGTCGCTTTCCCCAAGCTTGCCGATCTCCCTGCCCAGACGGTCTTTCCCGAAAATATAGCCGAATTTGTCCAGGAATTCCGTACAGACGGCGTTGCACATGTCGTGCAGCAGGACCTTTCGGGGCGGCTCAAGCGCGACGTACCCATCGGCAAGCAGGATGTCCGGACCGCAGACGAGGCACGGTTTGCATTCAAGGCCCCGCCCGCTGATGCCGACAGCTCCCGCACGCATCACCGGCCAGTATCTTACCTGTCGGTTGGCATAGGAGATGCATCGTGCATCGAGGGGGATGTTGCCGTCACCGAAGGTATGGCGGCTGTAGACCGTCAGGTTGAGTTCCGTTTCGATATGCTGCCCAGTCACGCCGGAAAATGGTACGACGGCAACCGGGGATTCTTCCGCGGTCTTGGTGATGAAGCCATTGGCCAGCAGGTCGGCACGTTCCCGGGCGTCCAGCTTCTCGGCCACCGCCGGGGCGAGAGCGTCCAGCCGCAGGAAGGACGGGAGACATGCTTCCTTGACATGGGGCGTTTCAACGGACTTCGCCAGCTTGTGGGCCAGTTCCTCCACAGGGTAGAAGGAAGCGATCTTGCCGAGGACGTCCGGACGCTCCTTTTCCAGCCAGCGGGCAAGCACTTCCTTGTACCTGTCCGGAAGGGACGCCGCGCCGGCCCGTTCCGACGCCATGATGACATTCGACGAGACCGGCGGACGGATCATGTTGTGGAAGATGGCTTTGGTATCCTCCACGCGCGGGCTTTTCGTCAGAACCTTTGCATCCGAAATGGCGTTGGCGGACAGGATCTCGCGCACATTGTCCTTCGTCAGCGGGAAGAACTGGTCCGCCGCCTTGTCATAGGCCATTTCGCAGGAGGTGATGGATCCGCCCGCCATGACGCACGGGATATAGGCGACGTCGGCACCGGATTCCACGATGAACACACCGAAGGCCGTGCTCGTGTCCATTTCCGAGGCCAGGGTCTTGAAGGTGATGACCCGGTCGGCGATGCTTGGGTATTTCGCCCGCAAGGCATTGAACGCCTGGTTTCCGAACTCCCTGACGAACGTGTCTTCCGCGGTCTGGGAAGGGGCTTGCTGCGCGGTCTGTGCCATGTAGGCATCGACGTTTGGTGAAACGGCCATTGTGTGGATCCTGCTGGTGTTCCTGCTTGATTGTTAGTTCTGGTAGTACGGATCGATCATTGGGCGCTGTTCGAGACGGGGAAGGGCGCGGACCTGCGGGATCTGTGCCTCGTAGGCCTTGTTCCCGAGCCATGTGCCGCCGAGAAGGCCGAGTCCTGCCCCTGACACAACAGCAGGATTTTTTTGAGCGTAGCCAACCAACCTTCCAAGTTGCTTGGAAAAATAATTTTTGGCCGTGTTACTTCCACGCGAAAAAGGAGGAGTGGAAACGAAGCTTGCCTCTTTGGGCATGGGGTGTGCCAGGTGGTACATCGAGACGCAGTTTTCCATATATCGCCATCCATGCAGCAAGCTGGCCACACCACGTGATGTGGCCAGCCAGTGAGCTAGTTGCCTTCTTTGCTCTTGCCGGAGTACTTGTCGTACAGGGACTTGCCGAGAGCCGCACCACCGGCAAGTCCGGCGGCTACCGCACCACCTTTTGCGATGCGCTTCCACGGGATCTTTCCCTTACCACCGACAACTTCGGCATCAAAAACTTTCTTCTTGGGCGAGTTTTCGGAAGCATCCTTTTCCAGCAGGGAAGATGCGGCTTCGACAAAAGACTTTTCATCGATCTGCCCGGCGACCTTCATTTGCAGGAGCTCACCAAGGGCAGCCTTCTTGGCGATATCATCTGTTTCCCGAGTGTCTTCAGACGCTGTCTTCGGCAGACCGCTCATGTCTTCTTTTGCGTTATCCACGCCGTATTTGTTCACCATGAGTTGTGTACCGACCGTAGTCCCAATGGAAGCTTTCTTTTCCTGCTTCTCATTTTGAGGTTCGGCAAGAAGCTCTTCCGTCAGTGAAGCGACCTTCTGGAGATCGTAGCCTTCATCGCCAATACCCTGACAGACGGCATCCACAAGGGCATCGAATGCTTCCTGACCGGCTACTTTGACCAGACCAAGATCGACAAAAGCGGCCATTGCACCGCGAACTTCGGAGTCACGAACCAGTTCAGCGAGTTTATCCATAAAACAAATCCTTTACCCTTCAGGGTATGTAGTGTTTTGACTTTGCCAAATAAAGGATGTGCCGATGATCGACTACCTGCCATATTTTCCGGCATGAAGCCAATGACAGATTGGAGATGCACAGGCCATATTTATAACTTGTCAGCCACGGTTCCTGCGCATGATATCTCTTGCGTTGCCCTGGCTGTACCTGTCTGTCATGAGTTTCATGCCAAGCATCCCGCCAATCGGAGTACCAATCAGTGCCCCGATCAAAGGCCGGCCTTTTAACAGTTTTCCTGCCGCATAACCAGCTGTTCCCCCAAGAACCTGCCCAACACCGGAGCCTATCGCGCCACGTATGGAATTTCTGATAGCAAGGGATGCATCATCCGAAAGACCATAATGTTTGATCAAAGCGGCTTTTTCTTCATCTGAAAGACCGGCAGCCCGATTTGCTCCGACCATTACGCCAATGTTTGCTGTCTTTTCCGTCAGTGAAGACTGTTTCTGAAGACAACGGCCTTTATTATCCATGCTTTGACAGGTACCATCGACGAGTGCACATAATTTTTCCCTGTGCGCACACTTCACAAGGCCAAGGGCGACGAGGTCTTTGAGTGTACCTTCGCCTTCTGCCGAACGGACAAATTCTGCCAATTTACCGATTGCCATAGTTATACTCACCGATGGTTGGTGGTTGACGTTTCCAGATCGGGGCTATCGTACCGAGTACCGACCCCCCTGCAGATCCTCCGATCATAGATCCCACAACGGGTGCCAGAAAGCGTAGTGCCGGAGTCACGTAAGGGAGCTTCGGCAGCTTGTTCACCAGCTTGTCGGCGGCACGCCATCCGGCAAGGCCTCCTGCGGACTCGCCGACAGCCTCACCGACAGACGATGTTCCCGAAGCGATGTTCATTGCCGGGATACCGACGTTGAACAGCGGCATGGAAAATCTGTTGAGGGCCGAGAGAGCCTTTGAGCCGACCCCCGGCGTACCGGACGCGTTCGCTGCGCCGGCCAGTTTCAAAAGCCCGGAACCTGTTTTCGTAATAGGCATGTGCCATTCACCTGTATTGCGAAAGTCGAAAAAATATTGGCCGTCGGGCGACAGGCCATTCAGCATTCAAACCGTCAGGCTACCGGCTTGTGGCCGCGTACCAGCTTTTCAGGGACGCCTTGTCCGCATCGTGCTGTTCGATGATGGCCTGCAGATCAACGATATATTCAAGCAGGTCCGCCACGGTGTTACCGTACAGAGGCGGTATCCCGCTTTCCTGCAGGAACACTTCCGGCGGGCTTGTCACCACCGGCCGGGAAACAACGTTTGCCGTTGAGCAGGCGGAGAACGTCATCAGGCACGACAACAGCGCCAAAATCAGTGTTCGCCTTGCTTGATGACAGGATCTCGCAAAGGTCCTTCCTCGCGTTGGCATAGCTTTCGATGATGTGCTCATTGCGCTCCTTCCAGGCCGTGAATTCTTTTTCCGTCGCTTCCAGAAGTGTCGCCTGCTGTTTCAGGGCGTGTTCGATGGCGGTGTTTTCCTGACGGAGTGCGGTGACGTCCTCATTGAGACCGGCATACAGCCATGCCATCAGGGCGAAGGCCGCGAACGGCGTGTATTTCAGGATGGTCGACAGCATATCATCGCTCTGCGGCCAGCTGCTTGAGGTGTGCGTTTTCTTGTGCGAGGCGTGTGACCTGTTGCTCCAGCCAGGCAAGATGAGCTTCCAGGGAGACCAGACGGTTGTCCGTGCGGTTCATGTGCCAGTTGAAGTATGTGTGCGGGGGCTGCTCGATGGCCCAGCCATTGGCCACACGGGCGAGTGAGGGTTCCTTGATGTCGGCGGGGAGGGCCTTGGCGGCCCAGGTCGGGTAGGGGGACTGATACTCGGCGATGAATTCGTCTTTGGTGATCGGCATGATGTTCCTTCGCTGTCGAATGAGGGACGTGCGGTCGTGAAATATGCCGAAATATTGGGGGGGCAGGGAGGAGCGGTTCAGGTAGAGGATGTTCAGGCGGAGGCTGCCTGGAGTGGAATCCGCATCTGTGTACTTCCAGCGGCGCGGAACTTTCCTGACAGATACCATCAGGGAGATTACAAAATGCGGCTAATTAATTGACAATGCATATACAATGCACATAATATTACCTACGGAGGTGAAAAATGTCGACATCGAATATGAGTATTCGCATAGATAGCGATGTGAAGGTAAAGGCCCAAGCTTTGTTTTCGGCACTTGGGATAGATATGACCACGGCAATCAATATTTTTCTCAGGCAGGCTATTCAACATCAAGGTATTCCTTTTAATATCACTTTGACAAAGCCGAATCAGGAGACTCTTGATGCTATGGCTGAAGTTATTGACTTTAGCCGCTATCGGCAATACATCATCCAGCCGGTCAGCTGCCGAGCAGCACGGAAGCCCTGACATGTACAGCAGCTTCCATGTATTTTAGCCTTTTAGGGGCGAGGTTGTGCCGTGCATGCTTCCTGAAACGGAAGCTGAGCAGATGCCGAAGCATTTCCTTGTGCCGGCGGCTCATAAGCTCCTTCGCCATGGCAAAAAAATCGTTGTAGCACGCCGGACGCTGTACATCGGCGAAATCGAGGAACGCCTGCCGGCTCAGCATTTCCGCTTTACCGGCGAAATTGAATAGTGAATTGCCATGATCAAACAAAGGGGCCGGGGCTTCGATCTGGTTTGTACGGGCATCCACCAGAAAACCAAAATTTCCGAAATGCCTGTCTGTGTTGGCGATCACGGCATCGAATACAAGCATGTCCGCAAGCGCGTCCGTATATTCCTGCCCAAGACTTTCGTAGTAGTCGAGCACCATAGGCATCCCGCCACCGGTCACGACATTCCCGACAGGCACGAAGGAAGTTTCCTTGCTCGTGAACAGCTCACACTTCGAACAGATGTTTCCTTTCCATTTGGTGACGGTATACGGTACGGCGGACAGTCCCATCGTTTTTGCGATCTGCCAGGCATAAAACTCGGCATAAGGCTCGTTTCCGGTATTGGACGCACCGTCCGTCCCTCCCTTGTAGAGATGGATAGCACCATCCTGTCTTCGCCAGCATTTCGGGAGCATGCCGTTGGTCGTGAATTCCGGGCTTGAGGCCACAGAGCTCCGTACAGGACTGCCATAGCCGGTGAAGGCGATGTTTGCCAAAATCTTGCTGAACCTGTTTTCATATAAATTGCACTGGTCGAAGCTTTTTTTGAAATCCTCCCTGACCACCCAGTAACAGTCGTTGAGCGACAGCCCCTTGCTTACGTCGATGATCGCCATTGTGCTATTGGCAGACAGGCCGGCTTTGGCCAGAAAGGTGTGGATGTACGCCCTGTTCCTGGGGATCTTCCTGCACCTGAGCCATCGCGCCAGGCCACGGTCCGTCGGTTCCATGCCGAGCGGCAGCAACGATCCGGCATCAGGATCGATCCAGGTGATGTCCACCTTCGGAGTGTCACCGGTATCTTCCGCCGAAAAACGAATCAGCTCCCTGTCAAAGTGCTTGAGTATGTACGCTGGCATGGAATGCCTCTTGTGCTCAGCAGGCTACCTTAAAGTAGTCCAGAATTTTTTTGAATCTGTCCTGGGCTGTCAGACACGTATCGATCAAATAGCCCGGCATATCGTCCCACTCACTCAGACCGCGGTAGTAATACAGTTTCAGATCATCACCGACAATGAACGGTGTGATCCCGCAGCGCAGACATTCCTTGAACATGATGAGTCTTCCGACGCGGCCATTCCCGTCCTGAAATGGATGGATGCGCTCGAAAGCAACATGAAAGGCAAGGATGTCTTCCAGGGATTTGTTTGCTGAACGGCCGTATCGTTTTATGAGCGTGGCCATTTCCTGCCTGACCTTTTCAGGTGCGGTCGTCATGCGACCGCCGACCTCATTCGGTATTTTTTTGTAGTCACCTACGGAAAACCAGTCCTTTTTGCTGATACTTGTCCCTGATTTAAGTATTTTGTGGAGAAGTTTTATACTCTTCTGATTCAGAGATGACAGTGCATTATCTATAATAAAATCAAAGCATCTAAAGTGATTCACTGTCTCGATAATATCATCTACATTCACAGCTGAGTCAGCTATTCCAATCGTATTTGTCTCAAAAATATATCTTGTCTGCTCGTGTGTGAGCATACTTCCTTCTATTCTGTTTGAATTGTACGCCAGATCTATTTGAACGCGGTTGTAGATACCGCCGGAAATATGCATCGATTTCTCTAGCAAGAGACGGGGATAGAGTCTTTGTGGTGACATCATGGTGTTACCTGGTCAATAAATTCATAAGAGTCACACATCAGATTTATCTCTACTGATTTGGCCCCGACTTTAACGGCCTCATCCCGCCAGAAGGATACCGCTTTTCGTATCCGTTTGACGCATTCTTTGGCGGCGTCTGTCTTTAGTCTGAAAAATTCCGCCACATCAATAGCTGCCTGCAGGTCGAATGAGGCCTCATCGTCGATTATCGCAGTGTGCAAAAAAGCTGCTTTCTCCGACGGATGTGCTATTTCGAGGTCATACGCCGGTGACAGCGTCCAACCACCGGCCATGCGCAGGAAGCCGTGATTTCTCAGGTGGTCGTCGACGTTGTAGACACACATGTTGAACACCATTCGTGACCACAGCTGCCGCAAATCATCATCGGCGGCACAGCCGGTCGCCTGCAACTCAATGGCTATATCCACATAGCTTTTGTGGTCACCGTCTTTCGCCTGCATGAGGCTCATGGCCGACATGAAAGGAATCCGTCCTGACGGAGTGCGATCAAAACGCTGAACAAGGAGCACACTCTTGTCACCAACTCGCTGCAAACGCACCTGAGGTATCGACAGTCCGGCGCGTTCCGCAACTTTAAAGGTCACATACTCCCACAGGGGTACATCACGATCGTCGTTGCTGCTCGGGAACTTGGCGATCAGCAGTTCATCACCGTCAATGACCGAGGCTTTCGGACGGGCGCCGCCAAGCGAGGATCCGGGGGCCACAAGGAGGCGGATATCGTTATCCGTGTCTTCGCGGATTTCAACACCAACTGAGGCATTGAGCAATTTCGGCAATGTTGTGAGTGGAGGGATGTGGTTGCGGTCACCAGAAGAAAGAAACGTCCTGCCCTCGTCCGCCGAGAGGCGGATGGCGCCCTGTCTGGCGACGTCGGACACAAGAAGAAGAAAATCCGAATCCAGCAGTGTTCTCGGCTTGCGCCGCTCCTCCCTGGCTTGCCTGTTTTCCTGCCTGCGCAGGAGCCCCCTGCCCCACCTGTCCGGGGAGCAATCCTGAAAGCACAAAAATAATCCGTCACAGGATCTGGCCGATGTATCCAGCGGCAAATCCGGGCTCAGGGAAAACGCCGAAGGGTCCCGGGCCCATTCAAGATCATAGAGGAAGGTCGATGCAACTCGTCCCCTGATATTGTTCAGCCAGAGCGTTCCCACAGATCGCGGTTCGCCGCTCTGGAGAAAAACTGAATATCTACCGTCCATAATCGCTGTTCCTGAATACTGTTGTCTGGATATCAATCCTTCAGGCGTGGGATCCTGGCTCGCTTTGGGAGCCTCTCCAGATCGAGAAGCCTGCCAAGAGTATCATTTTTCAGGTCTAGGACTTCCTCAAACGGCGTTCCCATACCAAGCGCAAAAATGGCCGCGGCCACGTTGCCGATGCTGACACCGGTATCACCGTTCTCGATACTGCCGAGTGTCTTGACCGAGATCCCGGCGCGCTCGGCCACCAGTGACATGGGCAGCCGCCTGCGCAGCCGCGCATCCTTAAAATCCCTGCCCAATTTTTTGATGGCCCGTGATATGCGTGGATTTTTCATGATGGTTAAGTGGAAGTATAATTACTTTTAATACTGGTTAACAGGAAAGACAGTTCCGGTCAAACCACGCATTCCGGCAAAAATGAAAAGGGCCGGACGCATACGCATCCGGCCCATGGAACACAGTGTCGGCGAACAGATCCGGAAACCTACATGCCGGTGTCTTCGATCTTCACGCGGACATGCCCGAAATACAGGGTATGGCCGTCGGCGTCGTCGATCTCCACCTTCACGTTGTACGCCTTCGCCTCGATGGTCTGGTCTCCGATGAAAATCTTGAGACGGCCGAGCTGGGACTCGGAACGATCGAAGGCGCCCGCGTCGGTCTCACTGTCGATGACGATGTTGCCGATCTTGACGCGGATGGCCGTGGCCGTTGAGAAATCGTACTCCTTGCCGTCTTCCTTCAGGACCACCTCGATAGGATTGTCCTTCTGCACATACGCCGTCTGGATATGGTCAAGCCCTTTCAGGGGCTCGAGACTGAATACGCCCATGGTGTCACCTCGCAATGGATTTTCTAAAATATTGCCTGGTGCCGACAAGTATGTTCATCCTTCTTTTGTTCATGTAACTATGCGTAATTACACATTCTCTTTTGTTATAAGGTAGTGGAGCGCCGATTCTAGACAGGGCCTCCGCCTCATAAACCTTGTACAAGGAGAATTGGTAATGAGACGTTCGAGAAAGCCACGAGTCATCTATCGCGACAGCAGGGACAGGATAAGCCGTATCCAGCAGGCATTCAGCCTGTCTGACGAAGAGCTTACGGGGATCATGCTGGTGTCCCCACAAACCACCCGTAACTGGGTGAACGGCTATTCCCACACCAGCAGATCCATGCGCATCCATAGGCAACGTATCGACCTGCTGGAAAAAGCCATCAGAGATCCTTACGAAAGCGCCGTCATCGCGACAGCGATCTCCCAGGGCGGTGCGGGGGGCCTTTCTGCCCTGCTCATGTACTGCATCGTCGGGGAAACGAGCCTGAAAAAAGCTGTGAATACCCGGCAGTTCATGTGGGTGAAGTACTTTTTGGCCCGGGAGTTCAGAGACAACGTCCATGCCGGTCTGCCCCCTGACAGAGCCTACCGGATGTCCAGTATCAATATGGCCCTGACCAGGCTCAACAACCTCAAAAAGCACGGGAGGAGATAGCATGTGGTGGCCCGATGAACTGTAGACTATGGAGGCTGGTATGTCATACGGAGAAAGACCCGGATGGATCTCCACCGTGCGTGTGAGCTCAGCTTTCGACAAACGCCACGCCGTGGTAAGCGCGGATGTCGCCAGGCTTATCAGCCGTATAGGCTGGGCCCGGGCAAAGGACATGTTCGAACCGTCAGGTGTCGACCTGGACGGTTCACCTGTCTACATCATGAGCCGTGACGGGTTCATGCTCGTGAGCGGAACATGGAACAGCGTCAAAGCACTCCGCACGAAACTTGTCCTGCTAGACGAAATGGAATGGCAGGCCCACTGTGCACCGAACAAAACAAATCAAAATAACGTGCGTACCAATGCACACTGTAACGGACAACCCATAAACATCAACGTCACGGTGAACCTCGGGCAGAATGGCAATGCCATGCCGAGGTTTTCGCTTTGACAACTTCCAAATTGACATCCTCCCCGACCTTAGGCTGGGGAGGATGTCAATTAACGCTATAAAGCAGGGAAGCCAATCTGTTCAGGCTTCCGTATCGCAAAACCATACACAGCCAAAAGGCCGCGACATGTGAAGTGTCGCGGCCTTTTTTGTTTTTGGAGGACGTCATGAGTGAGATAACGAAGGTTCGTATCCAGAGCTACATCGTCGGGATCCTGTCCCTCATCCTGGGTATCTGGAGCATCGCCCAATCCCTGGATTTCCGTGAACTTCAGGAAAGGAATACCAATCTTTCCCGGAAGGCGGAAAAGCTCTCCCTCCAACTGGAGGCCCGCCAAATGGAGATCCGGGCCCTGGAAGAGCTGCGTACCGAGGAACTGCGGATCATGTCCGCCGACGAGAACAGCAAGGTGAACACACTTGCGGTACAAAACAACAATCCGTGCAACATCAAGGCCGTCAGGACGCCCTGGAAGGGTCAGGTCGGCACTGACAAGCATGGGCATGCAGTATTCGATGAGCCGGCGCACGGCATCCGTGCCGCGGCCAACGTGCTCATCAACTACTACCTTCGACACGGTCTCGACACGCTCAACGACGTCGTCGGCCGGTTCTGCACCGGAAACCGTGAGCAATATGTGGCGTATCTGTCCCGTCGGCTCGGATTACGACCCGACGAGAGCTTCGATGTGCTCGCCAGGCTGCCCGAGCTCTTGCAGGCTATGGCCAGGTTCGAGTCCGGGAGGGAATGGGACAGATCCTTGTTCCTTCCATACTCCCTGATTTCGACAGCTTACAACAAAGGAGCGAAAGTTGACTGTCGGGATGGGGTATGCCCCCGTTAACGGAAAAGGCCAGCAGGCATACCAACCGCTGGCCAAACCAGAATCACGGTACGACTTGCGGCATGTTTTTCTTATGGAAGCGTGCCTGCGAGTTTATCGTGATTCAAAAGGAGTGCTGAATATATGCACGAAATCCTTATCGATGTCAAGGAAGTCAGCGGCAAAGCCGTTCCCGCTGTCACCAGCCTGCAGGTTGCCGAAGTGTTCGAGAAGCAGCACAAGAACGTCCTGCAGGATATTGACAGAATTTTGTCGCAAGTACCTGAAATCTTCGGACGGCTGAATTTTGAGCCGTCCGAGTATGAACTGAAAAACAATCTCGGCTTCCCGGTGAGACATCCCATGTACATCCTCACCAAAGACGCCTTCACTCTCCTCACCATGGGCTACACCGGAGAGAAGGCCATGCGTTTCAAGATCGCGTACATCGAGCGCTTCAATGAAATGGAGCGTCAGCTCCGGGAAATGACGGAGCGCCGGGAGAAGGAAGAAGATGCTTTCTCCCGGCGAGTCGGACGTACGCTGGATGACCTGTCCACCATCTTCAAGTACGCCGGGCTTCAAGGCAATCAGATCGCCCTGGCCCTTGACCGCATGGTCAAGAAGGAGACCGGCATCTCCCCCATCGAATCGTCCGGTGTGATGCTGGTGAATCCCGGCAACAGCCAGCTCCTGACACCAAGGGCCCTGGGCAAGATGCTCAAGCCGGGCAGATCGGCACAGGCGGTCAACAAGCTGCTTGAAAGCATGGGCCTGCAGCGATGCGTCCGTGACGCCCGCGGGCATTGCCTGTGGGAGCCGACGGATGCCGGGCTCCGAGCCGGGGCCACCATGGTCGACGTTGGCAAGCGGCATGGCGGCGGTGCTCCCGTTTGCCAGCTCCGGTGGCCTGCCTCGATCGCGGCAACTCTTGAGGAATAGTTAATAGTCGGGGCTCCGCCATAACGGAGGAGCCCCGGCTTGCAGGTCTGACTAATGTCCGGCATACTTGAGGTTGTTCTTTTTTAGCTATGGAGAGATATCATGCTGAGCTTTGAAGAAATCGTTCAGACAGCCATCGAAAACCAGCACATCATCCTGGAAATGGACCTCAAGAAGGGGGTGCCCCTCAATTATGTCGACAAGGATGGTCGTTACCTTCTCAAATATCCTGATGGACATATTGAGGAAGCTCAGCTTCCGAAATACAGAGCAGAAGGTGAGTAGATGCCGAAACTTTTATGCGTGTGCGGAGCCTGCCATGATAATTCAGACAAGCAATATATAGTGGACTAATAGGATGTCCGGCATACATCTTGCTATACAAGTTTTCTCCAAAGGATACAGGCCAAAGCAAGGTAAGAAAAGGCAGAGGGTGAAGGTTGCGGAACGAGGTAACGAAAAGCCGGGCTTTCGCCCGGCCTAGGTAAAAGGCTACGCAGCCTTGCTGGTTATCAGGGTATCAGTTTTGCGTCGGCGCGCAAATTTTGTCACGGCAAACCAGGGCACGTCCGTCAACTCATTGCCCTGCTTGACAAAATCATACAAGGCAAAAAACACGGCTTCCTTCACAGGGCTACTTTTCATTTTGCTCATGACAGCCGAATCGTGCAGCATTGCCTCAAAGACCTCCTTCATGATTTTGCCTCCATCTGTTTTTGGATTTCAATCCAGTTGCGGTACAATTTAACGGAGTACCGATCCGCGTAGTTTTTTGCCAAATAGTTGGCAAAATTTACTAAAATAGTATAGATTGGGGCTCGTTCATTCCAAATTTTGATCATGCCACGCTGTTCCAGTGGCTTTTCAAGAAAATGATCGAAAATTTGGGCAATGATAGCAATGATTTTTTCAAGCTGCCGGGAGATGACGGCGTAATTTTCGCCTTCCTGGACGTCAATTTCAGGGGCCAACAGAATTGACATGTTCTTGTATGCCCTGACGGCATCACGCTTTTCAAACAGGGCAAGAATTTTGCTTTGCTCGTCCTTAACGGCACAGCAGTCAATACGGGGTTCCTCGCTGTAGTCAAGGAATTGGAGGATCTCACTGTTGGAGACCCCTTCTTTTCGCCACAGGTCGAGGGTCTCGTTAAGTTCTTGCTCGGACAGCTCAACTACCTGCATCTCGTCCGCCATTTTGTGCTCCTGAATTAAATGCTTTGAAAATCAGGAAGTGTGGAAACACTTGTCACAGACCATTAGTATATATTCTTTTTCAAAAAAGAGAAGTACAAGGGTGAAAAATATATCTTGAAATTTCAATATGTTAATCAAAAAGTTTTCTCTATTCTCATTTTTCGTGCGGGAAAGGTGTGACTCGTTGCCCGCAATAGGGCAATAAGAGGGTGTCCGGCATTCAGACCTCTGCCGGTGCACTCAGAACGGATCGTACCACTCATCCTCGCCGGGCCATGACGCCAATCTTTGAAATATTTCCAATAATTTCTCCATGCCGAGGTCTTGATGTGTCGCCCATGAATGGTTTGAACCAGAATAACGGTGGCGATGTCCCAGAGTACATCGATATCGCGAAAAGCCTGTGGCCCCTATTCCTGGCGGGGTTTGCCGTCGCCATCGCAACCGGTGCCACGCATGTGAAGAAGGGGTACCTGCAACGGAACAAACTGAGTATCGCCCTGAATATCATCCTGTCTTCCGCCGTGTCATCAGCCATCTCCCTGGGGTTCGCGCTGCTTGCCCCTCTTTTTTACCCGGGCATCACCGCCGATATGAAGCTTGGTATCGTACTCGTCATCAACGGCATCGGCTTGAAGCTGTTCGACGTCTATATGCGAAAGAAGCACGGGCTCCAGGTCGTCGACTTGTCAGATACAGCCGATATCCACGAGCTCCGGAAGAGCATGACACCAGAGCAACGCCGGCTGCATGCCCAGGACTGTCCATTCAAGGGCAGCGAATGCTGCGGCGGCACGAACCAAAGCTGCACCTTCCAGTCAGGTGGCTTGCGAACGGTCACCACCGAAGGCAAAAAAATCTGAGCACCCGTCCCGGTGTGCGGATCAAAGTTTCGGACGTCGATATTTCGGCGTCCTTTTCTTTTTTATGCGCAAGGCGCGAGGTTCCGCTGGCCACGTCTCGAGCTGTTTTTCTCAAGCGTCTTTCAGCATCTCCCGGATGCTTTCGAGAGCTGCCGCTGCCTCCCGGGCAGAGAGCTCACCACGAGCCTGTTTGGCCTTCACCTCACGCTCCAGTTCATCAAGATGCTCAAGGAAACTTTTTGCGGATTTTTCCATTCTGGGGGCTCCTTTCATGTGTCTGCTTAAAAATATACTGAATCGTTTGGAATTTTATTTAGGGAATCAGCCAGGGAATCGTTAAAGGATGTATTTAAATAACTATTTCCGGCACAAAATCAGGAACCTGTAGAGGTTCGTTCACCGACCCCTCTATAGTATATTGCCTGAAATGCCTCGAGAGTTCATCCTTGCCGGAATT
>ERZ1026846.1150-NODE-1150-length-17663-cov-145.536063_pt1 | contig 17663 bp, 15 predicted proteins | sample MGYA00380153_ERZ1026846 | MGnify/ENA primary metagenome ERZ1026846 (study PRJEB33269, sample SAMEA4719789) | human gut metagenome | biome: human-associated habitat; feature: organic feature; material: feces | place: Cameroon | collected 2013-10 ... | reverse complement strand
AACCCATGAAGGGACTTTTTCAGTGCCCTCCCTGGGCTAGGAGCTTCTGCCCTTTACCTTTCCCTTCGGCCGGTGACCGTTGGTTCAGGGCGTATGGGCATTGGCTTCTGCTTTTTTCAGGGCGTACTGACAAAAGCGGGAGCGTGGGACTTTCGCCACGCCCGCTTTACTAGCCCTACGCTGCCATTCCCGGCGTTCCGTAATGACCATACTTGGCAATGAACTTGGCAGTCTTGGAGAAGGTGCCATCCTCGTTCTTCACGATGAAGCCACGCTTCTTCCAGGTACACAGGAGGACGGCAAGCTTCGTCTTGGTGCCATGAACCATGCAGACTTCCTGAATCTCAGCCTTATCAAAAGTATCATGAACGAAGAGCAGAAGATTGCTCACACCGGATGCATGATAGATAGAACGGGTGTCTGCATCTATCGCCTCCTGCATCTGATTGCCGAAGAAACGCATCTTGCACCACAAATCATACTTCACGCTCCATACGATGAAATCCTCTATCGCCTTCTCCCACTTCTCGCCATTCGCCAGATAAAGCACCATCGCTCTGCGGAAACCATTCGCCAAACTGCGCTTGGCAAACTCGGCGTAAGGCTTGTTGTAAGCCAACTGAGCCAGTTCCATAAGCTCACTGCCCAGGCGCTCGATAAGCTGGCGCACCTTCCTGCACTCCTTGGAACCGCTGGCGGCATTCAACTGATGGATGTAAGGAGCCAGCTGCGACTTGAACTGCGCATCATAATTCCCCACAACCGGACAAGGAGCGAACTCGGGAAGGAAGATAGTGGCAAGCGACAATCGGCTCACGGCTCCATCAGCTACTTCACGAACCGAGAAGAACTTCTGGGTAACGGCGATGGTGCTGGAAGCATTCCAGTTGAAACGGGTCTTCACGCGGGCAGTAACGCTCTTGGTGCCCACACGCTCCTGACCATCCTCAGAATTATCCCAGCAGAGACGAATCAGCTGGCTAGGGTCGTTGAACTTCTTGAGCATGTCCACCTCGTCCATCTTGCAGTAGAGATAAGCGTCGCCAGCCTTCTGCGCATCGTCGAGACGCTGGATGTAGGCAGCACGGGTAAGGTCGGGCGAAACGATGCGGATACAGATGTCTTCCGGACGCACCGGCTTCTTCTTATTGTCGCCCATGGTGTTCACCTCGTCCTTCCAATCCTGCTCCTTCTGACGGTTCACCTTATCCATCTGCACCAGGTCTTCGATGATGCAGTCGATAGGTCCGTTTACCGCCGATTTGCCTGACGACATCGGCGCTACGAGCAGGTTCATCATCGCCGCCTCGTGCACCTGATTATCGATGTAGCGGAAGTTGACGCCCTTGAGATGAGCGGCAAGCGGAGGAAAGACCGCCATCGCCACAGGCGCCTTGAAATCGGCTGGCACCTTGCTGGTGAGCAGCTTGATGAGCTTAGGCAAACGGGCAGGCATCTGAGGGGGAACATCAGCGTAGATTCCCGCCTTCTCGGTGGCCTGCTTGGCAAGATAGTTCTTGCGGGCAAGCTCCACCGCCTGCTTCACGAGCTGAGGCATTTCCGAGGACTGAGCCACCTTGCAGGCGCTCTCTACAGAAGCGAACGCCTTCACCTCGTCTTCGCCGAAGATTTCGATTACCTGCTTAATCCAAGCCGCCTCGCTATTGCAGATGTATCTGAGCAGGCAGGCTTCACGATAGATGAAGTTGTTGCGGTTGCCATGGGCAGGAGCGCCGCCCATCAGATCCACCAGCGCCTTGGTAATCTCCTCGTAAGGAACGCCATCGTATGTCTGCTCATACTGCGCAGCATTGGCAGCCCTTCTCGCCTTCTCCTCCTCGCTCTCGATGGGCTGGAAATCTACGGTTGGAGAAGGGGATGAAGAGCTCTGAGAAGAGGAATTCTGAGAAGAGGAATTCTGAGATGAATATGGATTCTGGGATGCTCTTACCTGGGCAGAATCTACATCCAGCGGACGGCCGTCAATATCCAATCCTCTCTTTCTATAAGCCTCACGATATTCTGCCACGGCTTCCTCATCCAGTCGCTTGTACCAGTCGTCGGCAGTATAGATCTGGCTCACGGCATCGGTGATGAAGATGATGCGCTCAGGCGTAACGCAGCTAGGGTCTTCGGTGGCATGGATGAGCTTGCAGAAGGCACTCTGAGCCTCAGCGATGGTCATTCCCACCGGGATACGGATGTCGATGTGCGCCTTGTTGCGAGCCGAACGTTCCACGTGAAGCACTTTTCCCGTCCAAAGCTCGATGTCATCGGCAGAGAAAATCTTCTCTCTGAAAAGCTTCTCGGCAGGATCATCAAACATTCCGTTCAGCAGCAGAGCATTCTTCACCGCCGTCTCCACCTCCTCCGGGTTGTCGATGTCAACGGTGGTTTGGAAGGTGAAAGCCTCCGGGTCGATGGTCTTCTGGGCACGATGGTCATCGAGAAAGTGGAAGTAATGAGGAGAGCGGAACGGCAACTGCTTCTTGAGGACGGAAATCTGCTTGTCGAGCTGCTTGAAGGTCTCGCCTGCCTTCACCTCCTCCTGCTTCTTGATGATGGCGAAGGCAAGGTCATCCTCGTTCTGATACTGCGCAGCATCCACAGCCTCAGCCGCCTGCTGCAGCATCTGCTTCTGCTTGGCGGTGAGGTCGCGAATCTGACCTACGAGGGTGCAGAGCCAAGGCTGCTTGGTAAGCTCGGTGTAGTAATCGAGGAGATGAGTGGAAATCTTACCCATGTTCGCATTGCGATTAGGGTTCATGGCGATGAGACGACGGCTCATCTGCTTGCACTCATCAAAAGAAAGATTGTTGTTTACCATTTGAATATTATTTAGATTATACAATGACTGGATTACTGAAAACCAGCCACTTCTCTTCCGAAAAGCGATGCAAAGATAAACAAAAAAATAGCCGTTTACAAGTTTTTTTTGAAATAAAAAAGCAGGGGTATAAAGAGGGTATAAAACAAGGTATAAAGAATCATCAAAGGGTATAGGAGGGGTATAAGCGAGGTATTAATATACCCCGCTAGCTACCATCTTCCGCCGTCATCTCGTCATCATTCTTGGTGTCCGAGTCTGGCACTTCCTTATCCACCTGTTTCGGCAAGATTTCCTTCAAGTCCACATTCTCCAAAAAAGCTGTTGCGCCCAAAATCTTCTTGAAAGCATTCACAATATCGCAATAATGATTGAATCTTTCTACGCTTACCGAGCCCAACTTATCTGAACCAAGTTTCCACCATTCCAGAGCCGCATATTCAAATGGTTCAGATTTCACCTGCGCAAGATCCTTCCATTTGCAGAGCGGAGCACGCTCCGTATTCTCCGGAGGTAGTTTTTCATACAGGTGGGCCAGATGTTTGCAGAAGGCTGTAGGAGCTCCCATATCGAATAGCCCCCACCCGTTTAAGAGTCGGAACACAGGGAACCAGTCGGATTGCTTTTTCACCAGCAATTCAGGACAGCCGTTTTTCTTATAAACCGCTATCTTCGGAATTACCAAATCAACCAGTTCCATGAATTTCTCCTTCTTCACTTCGTTCGAAGGCTTGGCACCCACCGCCTTCATCGCCTTCATCGCCAGCAGCGCCTCCTCGTTGCCGTGCTTGCCCCACTGCTTCACATCGCTCACCCTACCGTTCATAATCATCAGTACGATGCCCGAGAGCAACTGGAGCATCATCTTGCGAGGCACACGCTTATAGAATACCTGGCGGAGGAAATCTACCGGGTCGGCCTTGAACGTGGGATAGAGCGAATATGGGAAGGCATAGAGCTGCTTTTCTATGGCGTCCAGCTGGTCTTTATAGTCGTAGGCACCCGTCTGCTTCTGCTTGAGGGCGATAGGCGCATCTACGAAGAACGACTGGGCTGCCCGTTCACGATAAGCGGAACTGGTAATGAATCCCATCTCCGTATACAGTTGCTCGCCCATGCGATGGATTTCCTCATCGTCTATGAGATCGAGGTTGTTGAGAATGCGGTTTCTCGTCTGCGTCATCTCGCGCGAATAATCGCTTCGCTGTATTTCCATGAAGCTGCTGAGCCGCTCCCTAGCCTCTTCCAGGTTGTCGCGCAGCTCTGCCTCCAGCGCCGACCGGGAATCGGCATCAAGAGGGTTCTTATCGGCTTCAGCGGAATCTGAATCACGAGAAGAATCTGAATCCTGTGAGAGTTGCTCCTGAATGCTGATGATGTCGTTGATGACGCCTTCCAGCATCATGGTGCAATCGCTGAAACGGGTCAGCTTGTCGATGGGCAGAATGGGGCCGGAATAGTGCCAGCCGTCATAGATTCCGTCATCATAGATTTCCCTGCGTGCCTGCTCTATCTCCTGCTCAGAGACGTCCATGCGCGCCTCCACTATCAGCTGGAGCCCCGACTTCTCATCTGCTCCCTCCTTGCTGTTGCTTCCCAGGCATCGGGTGCGCAGGTTCCTGCCCTTCCGGGCAATGATGAGGGCTCTTACGTCCTCGCCCTCCAGGGCTGAGACATAGCCGATGAAAAGCTGCTTGTCGTAAGCCTTCACTGCCAGCATATCAAAGGGATTGGCGTCATCGGGCACGAGACAGATGGTTCTGCCCTCTGCCTCCCTGGCGTATTCTACCTCACGACCTTTCACGTCGTTGTGGGTAAGACCTACTATATGGAATTTCAGTTTTTTCATTTTATGTTGTTATTATTGTTTTTATGTTGTATTTTGTTTGATGTTGCTGTATTTTGTTTGATGTTGTTATAGTCGGATACAAAAGTACGGCTTTTCGATGAACCCACCAAGCATTCTTGTTTAAATTTCCTAAAAGAGCATCTGGGAGCAACAGGGGTTAACAGGGTTAACAGTTAACAGCTGTTTTTTCCTACTTCCCCCTTGCGTACCTTATTATATTAAATATATATATACTTATTTTTATATATGTGTGGGAGGAGGAGTATGCATTTTTGGGGTGTTAACTGTTAACCTGTTAACTCTGCCCGGTTGATGAGGGGGAGATGGGGACAACGGGAGATGGAGGGGCAAATGGGCTTATATGAGGACTTTAACGGGTCATAATAGATGACCAATGCCGGTCATCATTTATCGTTAGAATAAGGACAAGAGAAGGCAGAATACTACGATTTCACATCGGCCAACCTATGACTTCCCTGGCAGGAAAGTGCATATAAAAAGTGTTTGAGAGAAGAATGAGGAAAGTTTACTGGTTATCAGTTACTTTCCTCATTTTGGTTAAAAGTGGCGAGGACAGACGAAGACGGGAATACGACAAGATGAGACAGAGGAACGTTACCTATCCGTAACCTATACCCCAAATGGGGAATGTTGAGGTTCGGAAGAATGAGGAAGGTTACGAATTGAATTTGAACGCTCTGATTTATAGTGAGTTACTAATGAGTAACGTAAGATTTTTGGTTACGAACCAAATTTGCCGTGTTCTGCCGTGAAATGCGTAGCAAGAAAAGACTCTTCATGTATTAATTTTGAACGCAAAAAAGAATGACGTTATGAAGAGTACATTTTCAATTATCTTCTACCTCAAAAGACAGGTAGTAAAGAAAGATGGTACTGTTCCAGTTATGGGACGTATCACAGTGGACGGAACACAGGCGCAGTTCAGTTGCAAGACAACTGCCAATCCAGATTTGTGGGACACCAAGGGCGGACGCATGATAGGTAAGAGTATGCAGGCTTTGGAAGTGAACCGCAAATTGGACAAGATGCGTGTGAGTATCAGTAAGCATTATCAGGAGATTATGGACAGGGACAACTTCGTCACTGCCGACAAGGTGAAGAACGCCTTTCTTGGCTTGGAGTATCGTTGCCATACACTGATGAAAGTCTATTCTCAAAGCCGTGATGAAATGGAAAAGCAATATAAGGCTGGCATGAAATCTTTGAGTACATACACGAAGTATAGAATCGGGTGTGCCTATGTGGGCGAGTTCTTGCAGACGCATTACCATGTGAAGGATATTGCTCTGAAAGAGTTATCGCTGCCTTTTATCACAGACTACGAGACTTTTCTCAGAACCGACAAGCACTTGAAGATAAACTCTGCGATGGTGTTTGTCCGCAATCTCCGTGCAATGGTATTCCGTGCCATAGATAATGAATGGCTCGTAAAAGACCCATTCAGACGATATGAGTACAAGGAAGAAGAGACCACAAGAGAATTTCTGAGCAAAGAAGAGATTCACCTGTTGATGGAGGCATCTATCACAAGAAAGAAGATGAGTATGGTGCGTGACTTGTTCCTGTTCTGTTGTTTTACAGGTCTCGCTTTCATTGATCTGTACAACTTGAAGGAAGAGAACATCAAGGAATTTTTCGATGAAGGTGAATGGATTGTTATCCATCGACAGAAGACTGGAACGGAAGCCAACATCAAGTTGCTTGATTATCCCAAGCAAATTATGGAAAAATACCGTGGATTGTGTGAAGACGGCAGGGTGTTTCCAGTACCCAACTACCAAAGTTGTATGGATTCGCTCAAAAGACTGGGAAAGAAATGTGGTATCACCAAGCCGCTTTCCTGGCACATGAGCCGTCATTCGTTCGCAACCTCGGTTTGCCTCTCCAACGGAGTTCCAATAGAAACCGTGAGTTCAATGCTTGGTCACAAGGACATAAAGACAACCCAGGTGTATGCCAAAATTACCAAGGAGAAATTGAGCAAAGACGTGGAAAAGTTGTCTCAGCAAATTAATAACATTGAGGAATTCACGTTTGGAAATGTTTGCAACGATAATACTAACACTATAAATGGCAGAGTATGAAACGACAAGTGATAACAATACAAGAAGATATGGTCATCTACGCCCCACATCATGGTGAGGTGTGGATGACAGTTTGGGAGATTGCCGAACTGTTGAATGTAACAGGGACAGCAGTGAAGAATACCATCAAGCGCATTTGGAAACAAAGTGTGCTGAAAGATTTCCAGCATTCTCAATACATCAAACTTGAAAATGGATATTCTGCGCATGTCTATGATATGGAAGTGATTATCGCCATAGCACTTCAAATGGATACATACCAAGCCTTGTTGTTCAGACAATGGTTTATCAGTAAGGTTGTGAACCGCAAGGATTGCCAAGCAGAGCAAGTAAAACACGAGTATCCGATGATTATTGTGATGAACGGAACGATGCCAAGAGGTACAAGTTAGAATCTCTCATCTTTTAATAAGATTCCTACACCTTTATAATATAATAGCGTACAGAGGAAACGATTTTGTCGTTGTACCCTGTACGCTATTTTTGTTTCGCTATTATGAAGCAGTACCCTCCCCTTGTGAAACAGTGCCGTCGATTATCGGCTTGCGGTAATTACCAGAGAGAAGTGCTTGTATCTCGGATTCCGGATAGAGGGTTTTGCCACATAATATAATGTAGGGCAAGATGCCTTGCTTGCGATATTCCTGCAAGGTACGGCGACTAAGCTTCAGGAGCTCGGAGAGTTCCTTGTCGGTGAGGTATCGCTCCCCGTCCAAAGGTGGGCTGTAGGACTCGATGAATGAGGATAGCCAGTTGTTGGCTTTCTTCAAGGATTGCATGGCGGTGTCTATCGACTTGCTCTCATGCGTAAGAAGTTGGTTCATGTTCATTGTTTACAATTTGGATTAAGTGGTGAATATAAAATGTGTTGGCTCGCCCAGGGTGAAGTTTTCGGCTTTGCCTTGGGCGAGTTTGGTTTTATGCTATACCGATTTGATTCTGGCGATAAGCGGAACGATGGCTTTGACCTCTTCGGGGCAGTAATAGAATTGGCGACCTATCTGGGTATGCCCCAAGAAACGGCGGTCACGAAGTTTTTGTAAGGTGCGCTGGCTGATGCGAAGTTGCTGGCAGACCTCATGACCTGTAAGCCATTTGTTCAGACGCTTGCCGTTAGCCTTATGCTTCAGCAACTCAACTTTCTTTACCAAGGCATCATATCTTGCCATCATCAAGTCGAATGCCTTCTTTTCCATTGTTACTACTTCCATATTCTCTGTTTTATTGGTTCAACAAATTCGGGTGCAAAGTTAATGTGTGTATGTTGAAAAACAATGAAAATGAATAACTGTGGCAGTGCTTTTCTGGGGTTTGCCGACCGCTTGGCAAGAAAAATCAAGAAAATTATACGTGGGTCATTAATGAGTTGTTAAACGGGTATTTCTCAAATGGTTAATTTTGCCGCCGAGAAATCAAAACAACGAATTATATAACATTTCAAACAGAATTAGAATGGAAGTAATAACAATGGAAAGTGCAGCCTTCAAAAAGCTGACAGAACAGTTGACAGAAATAGTCCAGCACGTGCGATTGGCAAAAATGGCATTTCAAGAAAACTTGACGGGTAAGGGATTGAAGCCGATGTTGACCAATGACGATGCAGCTAAGATGCTTGGTGTGAGTAAGCGCACCTTGCAGCGAATGCGCTCAGAGAACCGCATTGATTTTATTAAAATTGGCAATCAATGCCGATACCAAGTTGAAGCCATTGAAAGAATGGTTGAGGAACGAACAATAGCAAAGGAGACATGAGCATGGAAGATGGAACATTGAGAAAACTGGAGTTATATCTCCATGACCTACACAAAAAGATAGACGGCATCTACGACATGCTGATGTTGAGACACGAACGAGAGACGGAGCAAAAAGGAAGTACTGCCATCAATGAAAAATTGCTCGACAACCAAGACCTCTGCCTCTTATTTCAAATCTCCCCTCGTTCCCTTCAACGCTATCGCAGTCTGGGAGTGCTTCCCTACAAGCGTTTGGGGCAGAAAACATACTACACGGAAGAGGATGTGATGCAGTTTGTAGAGAATAATGTAAAAGAATTCAAGAAAGAGAATGTGGAGCATTACTTGACCCGCATTCATCAGAAATTCAAATAACAACAGTATTCACCATTAAAAATTTACAATTATGGTACAAAAGAAAAAGAGTGATGAACAGGACGTGCTGGTAGTCCGTGACGAAAAGACGGGCGAGATCAGCGTCGTCGCCGGACTCAGCAGGGACGGCACACCGAAGCGAGCACCCGCCAAGGCGGAGAATACGTCCGACTTCCTGCGTTTTGACCGCAACAGTGACTTGATGGACAGTTTCTTTAGAAACTTCTTCCGCCAGTGCAAGGAGCCAAGCCGATTCGGATTCTACCGCATAGCGGCAGACCAGGCAGAAAACCTGCTTGGCGTGATGAAGGAGTTGCTGAAAGATCCGGAGGCTAACAAGGAGATTCTTTCCGCCCACAAGGTTGACACCTCCAATTATGAGAAAGAGGCAAAGCAATCGGAAGGTCAGGCGAAAGAAACCGCATCATCGGACGATGCGTCCAAGATGCAAGCTAACACAGAAAAAGAGAATGTATCATCTGAACAAACCAACAAAAAAAAGAACGACATGGAACAGAAACCAGAACAGACCGCAACCGAACAGCAGGCACAGACCGCTCCGGGTGTAAAGCAGAACCTCATCGGCGGTAACGATGTGAACCTGCAGGAATTGGGTGCCAAATATGGCATAGACTTCAACAGTATGAATGAGAAGGATATGAAAGCCCTGCTCAACTACGGCAAGACGGGGCTTGTGATTGTGAAGCCGACCTTCGGCGGTGAACAGATAGAGATACAGGCCCGTCTGTCATTCCGCAAGGACGATAACGACCAGTTGCAACTTGTGCCGCATTTCGTGCGCAACGAGCCAAAACTCGATGTCGCTTACAAAGGCTATACCTTCACTCCAGAGGACAAGAAGAACCTGTTGCAGAACGGCAACCTCGGAAAGGTAGTGGATTTCCCCGACAAGAATACAGGTGAGCTGCGTCCTCATTTCATCAGTATCGACCGTCTCACCAATGAGATTGTTGACATCCCGACCAACAAGGTGCGCATACCCGATACCATCGGCAAGACACCCATCACCAAGGACGACAAGAGAGTGCTCTACTCTGGTCTTCCGCTTCGCAAGGAGATAGAGCTTGCCAACGGGCGCAAGTTTACACCGCTGTTGCAGGTGAATGTGGAACAGCGTGGCGTGGAGTTCGTGCCTGGCAGCACAAAACAGACGCAAGGTCAGAAACAGAATGGAGACAAGAAGCAAACCGCTGACAAGCAGGAGCAGAAGGCAGAAGGTGATACGGGCGGTCAGAAGAAGCAGCAAGATCCCAACCACTGGCTCAATGAGGACGGGACCATCCGCCGACTCAACACCTATTTCAAGAAGGAGTTGACCGAGCAGCAGAAGGACGACTATGTGGCAGGCAAGACCATCGAGATCAAGGAAGTGCCCAACAAGAACGGCACCGGTACCTATACCGCCTACGTAAAGTTCGACTTCGACAAGATGCAGCCACGTTCCTACCGCAACAATCCAGACCTCAAACAGGCGAAGGAACAGATTCCGACCAACGAGAACAAGGTACAAGTCGCCGTCAACGAGCAGGGCAAGACCCATGAGGCGACCAAGCACACCAAGGAACCGCTGAGTCCGGGACAATCTGCGCCAAAGAACGAAAAGCAGCAGAAGGAACAGAAGCCAAAGAGAAAGGCAAGAAGCGTGAAGATGTAGTTGCCGCCACTTGATCCACAGAGTTAATCATCCATTATAACAACCGACATCTGCGACCGTCTATCCCACGGTTGCGGATGTCACAAAAACAACAGACAATGAAGACAATCATCGCAGAGAAACCAAGCGTAGCCAAGGAAATCGCCCGCATTGTGGGAGCTGACAAGCGTGAGGAAGGCTATATGCAGGGCAATGGCTATTATGTGACATGGGCATTCGGACATTTAGTGCAGCCAGCCATGCCAGAAACCTACGGCATGAAGGGATTCCATGCAGAGAATCTGCCTGTGATTCCCGACCCGTTCGTTCTTGTACCCCGACAAGTCAAGACAGAGAACGGCTACAAACCAGATGCAGGTGTGCTTGCCCAGATTAGAATTATCGGCAAGCTGTTTGACAGCAGTGAGCGCATCATCGTAGCAACCGATGCCGGACGTGAGGGAGAGTTGATTTTCCGATACCTCTATGTGTATCTCGGTTGCCAGAAACCTTTCGACCGTCTCTGGATCAGTTCGCTTACGGACACCGCCATCCGTGAGGGACTCCAGAACCTCAGGGATGGCAAGGAGTATGACAATCTCTATCATGCAGCCAAGGCACGAAGTGAGGCAGACTGGCTCGTCGGCATCAACGGCACACAGGCCCTGACGATAGCCGCAGGACGTGGCACCTATTCCGTAGGTCGTGTGCAAACTCCGACCCTTGGCATGGTGTGCGAACGCTATTGGGAACACAAGCGTTTCGAGTCGAAACCGTTCTGGCAGGTACACTTCGGTGTGGTTGATGCAGACAGTGGCAATATACTGAAGTTCACATCTGCCAACCGATGGACAGACAAAGCCACCGCAACCGACATATATAATAAGGTGAAAGAAACAGGTTCTGCCATCATCACAAAGGTCGCAACCAAGCGAAAGGTGGAGAAAGCACCGCTCCTTTACGACCTTACCACCTTGCAGAAAGAAGCCAACTCCCAGCATGGCTTCACGGCAGAGCATACACTATCCATCGCCCAGAAACTCTACGAGGCAAAGTTCATCACCTATCCAAGAACATCAAGCCGCTATATTTCGGATGATGTATTTGCCACCCTTCCCAAACTTTTCAAGAATCTGGAGAATCATTCGGAATATGGAGAAAAAGTGAAACTCTTGCCTGGCAGTGAGGACTACAGCAAGAACAGCGTGAATGCAGCCAAAGTGACCGACCACCATGCCCTGCTCATCACAGAGAATCCAGCCGTCGGACTTTACAAGGACGAGAAGATTGTCTATGACATGGTGCTGCGCCGTATGGTCGAGGCAATCTTGGCAGACAGCATCAAGGACATCACATCCGTACTAACAAATAGCGGTTATCCCCAATCAAAGGATAACCGCTATAAATGGGGACTGTAAATTAAGAAGATAAGTCACCTAACATATTTATTTTTCTAATGTTGGCTATCTTCTGTCTGTATGACAGTTCTGTTATGTATCATTTGGGAGCAACAGGACGGACTGGAAATCCTTGCGCCCTATCACTATTTCCACTTTTATGGCTTGAAGAATCAAATACAAGACTGACAGCATTATATATAACACTCCATCCATTTGTTTTACTCCAAATGCCTCCACTTTTTCCTACGTTTTTTGTGGACTTCCCTGAATACCAACCTGAATAAGGTAAAAATATGCTTTTGTTATTTTTGCCAACAACTAAAATTCCTTTGATTCCATTTTGTGTTGTTGCTTGCCATCTACAATTATAGCTAAGTTCATCCATTTCTTTTTTGGTAGGCATTCGCCAAGTTCCGCCCCATTTTACGGAAGCGACGTCATCTCCACTTTTCAATTCACAATTGAGTTCATCGTATTTGGTGATAGAGTTAGAACTTCCACGACACCATTTATAGGTACTCCAAGTAAATGTTGATTTTGTTTCTGTCTCACCCCAAGAGTAATAGTCACCTATATCTTCGGGAGAGTCTGCTCCAATATTACATGTAGCCCAAAGAAGCCCTGACGGAAGGCCTAAATCTACAAATTCATACCCATTTATTTTAATGCTTGTTTCTTGCTCTTTTTCAGATGCATCAAATGCTGTTAGATTGTCTACTTCAGACAAAGAGATTGTTTGTATGATTTTACCATCTTTATAAACTTTATAAGATTTATAATCATTTACGACAAGACTATCAATGTCTTTGTAATTCCAAGTATATGTTCTACCATTTTTCCCGATAATTTTATAGCCTTGCGCATTCAATTCTTGTCCCATTAGGGATATAAGAATGAACATAAAGATAATTCTAAGTTTCATATAGTGATTTTATTTTATGATAAATTTCTTGCTTATGTTACGAACTTTTACGATATAAACACCTTGCGGAAGTGTGCTTGTTGGTACTAAGCAAACACCTTCGTTGTTGGTATAAACCCTTTTGACCAAAGTTCCACTATTACTATAAATGTAAATAGGAACATCTGATTTAAAATCAGAAATGCGTATATAAAAGCCATCACTTTGTATGTTTCCATTTGCATCTTTCTTATTTATAGTTTCAATAGAGCTTGATATACCCGAATCGGATTCAAGTGTATATTTGTGGCTGCCAATATTAATGAGTTCCTTTTTGTTATTGGCGTATTCGCATTGAAAAACCGCTCCATCTTTATCATATGTAATTTTTGGATGGTCTGACAAAGGAAATATAAAATCAACACCCATGTGCAAAACCAACCATTTTACATCATTTTTGCCCATTGCTGTTTTGAAGTTAATTAAAATGTCCTTTTTATATGGACTTCCCCATTTGTTTTGTACAGCCATAGACGGCAATGTGAAAATATAATCCGTATTTGATTCCAACTCTTCCGAAGGAGTAAATACAATATTCTTACCTTCTATCTTTGCTGTTCCATCTATCACTTTTTGCTCATTTCTTGTCATAAGTGATATTTCATCAAAACGAGAACCTTTATATACGGGTAATGAAAAACTTACAGATAGTTGTTTGTCAGTTTCTACAGAACTCTCTTTGTCTTTTGGGGTTGAAGATACAAATGAAAGGTATGGTTCATTTACCGTTACATTGCATTTAGCAGTATAACCTCCAATATTTGTTTTTACCCAGACATTAGTAGAACCTTTTGTAACACCTCTTATTATGCCAGATGCGCTAACTTGTACAATATTGTTGTCTTCACTCCACCAAGTTAATTCACTTGCAGCTCCAGCAGGTGACAATGATGCTACAAGAGTTTTCTCTTCATCAATATCAATCGCAGCAACAGAAGGTAATGACACATTTGTTGGATTTACAGATTTGACTACAACATAGCATTTTTCATTGGGACCTGAACTATTTTCTATTTGTATATATGTGCTTCCAGAACCTATAGCTCGTACATATCCATCACTATTTACTGATGCAACTCTGGTGTCATTTGATATAAAACGTATCGTTGGCTTAGGAGTTACATTATTTGGGCTGTATGTATATGTTATACGTTGCCCCTCTCCAACATTTAGTTCCATTCGTGTTGGGGATACATTGAGATTTACAGGATTACAGGTAACATGATAATACGTTGTTGCATTATTGGTATGCATAAAACCATTCTTGTCATACCAGTAATAGTAGTAATCGCATCTGACTTCTGCAGTTCCTGTAAAATATGAAAGTACTTTAACCTTACATCCAGTGCCACCATATTTTTCAACAGAAACATTTGCGTTGGAACATGCCCATGCGGTTTGATTTATGGCACTACCTGACGGAGGATTGGGTGCTGCAAAAATTGTGGTTTGCCCGACATAAAGTGCAGCTTGATTTGCAGCCTGTCCTATAAGAGAAATAAACAGAGCTACAAGTATAAGTAAATATTTCTTCATTATAAAAGTTCTTTTGCTAATATGTGATTTTGTGCAACCACATAAAAAAGGCGTGCAACCGTTCCGATGCTTGTTTTCCGTTTTGGTTACCGCCAAGTGACCTGCATATCAACAAACGACAGAACAGTTCACGCCTATGAGCGTGAACTTTCAATCTGCTTGTCCTCGATATGCGAATATTGGCGGTATTCAAACGGAAGAGAACAAGAGCTAAAAAGCTCAGTATCTTATAAAAAGTATCAGAACGGAAACGCCGAGTTAAAAATGAGAGGCATCAGCCTCAGTTCTTAGTCTCAGTTTGGTTGTCGATTCCTTGAATCGTACAAGTCCTTAGCGTTTCATTCTTGTGTAATGTCTGTTTCTTATTTACTCTTTTTTAGTTTAACAATCCGTGAACTTGCAAACAAAATGTAAAAGTCGTCCTTCACATAATGAATTGCGAGTGCAAAAATAACAAAAATTAATTGCAATAAAGAATTTGATATGATATTTTAACGTATAATTATTGTTTTATGGTCAGGAAAAGGGGTAATTGCACCTATATCCATTTCCACAACAACTAAAAAACGATTATTGCAACAGGTTTCTTCCACCTGTATCTTCAAGAATCCTCATCTGTTGGATGGCTATCTGATTGAGTTTTATCAGTCGCTCAGACTGAGGCATTCCATCGTTGATAAACACAGCGTTGAGGTTTTCCATATTCGATAGGCAAATAAGCTCGTTGATGCTGGCGTAATCACGGATGTTGCCTTTCTTGTCGGGATTCTGCTCACGCCATTGCCTTGCCGTCATACCGAACATTGCTATGTTGAGTACATCCGCTTCATCGGCATACTTCATGGCAGCTTGCTCACGTGTTACCTCTGACGGAATAAGATTCGCCTTGATTGCATCCGTGTGGATGCGATAGTTTATCTTGGACAACTCACGTTTGGCAGACCATCCTATCTGCTTTTGCTCTTCTTCCTTTAGTCGCTGGAACTCTTTTATCAAATACAGTTCAAATTCCACAGAAACCCAACTGGCAAACTTAAAGGCAATATCCCTTTGGGCATAAGTGCCTCCATTTGCCCCATTCTTGCATACGATACCTACTGCATTGGTAAGTTCCACCCACCGAGTTGGACTCATTGTAAAAGCATTTGAACCTGCTTCTTTCAAAAGGGGGTCGAATTCGACCCCTTTGAAATTAGGGTTGTTCAACTGTTCCCAAAGTCCCAAATACTCCAAGGTGTTTTTGGAGCGTAACCAATTCTTTACGACATCTTTAGGCTCAACAGGATTCTTCTGCCTTGCTATATCTGTAATACAGATGTAGTCAACTCCATCTTTTGTTAGAGTCTTTATCGTTTGGTTTCTTACAATAATCTTTGCCATAAGAAATTTGTTTTTGCATTCATTCTATGCTATTCAAATCAATGCTGCTCCCAACTTACTGAGAGCAGCATTGAACAATTTTTTTCTGATTTACTACAGTCCGATATAGTCATTATCCCCATCAGAAGATGAACTTCCACCCGAAGTAGAGCCACCGCTTGAAGATGAGCCTGAGTCAGATGTTGAACCACCGCCACTTGGGGTACTACTGCCAGAATCCGCAGAAGAACTACCCGAAGTAGAAGGAGCGGAAGACTTCTGACCAAGCACCTCGCGCTTGTAGTGAGTAATCTCGGTGTTCACGTAGTCGATGAACGGAGCATAATCCTTTTCGCCAAAGACGAGGGCAAGGGCATTCACCATCTTCACCAATGCACGGTAAGCATTATCGCTTGCTGTGCGAGCAGTCTTCAAAGCTCCGACAGATACGCCCATCTTCTCGTTAGTACGTTGCAAAGTAAGTGTTCTTACACGCTCGTTGGCTTCCTTCATGTTGGTAACAAATGCTGTCAAGCCCAACTTGGCAACCTGTGCAGAATATTTGTTCTCAAGGTCTGTGATAAAGTTCACCAAAAGACCGGTCTCCTTGTCGAGTTGGTCGGCGGTGTTTATCTTGTAGTCCTTGATGTGCTGTGCGAGAACCTTTGCAGCCTGTGCCATGTCTGAGATAGGCATAGCAAGGAATGCTTCAACGGCTTTCTTGTAGCCAGCATAGAGTGCGTCACGGTCGCTGTCGGCCTTGGTAATATCATCAGTCAAGAGACTTTTCTGTGAAATTTTCAAGGCTTCGTCCTCTGCCGCAACAGCAGCCTTGAAATTACTTACTTGGTCAGCAGCCTTGCCCTTTACGGCAGTGTCTGACTCAACACGTGCAAGAATGTTACTTACGAACGTGAAATGCGCACCATTATTCATGCGTGGCAAACTGATGTCATTTATTTCCTTCATAATCATTGGAATTAAGTTCGACATTTAGATTTTTGCGTTGTCGGTTTCCCGATTGCGAATGCGAATATACGAAAAATATCGCTAAAACTGGAACAAATGAATAAAAATCGGATAAAATTGCTAAATTAAACCTATTTTTTAACGGTTGTTATACCATTGGCGCACGTTTATTGTAAAACTGGGATTGCAAATGCTGTAAGAAACGCCGTTTCTTGCTCTTGTTAGTTCTGATTGGTGGAAGAAACTTGCATCAATATCTCCGTTAGCATTTGAATGTAGAAAGAAACGCAAAACAAGAGCTTCGTTGAATCCCAAAATGACAAGAAACGTGCATCAAAACCTCCAACTGAGGTTAAAAGTAGCGAGAAACGCTAAACAAAAGCCCCAACAACCATCAAAAGTCGAAATAAACGCTAAACAATTCGTCCAACGGCTCTCTAAATGGCAAGAAACGCAAAACAATGCCCACTTTTTTCTTCAGGGAAGGTATTGTTTAGCGTTTCTTTCTATTTTGGAACTCAAACGAAGAAATAGTTTAGCGTTTCCTGCTACATAGGCATCAAATAAAGTTGTTTTGCCACAAATATATCACAAAACTTTGGCAAAATGCTTTATGGCATTGTACTAAAATCATATAGTTTTAGAATTACCCCACAGTTACCCCATAGTTGTCATACAGTTACCCCACAGCTCACTTTTCTTTGTGCCTTGCCCCAACAAGTACCCTACAAGCACCCAACAAGTAACCCTACAAGCTACCCAACAAGTTGACAGGTAAGAAGTCGTAGGGCATTCGCATCTATACACTGGCTACAAGGACTTGAACGAGTATCTGATGAACCATAAGACAAGAAAGTAACAATCATTCAAAAACATCAAGACAATGAAGAAGAAC
>ERZ1026846.1149-NODE-1149-length-17685-cov-24.059955_pt1 | contig 17685 bp, 5 predicted proteins | sample MGYA00380153_ERZ1026846 | MGnify/ENA primary metagenome ERZ1026846 (study PRJEB33269, sample SAMEA4719789) | human gut metagenome | biome: human-associated habitat; feature: organic feature; material: feces | place: Cameroon | collected 2013-10 ... | reverse complement strand
TATACGGGCTAATTGTTCAAGCATGTTCATAATGCAAAGATACAAAATACTATGATACAAAAAAACATCCCCAGTACTTTTCCACTGAGCCCCAAAATATAGTATAGTTAAACTACCAGGACAATCATGGCAAAGTGGGTACGACAAGGTTGTCATACCCTCCTACGATAAAACATGTTCTCATGTCTTAACAAAAAAAAATGTTCTTCTGTTCTTATGTCTTACAAAGAAAATCGCACTCAATCGCACGTATCGTACTCGTATGATTGATGTTTAGAATGTTGTAACTTTGCTGAAGACAGGCAGCATTTCAAAAGCTTGAGTACGTTTGCCTTGCACTTTCTTTGTAAATGTAATCCAACTGGCACATGTCCAACGTCCATCCACAAGCGGATTGCTCACACGCGACTACACGCTCTGACCAAAGCCATTACTCGAAAGGTGTCTCGAGAATAGTGTAAAATGGCCACGACAATAGTCGCACGAAACGACGACGCTACGACGTGCTACGAATTCTATTTATTGAGGGTAAAGGAGGTTATTCGTGGTAAATTCGTGGATAATTTTGGTAATTCGTGTTCTCATAAGGAGGTACGGTTAAGGGAAAAGGGAAGTTAAGTGAAAAATCCATGTGCTTTTCTTGTCTAACGCCACTTGTGTGGTACGGTTCGGTGACCGTACCACCTACACTTTCCCTTAACAATTGGATTCTTCACTCTTAATTTTTAACTTCCTATCTCCTATTCTCCACCGACACCTCGATACTCAGGTTGTTGTTGACGTTGTAGCGCACGGTGGCGCCAATGCGGTCGCCCATGTTGTAGAGGTCGTAAACGGAGTAGGCGGGCATTCCGAAGAAGTTGCGGCTGAAACCGCCCAAGGCGCCCATGCCCATATTGCCGTATCCGCCGTAGTAGCTGTCGTAGAGGCTGTAGCGCATGCGGTTGGAAAGATTGTTGGTTATCGACTTCTGAGCGTAGATGTAGGCCTCCCAATGGTCGTTGAAGCGATAGCCCACGACAGCCGACAGACCAGCGTCGCGCCAGTTGCCGCTAGCATAGCTTACGTTGTTGAGGTAGCCGCCTATAGCCACCGACAGCTTGTCGGTTACGGGCATGGCGTACATCATGGCTATGTTCTGCTGGAATCCAGTTCCGCCACGCGCGCCTTTGCCAAACTGGGTGAAGACGGAGGCTCCGAGCTGTACGTTTAGGCCACGGTGTAGGGCCCAATTGCTCCAGCCGCTAAAAGCAATAGGGTAGCGACCTATGGTTTCGGGCTGACCGTATTGGTTAAGTGGGGGAAAGTTGAGCGAATCTTGGTGCTGCTCCATGTGCTCGGCTTCCTTTGCTAATGCCTCCTCGCGCCATTTGCGCGAGCGTCCGCCGTAGCGTGTGGGCATGATGCGCTGTACGGCTGAGTCATCGAAGCGAGGCTGCGCCATACTGCCATCGTTGTCGTTGTGATGGCGGTAGGGCTCCTGGGCTGCCGCCAACGTAGGCATGGTAAGCAGGAGCAATATTGCGGAAATATATCTGTTTATAGCTTTCATAATTGCTACAAATATACGTATTCTGCGCGTAATATCGCTCTGTTTTTTACGCACTTTAACACTATTTTTCCTTTTGTGAATGTTGGCTGCTTATAGGCTGTTGAGCTATTTCTTTCCAGATTTGGTGTACGACCAAATGATAAGACCGCCACTAATAAACTAAAATATTTTTGCATCTGTAAACTTATATAAAAAAGCGAATTATACGCCAGTTTTATAAAAAAGTTGAGACCACAGCCATACATAGCCTTCATACTATTCATGCTCTACGCAGTAACTTTAGAGCGGAGTTTCCTCCAATGAGTTCATAAACGGGCTCTTAATCCCAATGTTTTACCTAAATTCCAAGTCTATGAGAGATGTCTGTAGTCTCGATGTTCACAAAGATAAATATTGGAAAAAGGTGTCGTGTATAGCGATTATATTGTCTGAAAAAAACGTGTGCCTTTTTTTTATCAAGCAGACATTGGCTTTCTATAGTATGTTATATTGCTTAGGGGCTACTTTTATAGAGGAAATATACTAAATGTTTTCTGATTAACAAGCAAGTATGTTTTGTTTATTGAATAAAATGAAGTGCATCGAGTGCGGAGATTCTTATTAACGTAGCCACCTCGGTGATTGAAAACGGACTTTTGTAGTCAGCCTTGATTTTGGCGATTATCAGATATGCAATTATAGCAACCTATAAATGAGTACGAACTGCATTCTCTGAATATCCCCACAAGTTCTTCACTACGATAATCTGCTTTATCCACTTGAAGAAAACCTTCAATATCCCATCTATGACGGTATCGATGGGCGACTTCAAGGGTACTAATCTCAAAGTTGTTGGTAATAAATTCCACATCATTGCCTGTTACCGAGTCATGATAAGTAATCATCCTGATAGGTTCTGGATAGAGTTTCTTCGACTTATGGGTAGTCAGTTTTATGATGAAATCGCCACAGATTCCTGTACTTGGATCAAAGTCTAGACGATGGTTAACGACCTCGTATCTCATATTGTCTTTGGGACGACTTATCCAAAATGCACAGGCTTTGTGAAAGCGAAACAAAGCGATGAAATCAACGTATGCTTTGTCCATCATATAGAACGCAAATGGCTTAGGTACAATCTCATCCAGTTCATTGCTGTCATGCCATTTTCCATCTGTAATATGGATATTTGCCAGAATGTTTCCACGAAGATCCAGCAGTGTGTGCATTTTGTCTGTGCCTTTGCTATACTTGCCCAATGCCCATGCAGCCAGAACAATGCTTGTTGAGATAGTTGTGGAGTCAAGCGCATAGAGGACATGTCTATCGTTATCTCAGCAACCTTTATGTTTGAATACATTGGTCGGACGATACCGATTAGATACATGCCAAGTCCTTCGTAGATGCGATAGTCCCTTTTCTCATTAGCACGACATAAATAGGTTTGATTAACGGACTTGCGAATTCCAAGGTGGTATATGCTACTTCCATGAGCCTCTAGGCACAGACAAATATCACGGATGGATACACAACCAGTAATCTGACCAAATAGCAGATGGAGCAACTGTTTATAGCAGGATAAATCTTTTGCATGCCAGTCACCTTTATACATCTTCACCAACTTGTCAAATTGGTAGCGAGGTATGAAGTCGATGACTTGAGCAAGGATATATTTGCCGATGTTCATAATCATGCAGTTTTGGCTGCAAAATTACTCAATCAATTTCAAATCAAAAAAACAAATAACGCTTGTAAATGATTAAAAATCAAATATATAACTATAGTTAAGCGATTAATATCGCATTAATAGTATGACGACTATATAAATGCTAAGGCTGTGGGCATGTATCGTGGCACCAAGCAGAAGATAGCGGAGAATGTACAGAAACATGTGGAGCAATGGAGCTACAAGGGCGAGCTGAACGGTGAGAAGCGAGCTGAGGCTGCTGCAGGTGGCGAAGGAGCTACTGGCAACAGATACGAGCAATGGCGCAAGGACGGATACCATATTGGCGAGGGCGGTGTTAGATATGACCGTCAGAAGAAGGAAGACATGACGGGTGTATATGGTAAGGACGTAAAGGTGGACTTTACTCCTACTGTAGGCGTGAACGGTCGTGCCAAGGTGGTAGAGGTAGACAGCGTACAGGCAAGCCATGTGAACGGACAAGTAAATCCTATGCACTTCGGTCCCGACTGGCAGCCTAAGGACAGAACCGACGATGCCTCGAAGGCAGGACAAGATAAGGCTCTTGCCAACTTCGACCCAGAGAAGATAACGGGCGACGGTAACGCGTTTATTGGAAGTTCGCCAAGTGTGAACGAAAGACACGAAGTTATTCAAGGTAATAACAGAGCGGAGATACTTCGCAGACTGTATGACGAGCAGCCTGAGAAGGCGGCACAGTACAAGCAATGGTTGATAGACCATGCAGAGGAGTATGGTCTTGACGCGGCGGAGATAGCCAAGATGAAGAAGCCGATACTTGTGAATGAGTTGCCTGTGGATGATGCTAAGGCATTGGAGCTTGGGCAGTACAGAGCGAGCGACTTTGAGAGCGGCGGTAAGGAACTACCGAGAACAAGTGTTGTAATCAACCGACTTGGGGATAAGATGCAGAGCGTAGCCAACATCATGCTTAGCCAAGGTTCCCTGCCCGATGATGCAAAGATGAGCGACCTTGTATCACAGAACGCAAGCAAGGTGCTTGACTATCTTGTGAAGGAGGGTGTAGTTTCGGCAACAGAGGAACAGACATTACGCAAGGATGCTACAGCCATGAGGCAATGGATGGAAGAGTTGCTTAAGACAGGACTGTTTGAAGGCGACAAGCAGACAGAGGCAGCCTTTAACCAATTGCCCGACAACGCACGTAGAGCCGTGCTTGCGACATACCTACGTGACGCAAAGAGTGGCGACGAGGCAAAGATAAAACGTAACTTGCAGCGTTCGTTTGAGGCATATAACGAAATGATGAATAATCCTGCCTTTGTAAATGCCAAGAACGTAGCGGATGCGCGTGCTGCTGTTGCAGCGGAGATAGAAAGAGGTAATAATTCTTTGCTTGGAGAGGAGCCTATAAGAGAAAGATTTAGTAACTTTGAACTCGAACTTGCAACTTTGTACAAGGGACTTAAAGACCAGAAGACTCTGACGGGACTCCTTAACAAGTATTTCGACTCTGTGCAGGGCGACAAGGCTACTGGCAAGCAGCTTGAAATAGGACAAGAGCCGCGTGAGGCTATCAGCAAGGACGAGGCTATAAAGGAAGTGTTCGGCTTGCATGAGTCGAAGCCAGCCGAGACACAGAACCAAGTGGACAAGGCAGTAAAGAATATTGCCACGGAGATAACAAAGAAGACTGGTATTGAGGTGGTGACGGACGAGAAGGAAGCTGAGGAGGTGATCCGTGAGAGCGAGGAGACCGATTCGGACTTGAAGTACCACAAGGAGACTGACGAGGCTACACTTGAGGAGCTTGAGAATGGCGAGACCGTAAAGGTGTATCGCGCGATGCAGGTGATAGACGGTAAGCTCTATCCTCCTATGGCAGCAGCCGTGAACGGCAAGCGTGTGGAGGCAAACGAGCTTGGCGTGTGGATACGTGCAGACGAGAACCCAGACTTGGCTATTCCCGATATTGACCCGAAGACCAAAGAACAGAAGGTAGACAAGAAGACGGGCGAACTGAAATGGAAGTTCAAGCTCGACAAGGGCGGCAAGGATGCGACTGGCAAGAAGGCTACGGACATTCCTGCTGCATACAATCCGTATTGGCATACTTCACGCTCGCCGTTGAACGACCAGTTCAAGTCGGCTTGGATTCGTCCGAACATCGTTGTAGTGGAATGCGAGGTTCCGGTGAGCGAACTGAGCAGCGGGTACAAGGCAGAAAGAGCCAAGGACGCTGTAGGTGAGGTAGACTGGAAGAGTGGCGTTGTGAGTGGCGAGGTGTACAAGCAGACTGGTCGTGCAAGAAAGGTTATCCTCTCTCGTTGGTGTAAGCCCGTGAGAGTGTTGTCGGACGCTGAGGTTGCACAGAGAGCCAAGGAGTTTGTGGGCGACGCTAAGGTTGAGATACCCGAGAACGTGCTGACACCAAGACAGCGCATAGAGTTTGAGAAGGTAGGTTTCAAGATTGGCGCACCTGAAAAGGGCGTGAAGAAGTCGGATCAGATAAACGAGGCGTTGAAGAGAGGCTTGCAGATAGACAACAGCGTGAAGGAGTTCCGCACCAAGGACGGTGAGGTGTATGGCTTTACTGACGGCGAGAAGATTTATCTCGACACGAGAAAGATGAAGCCTGAGACACCGCTGCATGAGTATACCCATTTGTGGTGTGACATGCTGCGTAAGGTGAATCCCAAGGAGTGGGAGAACGTGAAGAAACTCTTCGACAAGGTGGAGGGTCTGAAAGAGGAGGTAAAGAAACTGTACCCCGAACTGGAGGGCGACGCCTTGTATGAGGAAATGATAACAACCTACTCGGGACGCGAGGGCACGAAGAAACTGGAGGACGTGGTGAGAAAGCTTGCTGCGGAGGAAGGCAAGAGCGTGACTGAGAGCGCAAAGGCACAGGGATTCCTGGAAAAGGTAAAGGAGGCTCTGACAAAGTATTGGAAGGGCGTGGCAGATGTGCTTGGCATTCACTTTACTACGGCTGAGGAAGTGGCAGACAAGGTGCTGGCAGACTGGGCAAAGGGAAAGAACCCCTTGGAGAGTGAAGAGGGAAGAGTGAAGAGTGAAGAATCCGATAGTGTTGTAACACCTAAGGGCGATAAAAAGGGCGATATAAAAGACGCTACAGCGCCGAAGGGTGATAAGACAAAGGAGGAACCTTCGAAAACAAATCCGTTGGCGTGGTTGGCACATACTGCAGAAATGTATAAGGACGAGCAGGTGCAGAAGGCAAAGGAGGAACTGACGAAGGCTAAGGAGAGTGGCGACGCTGAAGAGATAAAGCGTGCTACCGCCGATATGAAACAGGCGATGGAAACTAAGCTGAGAGGAAACGGTATCGGCTTAGTGGAGAGACGCAGGATTATCGGTCGAGAGATAGGAAAGATTCTTGGCGAGGAAGCAGGTAAGGCAGAAGCCGAGAAGATAGACAAGCCTTGGAAGGATATGGACGGTGAGGAGCGAATGGCTACCGCCGAGAAGAATCCTTTGACCGAGGAGGAGATAAGAAACAACACCTCTGAGGAGAATAAGAGTCTAATAGATGATGCGGTGGACTATGTAAATGGTAACCACGGCATTGTACAACAAATAGCTTACTTAAAAATTTACGACGATGTTAGGAATCGACATGAGGATGCTCCCGACAATAGCGGAGCAGAAGACAGAACACAGTTGGCTGCTACCGATAATGGAGGCAGCAAAGAACTGGGAGTGGGAACAGGACGAGAAGGCGGAGGATCTTCTGAGCAACTGGGTGACGGAACAAGTGGAGAAGGAAGGCTTGAGCAGCTACAGCATGGCAGCCAGAATAGTACAGGACAGCCTGATGTTCCTACTGGAGAAGGAAGCCATAGCCAAGGCGAAGGAGAAGCACCCGGACTGGGAGGAGTACCTACCGGAAATACTCAGCGCGAGCGAGGCAGCAATGATGGCAGCAATGGAGCAACCGTACGACACGAGCGTGGACGAGGAAGTGGCGACAAGACTGCTACAACGAATGGAGGACGGAAGCCTACAGCCAAGCAAGGAACTCATTTCCCAGATAACGGCTCTTTAGAGCAGAAGAAGCAGAACACAGCTGCAAAGAAAGCAGCTCTGAAAGATGCTCTAAAGAATTGGGCCAAGCTTGGACGTGGTGAGCTTGGCATGAACCTCGCTGGCCTCAACTCACGACAGATAGAGTATCTGCCCGAGGTGATGAAGGCAGTGAAGGACTACGGTGTAGCCTTGATAGATGAAGGTATATACCGTGTGAAGGATTGGATAAAGAGCATTCGTGAAGCTATCGGTGAGGACATGAAGGGAATGAAATTCTCTGACAAGGACATCGATGGCTTCATAGAAGAAATGTGGAACTCGAAGTACACCATGAACGGCGAGACCCACACCATAGGCGAATGGGCAGACATCTACGGACAAGAGAAGTTGCGCAAGGAACTTGCAGGTCCATTGACAGACAAGGCAAAGCGTCAGATTGAGGTTGAGGACGTACCTGTAAAGATAGGTGACAAGGCGAACATCGAGGAGACATTGCCATTCCTTCTGCCACAACAGCAAGAGGACGTGCTAAGAGCGGAGACACAGTTCTTCGGCAATGAGCATGCAGACAGAGAGCATGCCTACGGCAAGGGCTATATGTTCACCAACGGCACGGGTACGGGCAAGACGTATACAGGACTTGGCATTGCAAAGCGACTTGTGAAGCAGGGCAAGGGACGAATACTCATTGTGACCCCAAGCCAGAAGAAGGTGAGCGACTGGATAAAGGACGGACGCAACCTGAATATGGAGATTCGCGACCTTGACAGCATAGCCAAGGAGCGTGGCACAACGGCTACGACGGAGAACGGCGAGGGCGTGGTGATAACCACATTCGCCAACTTTGGTGTGAACAAGAAACTGTTGGAAACCAAGTGGGACGCTGTGATATACGACGAGAGCCACCGTATCATGGAGAACAAGAAGGGTACGGAGACTGCACGCAGTATGCAACACTACATGGTGACGAATAGAAGCGAGAACCACTGCTTCCTCAGACTGCAAGAGATAAACAAGGACTATCAGAAGGTGAAGAGTCTTGGCGAACAGTATGACGCTGAGCGCGAGAAGGAAATGGAGCGCATACGCAAAGAGTATAAGGCGAGCCATCCGAGCGCAACCAAACGTGACGTAGACTATGCTACAAGCAGAATGGTGCCGAAGGAAAGAGCTTTTTTTGCTCCTGGTGATTATGTTTCCTTCCCGAAGCTTGGCAAGATACATGCCGAGTTTGTGAAGGCTTTGAGTCATTATACTAATGAAGTGAAGCCAAAGTTGGAGGCGCAGGCAAAGGCAGAATGGAAGGACACGAAGACCATTTTCCTTTCGGCGACCCCGTTCAACACACGCGAGAACCTTGACTATGTGGAGGGTTACATCTTCAAGTATCCCAAAGTAGAGAATAGTGGAAGAATGAGCGGACGCACACAGTTCTACCTTGACCATTTCGGTGCTGGATACAAGTTCCGCTTCAACAGGTTAGAGCAGAGCACGAGCAACCCCGAGGCTGTGGCAAAGCAGGAGATAGCCTTCTCGGACTATCTGCAGCACACGTTGGGAACAATGAGCGGACGCATTATAGACAGTCCGTATGACTATTCAAGAGACTTCCCGACTGTGTCTCCCGACCATGCGGAGCGATTCAATCAGGCAGTACAGGAAGCATTAACAAGCAACTCAGTATTGGCTGAGGCTTACCGAAAGACAATTGGCGACTATAACTATGGTAGCGCGCTGTTTGAGACTATGAAGGTGGCAAACATTATCGAGCGCATAAAGGCCCATTTGGACGCAGGACGCAAGGTAGTGATATTCCACCGAAGAGTGGAGACAAAGGAGCCTATAAAGCCACCGTTCGCCTTGATGTTGGATAGAGCCAACTTCTCTATTTCACTTATGAATCCTGGTGAAGAAAAGAACGAGGCGATACAGGCTGTTAGAGCTTTCAGACGGAAGTATGCCGACTTGTTGAAGTGGGAGCAGACCCTTGATTACAGTATGCCTCGTGAGCAGATAGCCAAGGTATTCGGCAAGGACAATGTGCTGTTCTTCAGCGGAAAGGAAAGCAAAAAGGTAAAGGACAAGGCAGTGGACACCTTCAACAGCGACGATAGTGGAAAGAATATCATCGTGATACAGGAAGCGAGCGGAAAGGAAGGAATCTCGCTGCATGATACTACGGGCAAGCATCAGCGTGTGTGCATAACTTTGGCTCTGCCACAAAGCCCTATTACAGCATTGCAGATTGAGGGACGTACCTACCGTATCGGCAACAAGAGCAACGCCATATTTGAGTACCCGATATTGGGACTGAACACAGAGATGATGCTGTTCGGACAGAAGTTCAATAACCAGGTATCGACAACTGAGAACCTTGCGCTTGGAAGTCAGGCAAGAAGTTTGAGAGACAGCTTTGCCAACGGTATATTGGAGCATAGCGGAGTGGTGCCTATCGATCAGCAAGGCGTAGGAGGCAAGGAATTTGACGCGCCAAAGGAGCAGAACGCCGACCCATACGACGACGCTGTGCTTGACTACTACTCGAACCAGAAGTTGAACTCCCGCAACAGAGAGGGTGTAGACTACTTCCCAACACCTGAACCATTAGGCTATAAGATGATGGAATGGGCGAACATGGGCGAGGGTGACACCGTAATGGAGCCGAGTGCCGGACATGGAGCGATAGCACGATATGCGCCAAAGGGCAATCAGATGGTGGCAATAGAGCCAAGTCAGAGTCTGTTTGCCAAGTTGCAGTTGAAGGCAGGAGGCTTGGGACGAAAGTTCGTGAACACCATATTCGAGAACTACGACATCAGCAACAAGCATGATGTTGTAGTAATGAACCCACCGTTTGGTACGGCAGGAGCGACAGCCATTGCCCACTTGGGTAAGGCATTCAAACACTTGGAGGAAGGCGGTCGTGTGGTAGCTATTATTCCAAGAGGTTCGACGGACAAGAAGTTTGAGAAGTGGATTAATGGTGAGAAGACAGCCGTAATGCGTGCCGAGGTAGAGCTGCCCGACATCGTGTTCAAACAGGCAGGTACGAAGGTAGTATGCCGTGTTGTAGTAGTGGACAAGATAAGCAACGAGGCTATGCGAGCCAAGGCTGGCCGTGTGGAGAAAGTGAGCTTGGGCGGACACTACGACAAGATAGAGGATTTCTTTGAGGACTTGCGCGATATAGAAATGCCTGACCGCATTATCGACACCAATACGATAATGCAGAAGAAGAGCAAGCAGACAGCCAAGGACTTGAGGGAACTGAAAGACGTGACGGTGAACTTGAACGAGCATGGTATTAATGTGCATGTGAGAGGAGACCGCAACGATTACTCTATTATGTTTGACTTGGGTGAATATAACGCTGAGCAGAGAAAGAGTATTCTTTCGGGTACATACGAGAGATTTGAGGAGTATGAGCGTTATACGAGAGACGAGACAAGCCAGGCTGTGATTGCGGAGCTAAAGAAACTGACTTGCAAGTTGGCTGGCATGACCGAGGAGGAAATGCAACGATACTTGAAGAAACAGAACGATGGCAAGGGCGTGATGTACAGAATGGAGCATGCTGCAGAGGTGTATGGGAAGGCAAATGCCCATTACCGCATGGAGCTTGGCAACACCTTCTCAGACAGCAAGGAACACTTTGACGCTGTGAGAGACAGAGCTGTGGAGGAGAAAGGAATCGTTATGCCTAATCTGAATAAGGAGAAGGTGAAGGTGGTAGAGGTTGAGAAGCATTCTTTCAAAGGAGAGAATGAAGGTGCCATTGAGAATGCACGAGCTTGGGCAAAGGAAAATCTTGTAACTACCAATAAACAAGAGTTGCCTACTATGCGTGACGGCACACCTTATACTATTAGCAAGAAAGCTGTAGACAAATATCTTTCATCAAGCGCAGTAAGCAAAAGTGATGAACTTGGTATACATCTTTCTGTACTTCCTAAACTCACAGATGTTATCCATGAGAGCATCGAGGCAGAGATTCACGCGGATTATAACGTAAAGGACGAAACCGGAAAAAGAAAAGCCGAGCTTGGATATGGAAACAATATCCTTGTACATAGACTTTATGGCGCAGTAGAGATGGACGGTAAGATATACCGTGTGAAGACTACTATGCAAGAGTTTAGAGGAGGGGAAGAAAATAAACCTCATAGCTATGAGGTAACAAAAATAGAGCTGCTTGACTCCCCTGGAAAGCGAGAAAATCCCGACAGACCACCTTTGGTTTCATCAAACAACTCTATTGATAGAAAGATAGAGCTGCCTGACACTCCTGGCACAGCGGTGTTACCCGACAGTTCCCCTTTGGACATGACACCAAGCAACTCTAAAAATATAACGTCGGAAGGTTCCGAGAAAGCGAACGAATCCGACAGTCTCCCTTTGAACAGTGCAACCAACGGTTATATTTCAACTGCAAAGTTACTGCAAGGAGTTGAGAAATCCTACGATTCGGGCAAGAAACTGCTTGATGAGAGTAAAGATTTAACAGATGGGGAGACTTTCTTTAGGAAAGAAGGCGATGGTGTTGTAACACCTGAGAAGACTTCGAATGCTGTGAGCGAGCGTATCATCAAGACCGTGGAGAAGGTTGCCAAGAGAACTGGAGGCAAGGTGAAGATGGTGAACTCGGTTGAGGAGATTGAGAACCCGAAGGTGCGCAAGGACATAGAGAATGGCAAGCAGGTGACTGGCTGGTATGACGAGAAGACGGGCGAGGTGCATCTGTATATGCCTAATATCCACGACACATATACCGCGGAAAAGACCGTATGGCACGAGACTGTGGGACACAAGGGCATGAGAGGGCTGCTTGGAGATAAGTTTGACTCCTACATGAGATACCTTTGGATGGACTTGGATAATCCTATCAATGCTGAGCTGAGAGCTTATGTGAAGGAAAAGATGAACATGAATCACCTTGGATTCTATGACGCTATTGAGGAGTTTATCACCAAGAGCGCAGAGGACGGAAAGGGTGAGCCTGGATTCTGGAACTACATTAAGAATAAGGTGACAGATGCCCTGCATGAGATAGGCTACAGAGTTTCGCCTAACGTGAAGGACGTGAAGTATATGCTTTGGTTGGCGAAGAATGTGCAGAAGCATGGAGACAGTCCGCTGTGGAAGATGAGAGCTGAGGCTGTGAGGTGGAAGATAGAGCATGAGAAGACGGAGTACACTAAGATTGATGGCGGCGAGCTGTATGACAACGATGGCAAGAGCCATGACTTCGAGGGTATGAGTCGCGAGGAATGGTTGGAGGCAACGGACGGAGAGATACACTACCGCACGGCACCAAATGCAGCTACCGCTTTGGATAGATACCATCATGCCCTGGACCGTCATAGCTATATGGCTACGGAGGCTTTCATGGACAATATGCTCTCGTTGAAGAAACTGATGGAGGCTATTGATCCGTCTATCAAGAAGATTGAAGATGTGGCAAGCTCAATGAATCCTTATCTGATGCAAAACATCACGGAAGGCAAGATGAGCGACCAGTCCAAGCTCTTCGAAATACGCTATATGGACCCGCTTAGCAAGGCTATGTCGAGCGTGTTGGACAGCTTCGATGGCAAGAAGGTGGAGGACAGAATAAGGAACTTCAACCTGTATATGATTAGAAAGCATGGATTGGAGAGAAACCGTGTGCTGTTCGTGAGAGACAAGATAAGGGAAGAACGAAAAGTGAAGAGTGAAGAATCCAATAGTATTGATGCTTTGGAAACTGCTTGGAAGGGCGAAAAATACGACCTTAGAAAGAAGCTTGACTCGGGACAGATAGACTTGAAGGAGTACTACCGTCAGATGGACGAGTGGATTGTAACAAACTTGGACAAGGACTTCAAGGCTGAGGAGCATGACTATTCGGGTATGCACGGCTTGCAGGACATCGATGATATGAAGTCGCCATATGATGATGCAGGTGCCATTGACGAGGTGATGAGCCAGGAGGCAAGTATGGAAGGCATGAAGAAAGGCTCAGTTGCCGACTTCTGGAAGAAGGTGAAGGCAGCTACTGACTATTCGGTAAATTCGGACTACGAGAACAACATTATCAGCAAGGAGACACACGACGGAGTGTTGGGTATGTTCGACTGGTATGTGCCTTTGAGAAAGTTTGACGAGGCTACCGCTGAGGACGTATACGGATATGTGACAGAAATGGGCGATCCAAGCAACTATATCGGCACGACGCTGATGAACGCCAAGGGACGAAAGAGTCTGAGCAATGTAGAGATATTGGCACAGATAGGCTTGATGGGCAACCGTGCGATAAGAAACGGAGGTCAGAACATGATAAAGCAAGCCTTTGCGCGATTCGTGAGAAACAGCGGAGAGCAGAACCTTGTGAAGGAGACAAAGGTGTGGGTTGAGAAAACTGGCACGGACTTGAACGGCAACGACATTTGGGAGGAGGCTTATCCGCAGATTCCCGAAGGTGCAAGCGCAGATGATGTTGCGAGCATTGTGGATGCCTTTGAAACGGACATGAGGACCAAGCAAGCTAAGGGTGAGGCAAAGAGCTTGAGCAATGGAACGGACATAGGCTTCAAGTTCCAAAGAGCGAAGGACAAGAGTCAACACTTTGTGGACGTGAAGATAGCCGGAAGAACACACAGATTTGTGGTGCTTGGCAATCCGAGAGCAGCACAGGCTTTGAACGGAATGCTGGAGAACGGCAAGGCAAGCCAAAAGTGGTTGCAGACTGTGACACGATGGATGGCTATGGCATCAACATCATGGAGTCCGGAGTTTGTGATGAGAAACATTGTGAGAGACCTGGAATTTGCATCTTCGCATGTTGCGGCAAAGGAAGGTGGAAGATATGCTAAGAAATGGGCACGCTATTATGGTGAGCTTAATCCGCTGAATGTGTTCTACAATGAGGGCGCAGGAAGCTTGAAGAGCATGAAGATGAAAGACCTTAAGAATGGCATAGGCTTCGGACTGTATGCCCGATACAGAGAGGGCACGCTTGGCGACTCGAAGATGGAGCGATACTTCAAGGAGTTTATGGAGAACGGTGGCGAGACAGGCTTTGTTCAGTTGTTCTCGATGCACGACATGGAGAAGAGCTACAAAAGTATCGTTGAGAAGGAGTCGGCAAAGGGCGCGAAGAAGGTTGTGGTTAATGCTATGGAACTGCTTAAGAAATTGGGCGAGAACGTAGAAAGTCTGAACGAGGTGGCTGAGAATATGGCCCGATTTGCCACATATTGCACTTCAAGAGACTTGGGACGTTCGGTAGCAAGAAGCGCGTATGACGCAAAGGAGGTATCGACGAACTTCAACCGTCATGGCTCGGGCGATGCAGTAAAGAGCTTCAAGAACGGAGAAATGGGCAGTTGGCAGAAGGCAAGACGGAACACATACGGCTTTGTGGCTGGCTACCTAAGAAACTACTCGATGTTCTTCAATGCAGGCATTCAGAGCACGAACCTGTTGTTCAAGAATATCAAGCGTGCGCCTGTGGGTACTACTGTTGCTATGACATCTGCACCGTTTGCCTTAGCGTTGATTATGGCTGCTGTCAACAATGCTATTATACAGAATGAGGACGATAAGGACAGAGGCAACGTGAAGGATCCGTATGGCGAGTTGCCTGATTATATCAGACGAAACAATATGTGCATTTATATGGGCAATGGTAAATTCTTCACTTTGCCGTTGGCTATTGAGCTTAGAGCTTTCTATGGTCTTGGCGACTTGGCGGCAGGATATACATTTGCCAAGAATGTGGAGAGTCAGAGAAAACTGGCGTGGGATGCTGTTGGCTGTATGTCGCAGCTGTTCCCAGTGGTGGACTTCTTGAATAATCCGAATTATGAAAAGAGTCGGAAGAGTATTGGTGCTATGACTCTTGAAGGTCTTGCTCCTACTGCTTTTGTTCCGTTCATTGAGTGGTGGCTTAACAACGACTGGAAGGGTGCGCCAATAAGACGAACTGGCGACAAGACAGAGCTTAATCCGGCATGGCAGAACGCATATAATAATGTTCCGGCAAGACTTGTGGACTTGAACAAATGGGTGAACGCCAAGACAAACAATATAGCTCCTGGCAATCCGGAAATGAAGGGTAACGATGCTCTTGACTGGATTACAGACCCGTCGATGCTTAATCATTTCTATAGCTCGTGGAGTGGCGGTATGGGCACATTCGTTCAGCGTACCGCTGGCTTGGGTGCAAAGGCAACGACTGGCAAGGCTGACGAGATAGAAGTGGGCGACGTGCCATTCTTGCGCTCACTCTTCTATACTCCAAGAGAACAGTCGAGCATGGCGAGAACCAAAGCCAAATGGTATAACTACAAGGAGGAAATGGAACAGACTATCGCCAATAACGACAAGCTGAAATCGAAGAACGTGCCGACGATGAAGAGGATTGAAAATGCTGCTGCATTAGAGAAGTTCGAAGGTTCGCCTGAGCAAAGAAAGGTGAATATCATCAAGAATGCGGAAAAGCGAATGAGACACTGGAACACGATGAGAAAGAAGTGGGCCGATGATAAGAAGCAGGTGGACTTCGCGAATAAGAATATTGAGATGATAATGCAGGAGGCTGTAGAAGATTTGGATAGGATAGAATAAAGAAAAGAAAAAGTGGTGAACCTTCTAAAGGGTCCACCACTTTTATTTACTTGTTATAGCTTATGTTTTATGCAAACAGAGCATCAATCTCCTCATTAGACATTACTTGAATATCGTTCTGATTAGCAAGAGGATAGAGACCATTACTATCACCCGTATATAAAGTAGGTGATGCAATCGAACCAGCCACTGACAGTCCTGCTTTCTTTAAATACAATTTACCTTCTACTGGAGTATTTGAGGCACCAAAGGTTTCTGCTCTATGCGCCCAATTATTATAATATTTACCCTCATAGCTTGCTACAAACATATTTTTAGTTGTAAGATAGATAATAGTATAGTTTACAACAGACTCAGAAAGTGATTGCTGAAGTATTTCAACATCCCCAATAAGGGGTGTAAATATATCATCAAACTTACATACATCAGAGTATTTACCAGCATATAGTTCATCATTGATTGTATCAAGAATTTTCTTATCTTCTTCTGACATCAAGCCATGATTCTCACTTGTTGCATCCCACAACTGACCATCAGTAACCTTACCCTTTGCATCCAATGTAGCCACACCATTAGCCACACCCTTCTGCTCCAACTTCATGTAAGGCGATAAGTCCACTGTTGGTGAATATTCACCAATTTTCTCCCACTTGGTTGCGTCATAGGTGGCTGAGGTATCACCAGTATAGATATACTCGGCATATATATTTTTACCATTAGGGTCTCTGTTTGCCGAAGCTACAAGATATATACGATTCTTATTAATGCCACTTGTAGGAAGAGCAGAAACAATCTGAAACAGAGTAGTGTCAATGTTATTTGGATCTACTTCCTTTATCCAACCACTTGATGTTTTACGATTAGCCCAGTTGGTTAGTCTATAGAAACCAATTCCCTTAACATACCACTGCTGACCTAATGCCAATGCTGTGTCTGTTTCCCCAGGATTAAGCAGCTGCCAATCCTGCAATGCATACAAAGCCGTTAGGCTTGCTACAACTTTATGACCTCCAATATGTCTTGCGTCTGCCAAGGCAAAACCTGTTGCTGACACATTACTTGGAGCCAGCGTATTTGCTTGTTTTAATGCCATATATTTTTTATGTTTTTAATGTTAAACAATTATTTATGCTATCTCCAGGAATGAGTTATCCTTCAATGCTCCTGGGTTTACTGTGCGGTATACCAAGTAAACTATTGAAGCACCTGCTGCATTTGTCACTGTTACCTCACTCTTTTCAAAACCTCCATTCAGCAATGGTGTGGCTCCATTCTGTACTATCTTAGTCAACTCGCCCATTGCTTTTGGATAAGCTATTACATAGTACTGAGCATCTGTTGCCGAAATACCTTCAAGCTTTGCTGTGCGTGAATTATTAAGGTCTGTCTTACTCAAACCCTTTATAACATCTGCTGTTATACTTGATGTTGATGCCAAACCAAAATAACGGCGATGATAGAAGTGTACGCTTGCAGATGCTGTCTTTGTGTCATTGCCACTTGCAGGCTTTACATCTGAACCAACAACCATAAGACCAGTTTTGGCAGCTGCGATAGTTGCCGAGATAGTGGTGTCAGTCTTTACCTTATTAGGGGTTGTGTATGTTGCAGATGGTGTATTTGCTGCTGGAAGTGCAGTCCAATTACCAGATACACTTGTTGGAACTTTCTGGCCTTCCTTTGCTGCTGGATATGAGAATGAGCCTGTCCATGATGCTTGATAACCGTTTTCAAGTGACAGAGAGGTTGATGGTGAACCCATTGATTCCACTACTGTACCAGCAGCGTTGAACACATTCCATCTGCCTCTGATTTCTGGTGACACAAG
>ERZ1026846.1142-NODE-1142-length-17751-cov-6.061313_pt1 | contig 17751 bp, 22 predicted proteins | sample MGYA00380153_ERZ1026846 | MGnify/ENA primary metagenome ERZ1026846 (study PRJEB33269, sample SAMEA4719789) | human gut metagenome | biome: human-associated habitat; feature: organic feature; material: feces | place: Cameroon | collected 2013-10 ... | reverse complement strand
TATGTGGAGTGCTCCACATAAGAATTGTAGCGATGGCAAAGGTAGTTAATAAGATTGAGATGTGCAAGAATTTTGGCAGAATTTTATCGGAAAAGATGAGTAGAGAGGGGGGAAGTGAATATTTTTAGTTAAAACCCCTTTGTGTAGGAACAAGTTATGAATATTATAATTAAATTTGTACCAAAGAAATCACCATTATCATGTTCAGTATTCTTGGCAATATATTGGCATTTGTGAGCACGTTTGTAGTAATAACTACATTACCCACATCCCTCATCCGCATTGCTGTGGTGAAATTCAGCCACAGCAAGCAGATGAAAGAAAAGACCGAGGTTATTATTATTGGTATAAGTATAGCCATTGCCATAATGCTTATACCTTTTTATCATTATCCGTACTAATAAGCCCGATCGAGAAATTCGCTGACATTTCTTATGATAGCGTAGACACGCAAATGAAAAAGCGCCCCGCTTCACAGCGACGCGCTACACTTAATGAAATTCGAAATTTTTAGAATCTACTGTACAAATATAGCACATATTTTTGATATATGCAAAAAAACCTCCGATGCGTCACGCACCGAAGGCCCCAAAAATAGTTCTTTTCATGTATTTTATTTTCATGTGTCATGAAACAAAATCAATATAAAACCGCATGCTGCATCTTGTTGGCAAGGCTCTTGAACCCTGTGACTATTTGCTTTTTGCGCTCTGCGCTTGGCTTGCGCGTGCCAATGACATATTGGCGAATGACCGAAGGATTAAGGCCAATCTCGCGAGCTACCCCTGCAATGTTTACAAAGTCGTAGTAGCTGAACAGCGAGCCAACATCGAAGCGATACTCAATTTCGAGTGTAGGAATCTCTTTGCCTTCCTCTCTCAAGTATTCTGTAGTATCATCCCACCCTTTAAGCATATCCTCAATGGCTGCTTTGGCAGAAGATCCACAGCCAAGAACTGTGCCTTTAAGGGGCTTTACCGTCAATAAGCAAGAATAATTCTTCTCGCCTGGTTCTCTTTCTACATTGGCTACAACCTTCATATCGTATATATTTAAATTATTATGTCTACAAGATAAGTTCTTTCAACCCGTAACCCATTCAGATAAGGAAGCCACCCGGAACCTTCCGAGCAGCCATCCTTTTAGTCGATAGAGAGGGCATCAAAGATAGACTTTGCAGTCTTTGTTTTGATTTCCTTACTTCCGTGCCTTGGGACTGTTGTAAAGTCGCCTGTTTTAGGGTTAACCCAAACATCATGTGAGGCACCATGCCGCTTGATAAAGCATCCTGCTTTTACCAAGACTCTAATCAATTCTGAATGTTTCATGATTTGAAAGAACTATTTGTCTTGTTTTATTAAGACAATGCAAAGGTAACAAAAAAGTTAACAACTACCAAATATTTTGCTAACTTTTTTATTACTAAAATAAAAAGCCCTCGATGCGTCACGCACCGAAGGCTTGTGCCGCATGGTCATGGCGGCGTTGTTGAATATATTAAACAGTGACCATTTCAATATCTTTGGCCAGTCGGCGCAAGCCCGACTTTATTTTATCCACCTGCTGTGGGCGTGGCTTTGACACGCCACTCGCATAGTGTGAAAGTTGCTTCTGGTTGATGCCCGTAATCTCCTGAAGGGCTGCAAACGAGAAGATGCCACGATAGTAGTCGAGCAATGTAGCCACGTCGAAATCGTAAACGAGCCTATAATCACCATCAAAGACTTTAGGGTATGCATCACCGTCTTTGCGGCGCCCTTCGAGCCAAAAGTCTACGCTCTCTTGAACAAACTCTTTAAAACCGTCGAGGTCGCCATCGTAGGCAACGACCCAACCTGGCAACAAGTCGCATGCGCAGCAATAGCCATCGTCAGTGCGCGCCGCTTGAATTACAACATTGTTCATAATATATCGTTTTACACTTTAACTTTTAAAAAGGTGGCAGCAAGGCTGCCACCTTACTCTGTCAAACATTAAACATCACGTGTATTGAAAGTGAGGGGGCGGGGAGGGGATTTTACCCCACCCCGAGTTGTCAGAACTTAAGTCCTGATTGCCGTTCAATACTACTTAGGAGAAATCCACAAATAGATGTTGAAGGCTTGCCATTGACAGTTACCACACCCTTTTTCGTAGGATGTTTAAACTCTCTATGGTCCCCATTGTAACGGTCTAAGAACCAACCGTCACTTTGCAAGATTTTCAAAATCTTAGCAACTTTCACATTTTTCATAGATCGCTTGTTTAATAATTCAACACTGCAAAGGTAGTAAATTTACTACTAATATGCAAATAAAATAGTAACTATTTTACTACTGATAACAAAAAAAGTGGTCCTCGATGCTCTCGCACAGAGGACCACAAAAAATCATCTATACAGTAGATACCGCATGGCCTTGGCCTTTTTTCAGCGTTTTTGCTTCTTTTCCGCAATAAAAAGAAGCCTACAAAGACAAAAAACGCGCGCCCTGGGCGCACCGCTTCCACCCCCGCGAATTTTAGACGCTTAATACTCAACAGTTTAAGCGTCAAAAATTCGCGGGGTGCTTTCCGCTCTGCACGAGCAGCACTACACCGCCCTGCGCCGTGGTGGAAATTGCCTTCACGCTACGTGCGGAATATGTAGCGCCACCGCGCCAAAATGTGATTTTCAGCTTGTCAAGCCAGCCTATAAAAAGAAAAGAAACAACAATGAAGGCGCTTATCAGCGGTAGAGGACAATGTGCAAGGTTGACAATAGCCAACAAACAAAAAGCCCCGAGACCATGAGGTCTCGAGGCTTGAGAGGTGCGCCGTAAGCTCAACGGCGACTTAGTGTTCAATTAAACGGCGCATCAGCCGGAGCTTTAATATTGTCAGCAGCGCGACGTATGCGGTCGGCGAGATCATTCAGCGCACAATAAAGTTTATCGGCTTCATCAGGTGTGAAACCACCCACGCCACCATTGCCATCGATGCCATACATCTTTTGTTGGAACCATGATACCGATTTATCAAAGTATGTGCGTGAAATCTCTCGCCAAGACACAGCAAGGTAAATGTCGCGCATACGCTTCTTCATGTCTGTTATTTTCTCTTGTTTCTGTCTTGCTACTACTTCCATAATCATTATCTTTTTATCTTGTTTATCTAAAGGTTCTCCCCGAAGGGAGAACCATTGTTAATCTTTAATCCTTAGGCATGTCTGTCATCCTCTGGAACAAATCCTCTGCATAGTCGAGCAACTCTGGATAGCCATTAGGATAACTGCTGCAGTAGTTTCGAATTGCCTTGATGAGTTCCTCTTCCTCGAGAGTGACATTCATTTTAATCATTTCTTTTTTTATCATAAATAATGCTTTATTAATTGAACTATACAAAGGTACTAATTTTTTAGATAGTATGCAAATTATTTACTAATTATTTTGTTAGTAATAACATAAAAAAAACAATAAAAATGCCACCGACGCTCACGCGCCAGTGGCAAACAAGAAATTTCTATTAACTACAAAAATTCCCAAAAACTATTATTAACTAAAACCAAAGATTAGAGTGCCACCGCACCCATACGTAAAAAGAACATTTATTATGAAAGGACTTATACCTCTTGTCTACACACCTCACCCATAGGTGTTAGCGGTGCCGCCTGTGCCTTGGAACACAGGCTTCGTCTCTGCCCCTATGCAGAGCACGTCGAAGGCATCGCTACCGTCGGTACGTGCTTCGAGTTTATCTTCCTCGGTCTCGGCCAGCTTCTCTCCGCGCTTATCCTTCTTGCCGTTATACACCCCTGCCGAGGTGATAGAGATGAGAAGGTCGGGGTTGTTATCGCGGTTGATGCACACCTGTAGGCGTGCCCTGCCACGAAACATGCGGTTGATGAGCCCGTTCTTCTCTATGTGTGGCATCGGGTTGCCGAGGTAAGCCTCACGCACGGCCCAACCTTTAGCGCGCAGCGCACGCACAACCTCTTTATGGGGGTCGGGGTAGTGTAGCCCCCAGTTGGTGCCCACCATCGTCGAGTCGTAGTAGAAGATGACCTGTCGGCGACGGTGGTAGTGGTAGTATAGGTCGAAGTCGTCGAGCAGTTCAGGTATCTTGCGTTCGTATTTGACGAAGAACGACTTTAGTACGTTGAGCTTCGACCCCTTCACTTGCCCTACCACCAGCCAGTTGATAAGGTTGTTGCTATCGAAGGCAATGAGTAGAGGCAGCTTGTCGTCGCGGTCGGCATCCATGCGGCAGTCGTTAGGCAGCACTCCTCCCTCAGCCTTGTCGAGGGCGTGAAGGTTTAGCACACTCTCGTTAGGTGCCGTGTATAGGTTAACATCTTCGCGTAGGCCACCGTAGAAGCCATCGGCGGCTATGCCCACCCTCTGGCACATGATAGATGTGGCAAACGTCAGCGGTGGAAGGTCACGCTTCGCACGACGTATAAAGTCCTCGCCCAGCAAGGCGAGGTTCTCGATAGACGAATATTCTTTATAGAGCAGACACTTTGAGCGGAAGAACGTCAGCTGCGCATTATATTCGTCGATACGTTGCTGTAGCTTGGCCTCTTGCTCAGGGCATTTGGCGATGCGCTGCTTCAGACGCCATATTTTGTTGATGATGCCCTCTATACACTCTACCAGCTCAGGGTCTTGTTTGTCTTTGTACGACAAGAACCAGGAACCTTTCTTGGTGATGGGCATATCTGATGTCACCGTCATACCATGATGCAGCGGAAAATGTTTAAAGTACATCTCGTTGCCACGGTTCGCTTGGAACGTCTCATCTTTGAGCTGTTCAAAATCGATGAATTTCGCCTCGTCGATGATGAGATAGTCGAGCGACATTGAGTTCGACGTGCCCGAGCGGTCTTGCGATATAATGTTGAGCACCGACCCGTTATAGAAGCTAACGGTGTTCTCCCAGTTAGCAGGCGTGAAGATAGGTGAGCGCCAGTGTAGGCGCTTCAGGGGGCGCTTACCCACCACATAGTGAAGGTCTCGTTTGAAGCCCCATCGTTCGAGGTGAATGAGCATTGAAGGCAATATATTTGTGAGGCATCGCTTCACCGATGGTGCCACGAAGCCCCCCATGCTGCCAGGCATGCCTTGAAAGCACGACTGTAGGCGTCGTGCCTGGATAGCACCCTTGCCTACGCCACGCCCCGCCACGATGACCTCGTCACGCGTATTCATGGCCAGCGCATAGTATTGCGCATCATTGAAATATTGCAGTAACGGCTCAGCGCTCTGCCCCTGTTGCTCACTCATCATCAGTTGCGTTATCCTCTTCTTTTATCTCTTCATAGTCAGCCTCCTGTGGCAGATTATTAGAGTATCGCTTATAGAGCGCTCTAATCTTGCCACGCAAGTTAGGTATGCGTTCGATGCCCAGTACCGTCGGATCATCCGTCGGCTCGAAGTTCTGCGGTACAATCTTGTCGAATTCCAGCTCAGGCTCATCATCTTTGTCAGTGCGGTTGTTCAGCACCATCACCTTATGTAGTTGTGCCAGCGCCCGGAAGTCGCCCGCCCGTCGAGCTGCCGCCATGTCGGTCTCGAGCGACTTATTAATTTTCCAGCGCATAAAGTCTTTCGACGTTTGCTGCAGATTGCCCAGCAGCACCTTCACCAGCGCCAGGTCGTCGTATGCTTGCGAGCGCGACACCTTAAACATATTCATTGTGTAAAGCACAATGTCATTGTCTTGCTTTGAGGGAAATTGCAGCCAGTAGGCATACATACCCCGTATGCGGTGTAAGCGCACGAGTAACGATTCTGCCACACGCATCTCGCGCAGCTCGTCGTCGTCAAGCGCCACATAGCGCGAGTAAAGGTCGAGGTTAACAGGAAGAGACATTTATACCTATATATTAATAATGTTATGCTTTGATCGTCATGTGTGCCTGTTGCAGCAGCCGTTGACACTCTTGTACCGAGTAGGGCGACCCCGCCAGTGCTGTGTCGTGCAGCGTGCGGCGCAGCTCGAGTGTTGTTGCCGCAATGCCACGCATATAGGCCACCCTTGCAGGATGCCCCATAGTAGCGATATCATCGCACATTGTCTGCTCGTCAATACCCATGAGGGCAGAGATCATCGATGGTGTCATCATCTCTTGCGCATAGCGCTCTATCTCTGTCAGCAAGTCGAGTGAATAGTCCATTAAGTTCTATTGATTTATCTACGATGTCGCGCAGCCCATCCATGAGCTGCACGTATGCCACCTCATCCGTCGTTATCATTGTACACTCTGCGCGGTCGCCATACGTCTGGTTCTGTGATGATATCACCGCCACACAGTAGTTGATATTACGCACCAGCACAATCTTCGAGTGGTTCTGCGCCAGGAACACATGGTCGAAGCACCCTTGCATCAGCCGGTATAGTTGCACTGTCTTGCGTGCTGCCTTCAGGTCGGCCACCAGCGTTGCTTTGCTCACCAGGTTACGATGCCTGAGGCGCAGAAAGCCACTGAGGAAGGCATCAGACGTGGAGAATGTCGACACATAGATGTCAGCTCTCCCCGTCTGCTTCAATATCCAGTCGAGCAGACCGAGCGTATGCAGCCCTGTGCCCAGGTGGTATTGCGTGGATGCCTCTGCCAGCGGCCTAAATGGAAATGCCCGCTTCATTCAGCAATGCTTTAAGGTCGTCGCCCATTGGAGCCCCGTTATCAGCGAGCAACGTCACGCGCTCCTGCACCTTGATGCGTAGCGCGTCATATTTCTTGCGATCATCGATGGCGTTATCTGATGCCCTCGAAGCCTTGCGCAGCTCTGCCAGCTTGCCAACATTTTTCGTAATGTAAGAGCGTGCCGATGAGATTGCCTTGGCCATGTCGGCGGCCGAAGGTTGTGTGTCGTCAGTGTCACCCTCACCCTCGATCGGTGCCACATAGTTGTCGTACTGCTTGAGCGCACTCTTGTAGTCGTACCACAGCTCCCCCAGTTGTTTCAGATACTCGTATCTGTCGCACGGCTGCTCTATTGTTAACAGCGTATTATAGAGCCTCTTGATGTGGAGCCATCGTTTGCGGTTGTCGTCCCAGATGTTGCGCACCGCCTCAGGCAGCTCGTTATGGTCAGGACGTTGGCCCAAAGCAGTAGCCTGCTCGTTGTCGGCATTAGCTTGTTCGCCCTCTACGACCTGTGGCTCTTGCTCGATGGCCACCTTCACCTCAGGCACTAGCTCACGGTCAAGCTCTTTCACCGCTTGCATGGTCATCTTGTCGAGACGCATGGGCAAGAACTTATTGAGCTCGTATCTGATCTTGTCTTCGAAGCGCTCAGGGCGTGTGATGATGGTGTTATACATTGCGCGGTTGCGCGTCAGCTTCAGTACCATGGTAGCGCCCGCCTCGAGGCTCTCTCTGTCGTGTTTATCTTTAGCCAGCCATGCTTGCATGTCGGCAGTAAGTTTCTCGTCAATCATAGAAGATAGTAAAAAAGAGGGGCGACCCATACGATCGCTATCGCTGGTGCCGCCCCGAAATAACAAATTATTTTATGAATTTTGATTGTGCTCTTTTAGGCGGCTACGATGGCCAGGCCAGTTTCGCCGCTGAAGTCACCGTCCTCAGTCTCGATCTTTCCAGGATAGAAGGGAGCGGGGAATTCGTCATCCGCAACAGCCTGAATGGTCGTTGAGTTGGTGTCGGTGGCAGCCTTGCCTGTGTCTTGCGAGAGTGTCAGTTCTGGGGTGAAGGCCTCAGAACCCACCATGCGTGCCTTGCCGTTACGCTGAATAAAGAGATATACCATCTCATCGTTATTCGCCTCGGCAATGTAGCCAGTTATCTCCTCCTCTGTGCCAGGTGCCACGGCAGTACCTGTCACCTTGAACGTTTTAGAACCGTAGGTACCTTGGCTCTCGACCTGCAGCTGCGAGTTGTTAGGGATAAGCGCCACCTTGTGCCATTTCTTATCGCTGGCGAGCACGAAGTCGCCAGCATACTTAGCCACCGAAGCGAGGTCTTTGGCCGCCTCTGTACCTATTGTAGGCCACTTGGTGATATCTCGCTTAGAGATACCATACACCCAACCGCGCACACCAGGCAGCGATCTCGTGCCAGGGCAGAAGTTAACGTCGCTATATATTGTAGAAGCATCTTTACACTTAGTCATAACTTTTTATATTTAATGGTTAAAAGTGAGCCGATGGCCGAGCCGTAGCCCAGCCATCGTTGTATATAGAGTTATATGCCTGTTGGTCTACTCAGCCTTTTTGCGCCAGTAGCGCAGCACCTCAGGTGAAACGCTCTCGAACTGCGTGCCGAAGAAGTAGTTCATGATGAAGTCGACATCGTAGTGGTTGTTCAGCGACTTTTCGACGAGGAATGTCTCATCATCAGTTTTCTGGTTGAACAGCAGGAAGATGTTGTTCTTCGGTGTGAGCAGCAAGAAGTCCTTAGGCACGCAAGGCAGATGCACGAGCTCAACATTGCTGGCACCATCCAGCGATGTCTTATCGTATGCCTGGTTGTAAGGCAGTGAGCCATGGTTAGTGCGATACGACTCGGTATAGTAGTGATAGGTCTGGTCGCTCATAAAGAGCTTCAGCTGCTGTGAGCGCAGTTTAGCGCCAGCAGCGGCTTCGCCAGCCTCTGACCAATAGAAGTCGTTGATAACATCCTCAGCGTTCTCCTTAGAGATCGAATCTGTGCTCTCAACGAGGTTGCCCATGTCAGTAGAGATGAGCACTTTCTGCAGTTCGTTGGTGCCAGCTGCATCAGCATCAAGAATTGTCTTGAAGCCGTTGAACCACTTAGCGGTAGAAGAAGTATCGCTCGCATCATGCTTCGCTGTGAATGAATTCATCAGCATGCCTTCGGCTGCTTTCTTCACCAAGTAGGCGCACACCTGGTTAACGATGGGCACGTTTTTCAGACCGTCGCCTTTGGTGACGTTGCTGCCCCAGATGCTCTGATAGATGGCGTTGGGGTCGATGCCCTTCACCAGGTTGCCGAAGAACGTTTCGAAGACACGAGGGTCAACGTTCATCGCTGCGTCTTCAAATTTAGTCTTAGAGTAGTTGCCCAGCTCTGCGCTACCCGACATTTGGCTTACCGTCTCGCGGTAGCGTATGCCAGTGCGAACATTACAGTGTTTAGCCAGAACCTCCATAGCGAGGAACGGCATTATGATGAAGTCCTTACGGTATGTCTGAAACGTCTTTGAGAGTTCAGCCGCACCGTATGTTATATTACCTACTTTAATTGCTCCCATGTTAGATATCTTTTACGAGGTTGAACACATCCTGTGCAGAGAACACCTCTTCGGTGTTGACAGGGTTATTAGTTGTTGTGTCGCCAGCAGAAGCCTTAAGGTTGGCTATCTGTGCGTCTTTCTCTTTGGCAGCCTCTTTGGCAGCCTCGAGCTCTTTTTTAGCGTCATCGAGGGCTTTTTTCGCCTCATTGACCGCCTTCTCGTTGGTCTTTTTCTCCTCTTCGCAAGCCTTCAGACGTTCGTCAATGGTTTTCATCTGCTCTTGTGTGAGCGTGATGTTACCCTCGCTGTTCGTCTGGAAGCCTTCAGTGGCGTTAAGCAGCGCCCCTACGCTGTTGAAAATTTTGATCATGTCACTATTGTTATTAGTTGCGTGCTGGTTACGGAAGAGGTTCTTGAGCCCTTCACACGTCTTCTGGAGGAAGCTCTGAGTTGGATAGCCGTTACCATCAACAACACCTGAGGTCTGTTGAACCTCTACATCCGACGCCTGTTGTTGCGGTAACGGCGGTATACCTGCATCCTTAAATTGTTCGATATTATATATGTTGGTAAACTTATTGGTGAAATCGTTGGCAGCCTTTTCGGCTGCTTCATCTTCTCTAATCTCGTCAACGAGGCCAAAGTCGAGGGCCTGCTGCGCTGTCAGCCAGTTGCCTTTCTTCATTTGTGCCAGGCACTCGTCTTTTGTTTTGCCGCATTTGTCAGCATACATTTGGGCGAGCACATCGTCGAAGGTTTTAAGTTCTTCGCGTGAAGCCTTTAGTTTAGCGATGTATGCGTCAAGCTGCTCTTTGTTGCTCTGCTCATACTTATCGATGAGCATGCTCACGTTGTGTATGAGGAAGAAAGAGCCCTTGACAATGTCGATGTGTTTACATCCGAGCATAGCAATGGTGCTGATGCTCGCGTTCATGCCAAACGCATGAGCGATGACGTTGCCATGGTCGCGAAATGCCTGGTGTATTTCGAGGCCATCTTTAACATAGCCCCCGAGGCTGCAGAAGCCTACGTGCACCTCTTTGCCTTTATTGTTGTTAAGCACCCAGCGTACGTAGTCGGCGGAGCATCCCTCCCACCAGCTGCCGATAGTGCCTGATATGACGATGTTATACTGCATATTATTAACCTTTTAGCGCAAAGTTAGCCTAGCCCCAGCCCTCAATAAAATACTGCTATACCTTTATATATAAGGGTAGTCCCTTAGATACATAGGTCACGACCACCTCATTTAGCTGGTTGTCTTTTACCTCTGATGGGCAATTTTCGGTCACTGCTATATTCGTATATGGCCTTGTGTTACTACCCAGAAGATACTGGCGCCCGTCTGTCAACGTCACGCGGAATACCAGGCGACGTCGCACAGGTAGCTCGTCAGGTATCACCATCTTTAACGTTGTGGTGATGACCTCGTTGCGCCCATCAACCTTAGTAGCTGATACCATTGAAGGGTGCGACTTAACATCAATGGGCACCCACGAGACATTAGCTGGCACTCTTGCAGCGCGTAGACCCAATCGCACTAAATCGACGAGTGAAACGACGAATGTGTAGTCGACCTTCTTAACGATATGTATTAGTTTCATGTACTTGTATATTAGTGTATTATCTCATTCGCATCGAACGTTGCCGAACAGAAAGCGGCATCTTATCCGCCATATTTAAAGGTTTTTTAACCTAATATTTTTTATCATGTATGCGGCCGACGCGCCTTAGGTCAATGCCGTGTTTCAGATATGCGTTGCGCATACGCTGGAAGCGCATCTTCAGCGTGTAGTCATAGTCAACATCTATACCGTTAGCCTCACACCAAGCCCTCACAGCCGACAAGAGCGAGCATCTGCACAGGTCAATGTCGGCCAGGTCACGCCACAGTTGTAAGCGGAAGGTATCTTCTATGCACTCGGCTACTGCTTTCTTCGCATGAATAGAAAGGTAGTTGTACGTGATGACAGGCTTTTGCTTGCTGTCAGGTATGCACACCGCTACCTCACCTTCGGCCCTCATTTGCGGTAGCGCCTTAGGTTGGCGTGTCAAGAAATGACGTATGCACGCATTTTCAGCACCTTGCGCTGGAAAGGTGGCAGGGGAGCCGAAGTGGTATCTCACCCACTGTGCGATGAAGGGCTTAAGGTTCAGGTAGACGACGAATTTTGACACTTTATATTATAATTTAGTTACTCCGACAAAAGTAGGGAAAATATACCAATATTCCGACTTAAAAACGGTTGTTTTAACCCTTTTTTGCCTTTTCTCTCTGTTTTCCTCTGTTTTTCTCTTCTTTTCTTCTTGTCTGATATAAATTTGTTAGAAATTTTTGTGATGTGTGACATTTGGGATGTAGCCTCCTAATGTGCTGTGTATCAGCGCTCACAAATTTCACAGAATTTTGTTACAAGTTTGTGAAGGCCATCACAAGTTTGTGACAAAAAAACTGTCACAAATCGAAATTAGTTTGTGACAGTTTGTGACATTGTTTGTGACAAGTTTGGAACAGACGATAACCCCTTGATTTACTATATATTATATTCTTTAAGCAATATCTTATCACAATATCACAAACTTTTGTGACAAAATAAAGAAGAGGGTGTCGGGAGAGCAAATTCAACTATTTTCCACAAAAAAGGCGGCCGACAGGACTAAAATGCCTGGCAGCCGCCAACCCTAAAGATATATAAAGCGAAAATGAATTTAGAATGGTCTGTTGTCTTCTGGATCGAATATTAAAGGCTGCTCGACAGCCTCAGGTGTCTCATCGTCTGGCTCTTCAGGCAGCGAGCGCACATATATCATATCCTTTGTCTTGCGCTCATACTGAGATACCTGCACAGCGCGTTGTATGCGTCCGCCATTGTTTTGCAGCTCTGGTGGGTTAAGACAGTCGACCCAGGGACATAGCTTGCAGAATGACTTTAGCTTAGTGGTGAATGACTGCATGGTGATGCGGTTAACATTAGCATACCTCTGATACTCGGCGAACACCTCGTCACGGGCAAGGTAAGTGTCTAAGTGGCCACTCTCGCGAGAGAAGTAACCACAGGCCCAGTCTTCGAAGTTAGCGCCCATGGTGGCCTTCAGATGGCGCTTCATCATGTTGTTCATAGGCGGTTGTGGTTTTAGCCCTGAATCTTTTACTGAGAGATAGAAGCGGCAGCACTGCATCCAGAAATTAAGGTCGTTGTTCCACTCCTCCTCGCTGTAATCATAGGCATATAATGTTTTGCCAAAGTCGTCTCGAATCGTTCGAGTCTCGCGATACCCGTTCTCTTCATTGCGCTCGTGATACCAGTCTGAGAACACCATGTATAGTGAGCGTGCCTTAGAAGACGGGTCGAAATCTTTCGGTACATAGTTCGTAGTGAAGGCCATTTTCGGCGACTCGTTGAATGGAATGGTAAACATTCTGTTGTTCTTAGGGTTAACGTTCATGTCGCTCGTGATATTGTCGTAGAATGGCCCAAGATTGAGATATTGGTCGCAGTCGTCGATTAATATCATATCAGTATATTGTGTCACTGGATCGAAGACATGAGGGTTATCCATTAATTTCGGGTTGCGCCCTGACAGCTTCACCGTCTTCATCATAAAGGATAGAACCTTAAAGAAGAACGATTTACCGCTTCGGCCATTACACTCACCTTCTTCGCCTATTTTGTTGTCCATGGCCAGCGGTGCCCATGCTCGTACTGCATCCTTATATCGATGCAGCATGTAGCCGAATGTGAAGATCTTACTTATGAGGTTCTGCTTCTGCTCGTTAATCTGCTCTAATGTTAGCCCCTCTCCGTCGATACAGAACGGGTGCGCCTTAATGTAAGCGTCAGCAGATTCGTGATCTTCTCCGAAGCGTTCCTCCACCTCTTCTTGCCAATAGAGACGAGAGGTGTTAATGAGATAACAGAAGAACTTGCTATCAGTATTGAGAATATCTATTTTAAGTGGGGCGTCATGCCCATCACCCTCTTTCCTTATTTTGAACATGTCAGGTAGCAGTTTAAAGCGGTGTGGTATGACATCCTCTTCCCACACATAGTTATGGAGCTCATCATCGCCTGGATCATATTCTTTCACGCCGCTATCGTCGCCAGGTGTCGGTGTGCAGACCTCTATTGTGGTATTCGGAAAGAAGAAGTACTGACTATCTGGCGTGTAATTGACGAAATTCAGGTCTATCTCCTGCAACGACTCAAGGGCCGCTGGTGATAGCTTTGTGGTGTTGAGCACCAGGTTTAAAATTTCTCTATCTTCGTAGCGGTCGACCACCCAACGGCGTATAAACTCTCGAATTTCTTTGACGTTTGTCCGCTTCACAATGTTGCCCTCGATGCGTATAAACTGCGTGGTCGCTGCGTTCTCGTCGTGTAAGGCGTAGAAGCCGTTCAATTGCAAGAAATTATAGAGGCATGCCGTATCAACCTCATACCTATACTTACCGTCTTTCACCATCGTCTTCACCCAGAACTTCGCGGGCATGGCCACTTTAAGCAGGTTGCGGAAGTGTTTCCGCTCGCTGTTAATTTCGAGCCAGTCGCGCAAATCTTTGCGTGGTTTGCCTCTATTGTCTTTGAAGGACAATAGTTTGTCTGGTAGCCATGCTGTATGAATGTCGATGAAGCGCAGTGCCAGCTCGCGGCCTTTGCGCCTACCTGTCTCGTCGATGTCGGGTATGTTATACAGTACCTCTACATATCGCATAATCTCTTTATACTCCTCGGCCGAGAGTTGGTAAGTCTCGCTGTTGAACCATAGCGGTATGTAGCCCATCGATCGGCAGCATAGGCTGTCGCGCTCACCGCTACAGATGACGGCCTCAGGCAGCTTCTGCTCTTTGTATGGTTTGCCCTCATGCTCGATGGCCCACTCACGCTCTGCATTGTCGTTGAAGTCTCGCCATAGCTTTTTTAGCTCATCGAGGCCGTTGATATAGAAGCGAGGCTTCGCCCCAGCTGGCCAATAGCTAAAGCGGAAGGCCTTATCGCAGTTGTAAGGCTCGTATATCTTGTAGAACTTAACCTCGTCACCTGTCGTCTTATCTCGACTGACGATACACTCGCGCATGAAGATAGGGTAGTGCTCAGAGGCTGTCTTGATGGTCACCTTTCGATCTTTAACATTCGATATCCATTTGACGCTGTGCCAGTGTAGGGCATCAACGTCAGCCTGAGAGACCTTTGGACCGAGTGCGCGTAGCTCTGTCTCAGTAAACGTATCGTTCAGTTCGAATTGTCGTGAGCCATCTTTCTCATCAGCGGTTGCTGTGCGTTGGCGTATTTCAGGGCGGTTAATGCTTCGGTTGAGTTCGTCACGTATGCCATATTCAGCCGCCAGCTGTAAGATAGCCTCGTTGAAGCGTGAACGGTCAAGCCCCTTCTCGCGCATATAGACATCGATGGCGTTCTCACCACGACCTTCACCGCCGAAGTCAGTAACTTGCCATATTAGGCCATATTTCTTTGAATTATACTGCCTCAATGAGGCTGATGGTGTGCGCTCCTGCCGAATTGCGAAGTGTTTGTTGCGCTGCTGCACGCAGTCCTTCGCTTGCGGATATAATGACAAGATAATGTCTAACCCGCCATTCGTAGCTTGTAATATCTGTTCTACTGTTACCATTTATTTCGCTTTTTATCAGGGTGCAAAGTTATATTTTGCCGCGCGCCTCGCAAAACACGCGAGCGCGCGGCGATAACCACATGTTATTTATGCTTTTCTTTATACGTCACGTAGTTATGACATGCTCTTACGATGATCTCGTTTACCTCTTCATGCATAATCATCGCACCAGCGATACTCGCACTTATACGTTTAAACACACCGTTAATATTAATTTTGAACCCTTTATCTCCATCGTCCCATACGATAAAATATTCTCGGTTCTCCCACATAAGGCCCGCACATAAGTCATCAAACCTTTTACGAAGCTCTTCTTTATCAACCATTGGATGATTGAGCATCGAGATAGGCGTCAACTTTGGAGCGTTGACGATTTGCGCCCGCCCGTCAATGAAGGCAACTGTCTTCGTGAGCTCACCAGTCGCCTTGTATGCCATACCGCTCTCGTCCCAGAAGATGTATTCGTTTATATCGAGGGCTTCATCCTCTACCTCTTTACGCTGGCCGTTAACGGCTAAGCATGCGCCCTCATAGTAATCAACAATACCGAAATATTTAGACAGGCGGTCTTCTTCCATGAGGCCATTTGTATAGTTAACATATTGGTCAATTTTGATTCTATTCTTTTCCATTTTCGCATTTATTTTGGTTATATTCAACATATCTTTTTAGTTTTTCGCACCAGGCGCCGTTGATGCATTCTCGCTTATTGCTGCACCTCTTGCACCTTAAATTCATTCTCTGAGTATCTTTTGCAGATGGTGACTATCTCGTCCCAATAATCTTTATCGCTCATTAAGACGAATAGATGAACCTGTTTATGACCATTTGGGCCATTGTTTATGACCCTTAGGTCGTACCAGTGTGCTTCGTTCTGCGTTTTGTAGAATAGCCAGTTAAGGGCGTATGGCGACACAGCGAATTCATAGCCATACCAATATTTTTTTATCATATCAATAGTTATTAAGCCTTAATACTCTTATGATGTCGCGGCAGTGCTTCACACCGCACTTCTTCTTAATGCTCATTAGCTGCACCTTCACTGTCTGCGAGTTCTTGCCGAGGCGTTCTGCTATGGTGTTGAAGGTATAGCCTTCTAAATAGAGAGAGGCAATCTCTCGTTCACAGGGTGAGAGGCTCACCATTGTCTTCGGCTTGCAGATCACCCGCTCATACTCGCACATGCCACGTAGAGGGCAGCGCACTTCTTCGAAGTTAAGGATGTCGTGCTCGATGTCTTGCGTTAGCAGGTCATGCTCACCGAAGTTACATCTGACGAAACGCTCTACTATCTTAAACACGTTACGCTTGTAGAGCTTCGCAAGCTCGGCATAGCACTCTGGGAACCTGGTCTTGATGATGTCATGAAGACCATTAACGATGTCGGCGTTGAACTTTGTCAACCGCTTCGACTCCTCGCCTGGTCGCTTGTAATAGACGTTACCGTTAGGCGAGGTGTAGAATTCTAATCTTTCCATTTTATTTCATTATCTTTAGCTTCCAGGCAAGCGATGCGCTCGAGAGTATTGAGGTAATAGCCCTCGCTGCCACTCAGCTTACGCCGGATAGTGTTATAATTCATGTCGTAGGTCACCATCAAGTATGTTAACAGATTAGACTTGTCTTTTTTGCTCAAGGCAGCGTAATATACTTGAAGGTCTATACTATCATTTTTTTTCTCTTTTTCCTTGCACATGTCTAAATTAGTGTCTAATTTTGACGCAAAGATATAACAAATTATTTTATACTCCTACTTATGTCGGATGATTTATCCGACTTTAGTAGGAATTAACTATTTTTAATCATTATGAAGTATCAGAACAGAATTGTCAAGACAGAGCGCGTGAAAGAGCTGCTTAACTTGTATGGTATTAGTCCCTTAACATTCAGTCGTTCACTATGGGGTGAGAAGTCACACAACAGTCTTAACTATTTTGATATACGCCCAGATGTTAAAGTCTCGACCCTTGTTAAAATGGCCGAGATAATCGGCTGTTCTGTTGAAGACATCCTTATAAAGTCGGACGGTACATCGGACAATCCGACAGTAAACGGGAATAACAACGTTGTTAACAGTAATTACGTTAACACCGACATAGCAGCCCTGAAGGCCGAATTAAATGCTTTAAAATTAGTCCTCGAAGAGAAAAATAAACGTGTCGAAGATTTAATAAAGGCTAACGACACGCTAAATGCAAGGCTCGATATGGTCTTACAATTAGGACATAATAAGGACACCTTGAGAGAGAATAAATAATTTAAACACCTACATGTTATTAGATAATGTGGCAGTTTTATGCGTCCCAATGGGGACGTGTAAAATCCTGCCTCCGCAACTAATAACGACATAACAAGTTGTAATAACAACAAGTTATGTCGTTTTTGTTTTAGGGTGCGACAAATCTGCGCCCTACACTCCTCCCACTTTACACAAAGGAGTGCGTTTTCGTTTACTTTTCGGCTTACGACCCAGCACGTGGTATAATGACACGCAAGCGATATTATATCACAGACAATCTCAGTATCTCTGCGAAATAAGCGAAAGCGTGGACGGTATATATCGGTAATACGAGTAAGATGGGTATTACTCAATATTGTTTATTACACCTGAAAATAAAACTGTATTTGTTGATTCTTCTACTATCTCAAATAAGAATGGCTTGTTAACCCTCATCACTTTTGGTGTAGGCTCAACTTCTGGTGGACAACATCCTGCTTCTTCCATAAAGGTTACAGCCGCAGCCTCGGTTCCTTGCTCATCAACCTTGATTTTTACCTGTTGCGAAATGTCTGAAATTTGTAATCCTTTGATACATTGGGGTATTATGTCACATGATTCCAATACACATGCCAATCCCATCTGGCATAATAATTTCTTGACATCAATATTATTAGTAACTTCAAACTTTGGCAATGACAATTTCACTTCTTCACGCTTAGTGTG
>ERZ1026846.1129-NODE-1129-length-17853-cov-5.410046_pt1 | contig 17853 bp, 20 predicted proteins | sample MGYA00380153_ERZ1026846 | MGnify/ENA primary metagenome ERZ1026846 (study PRJEB33269, sample SAMEA4719789) | human gut metagenome | biome: human-associated habitat; feature: organic feature; material: feces | place: Cameroon | collected 2013-10 ... | reverse complement strand
GAGATAAGAAGTTCAATGTTCGGTTTTGAAGGCACAAGCCGTGAAAGAGCAGAATATCTGCTCTTTTTTGTTTTTAAAATATCCCGGAAATCCGTTTGGTCAGGACTCCGGGATATTGACTGGTTAGGTCAGCAGCAATTATTTATTCGCAGGTAGCGGAAGTATCAAAACCGGGATTGAAGGCATAGAAGTTACGGGAATTCAGCTTATCCTGTGTGATACGGAGCGCTTCACCAAATCTCTGGAAGTGCACAATTTCGCGTTCTCTTAAGAATTTGATGGGAGCCACTACATCCGGCTCTGTAATCAGGCGCAGGATATTGTCATAGGTCGAGCGGGCTTTCTGCTCCGCAGCCATATCCTCAAACAAATCGGTAATGATGTCGCCTTTACTTTGGAACTCACAGGCATTGAAGGGCACACCGCCCGCAGCCTGGGGCCAGATGCCGAGAGTGTGGTCCGTGTAGTAGGGAGCAAATCCACCGGCTTCGATTTCCTCCATGGAAAGGTTTCTTGTAAGCTGGTGTACAATGGCAGCCACCATTTCAAGGTGTGCCAATTCTTCTGTGCCGATATCCGTAAGCAGACCGGCAACTTCTTTATAGGGCATGGCGTAGCGCTGGGAGAGATAGCGCATGCTGGCACCCATTTCCCCGTCGGGACCGCCGTACTGGGACATGATGACGGTGGCAAGTCTGGCATTTGGTTCCTTAATATTTACAGGAAATTGCAGTCTTTTTTCATAATTCCACATTATTTTCTACCTCCTTTGCAGGGCAGATATTCAGGGCCGGGACCTTCTTTTTCATAGTTGCTTTTCCAGGGAAGCGGGGCAAGTCCCCAGCTCCATTCAGTCGTATCGGAGGAAAAACTGGTCTGCAATGGATAATATTTCTCCGAGAACTGCCTTGTTAAATCCATACGGATTTTATTGTAATGGTTAAAATAGGCAATGGCCTGTTTATCGAATGGATGCGTATCCAGATATTCCGAAAAATCCACCAGGGTAAAATCCAGGATACTGATGTCTTTTAACAGTTGTTCCATTTCGCTCTGCAGGTTGTTCATGAAGTCATCCTCCTTCCCGTGAAAGGCTTGTTTAATTCCGGAAAAATGGTTCCTGCCTGAAAGGCTTCTTCCAGATTTTCATAAATGGAAGTAAAATGCTGCCAGGGGACATATGCCATGGCAATAGGGTAGCGGTCTAAATATTCACCGTAGTTTGCATTCTGCATGGAAAAACCTCAAAATCATTTTCTATACTATATGAAAAACAGGCTGGTAAGTTACCAATTGCTATTTGACAGATTATACGGTAAAGAGTATAATTTAGCGAAATTATGTGTTGGGAGAGAGATGTATGACACTTGCTGATGCAAAGAAAAATGAGGATTACCTGATCAAGGGATTATTTGTGGAGGAAGCGGTAACAAGAAGACTGCAGGCTCTTGGCTTAAATGACGGTGTGAAGGTTAGTGTACTTAACAGGAAAAGAAAAGGGGCCCTGATTATCAGGGTGAGAGGAACAAGACTGGCGCTCGGAAGACATCTTTCTTCCAATATAGAGGTAGAGGAGGTCTCAGGTCATGAAGCATGAGATTAAAGTTGCATGTGTAGGAAACCCCAATTGTGGGAAAACGACTTTATTTAATGCTTTGACAGGCTCTAAATTAAAGGTCGCAAACTGGCCGGGGGTTACTGTGGAAAAGGTAGAGGGACATACGACCTATGAAGATACGGAAATTGATCTGATAGACACCCCCGGAATTTATTCCCTGACCTGTTATACGATTGAGGAAAAGGTAACCAGAAAATGTGTTATGGATGATGATATAGATGTCATTATTAACGTTGTGGATGCTTCCTCCTTAGAGCGAAATCTGTATCTGACGTTACAGCTTTTAGAGCTTGGAAAACCGGTGGTGCTGGCGCTTAACATGATGGATATTGTGCAGGAAAGGGGAATGGAGCTGGACTTACACAGACTGCCGGAAATGCTGGGAGATATTCCCACAGTGCCGGTTTCCGCAGCCAGACGGACAGGGCTGGACATTCTTCTGCACGCCGTGATTCATCATTACGAGGAGCAGAAAAATGCAGAATACATTTTGCAGTATCCGGAGGAAATAGAAAATAAAATTGCCAAGTTAGAGGTTATGATGGAGGCTCATTATCCCACACATTCCTCCAGAAGGTGGCATGCCATTAAGCTTTTGGAAAATGACGAAGAGGTCATGAAAGAACATCCGATCAATACAGTGGATGTTGTGGACAGAAGTTATGAAAAAGAAATTATCAACTGCAAATATCAGTACATAGAGTCCGTTGTAAGGGAAGTTCTTTTTTATAAAAATAAAAAAGCCGCAACAACGGACAAAATAGATAAACTGCTGACAAATGAGTGGCTGGGACTGCCCATGTTCCTCTGCATTATGGGTATCGTCTTTTTTATGACATTTACGGTAGGAGATTTGTTAAAGGGTGTTTTTGAGCAGGGCCTGGGACTGCTTTCGTCCGTTGTGCGGATGGGGCTTCTTAAGGTGCATACGGCCGGCTGGCTGGTTTCTCTGATTGTGGACGGTATTATTAACGGTGTGGGCGGCATTCTGACCTTCCTGCCCAATATATTTATCTTATTTCTGGCGCTGGCTATTCTGGAAGATAGCGGTTATATGTCCCGAGTGGCATACGTGATGGATTCCATAATGGGGAAAGTAGGTCTGTCCGGAAAAGCCTTTCTTCCCATGATTTTAGGCTTTGGATGTACCGTTCCCGCCATTTTTTCGGAAATTTTTTCCCAAAATGTGCCGGACTGGTAGCATTCTCCTTCTATGTAGTCGGCATTTTTGTGGCAATTGTCACAGCTTTAATCATTAATAAGTTAGAAAAGGGCCATGAAAACGATTCTCTTCTGATAGAGCTTCCGGAATATAAAAGACCTAATGCCCGTACGGTGAGAATTTATGTCTGGAATAAGGTAAAGGATTATCTGACCAAAGCGGGAACCACTATTTTTATAGCATCCATTATCATATGGTTTATCTTAAATTTCGGAACAAAAGGAATGGTCAGTAATCCGGCAGACAGCTTTGGCGCCATAATCGGAAAATGGCTGGTACCGGTTCTTGCTCCGGCGGGACTTGGCATGTGGCAGATTGCGGTAGCGCTGATTTCCGGCATTCGGTCCCTTAAATGCATACTGTCTGATGCTGTTCTGCCTGCTTTATGTACCTTGTGTGGCATCCATAGCCACCATAAAAAAAGAGAGCGGATCATTAAAATTTACACTGGGGCTGCTGGGATTCCAGATTTTAACGGCATGGGTTGTTTCTGTTCTGGTATTCCAGATTGGAAGTCTGTTTATAAGATAAACTACATGTGATAAAACTCTAACAAGAATACTTGATTTCCTGCTTTTTTTATGCTTTACTTATTTTGTAGTGTTTTTCGGCAAAAGTGCCGGATAAGCATAATTTTACCCCGAAAGGTATGAATGACATGAGCGATATGAGAGGAATCGATACCCAGGTGAGAAAGCGCCGCAGAAGAGTGTTCAAAGAGGTGGCAAACCTGGCTTATACATCCCAGAATTTAAAGGATGACTGCGAAGCACTTCCTTATAAAATCGTAGATTACGATACCACGGACTACCTGGACAGTGTATACCGTGACCGTGCTATTATAAGAGAACAAATCAGACTGGCAATGGGAATGTCCCTGCGTCCGGAAAACAGAGACAGACCCGGACATCTGACAGAAGGTATTGAAGAAAGCAATATTGATGAAAAATATTACGAACCGCCTCTTATGCAGGTGATTCCTTCTGCATGCAATGCCTGCCCCGTAAACCAGTTTGAAGTAACAGATACCTGTATGGGCTGTCTGGCGCATCCCTGCCGGGAAGTATGCCCGGTAGGCGCCATGACCATGGTAAACGGCAAGTCCTTTATCGATCAGGATAAATGCATCAAGTGCGGTAAGTGTAAGGCTGTATGCCCTTATGACGCAATCTCCCACAGAGAAAGACCCTGTAAGAAGGCATGCGGTATTAATGCCATTGAAAGCGACAAGCACGGCAGAGCAGTGATTAACAGCAATCTCTGTGTATCCTGCGGTCAGTGTATGGTAAGCTGTCCCTTCGGTGCCATTGCCGATAAATCCCAGATTTTCCAGCTCATCCGAGCACTGCAGTCGGGACGCATGATTATTGCTCAGGTGGCACCGTCCTTTGCGGGACAGTTTGGACCTAAAGTGACACCGGACATGTTTAAGACGGCGTTAAAGGAGCTTGGCTTTGCGGAAGTATATGAAACAGCAATCGGAGCCGATATGGGTTGTGTGGCGGAAGCAGAACACTATGTGCGTGAAGTGGCTACCGGCAAGCAGGCATTCGCCCTGACATCCTGTTGTCCTTCCTGGGCTATGATGGCAAAAAACCTGTTCCCGGAAACCATTGACAAAATCAGCAACGAGCTGACTCCCATGGTGGCAACGGCGAGAGTGATTAAGGAAAAATATCCTGAGGCAAGCGTGGTATTTATCGGACCCTGTGCATCTAAGAAGTTAGAGGCATCCCGTACAACAGTACGTTCCGATGTGGACTTTGTCATTACTTTTGAAGAGCTTACCGGTATGTTTGAAGCCAAGGGCATTCTGGTAGAGGAAATTAAAGCCATGGATGAGCTTAATGGTGCAACGGCAGCCGGAAGAGGTTACGGCGTTGCAGGCGGTGTGGCAAGCGCCATTGAGAGCTGCATCAAAGAATATTATCCCGGTACCGCAGTTCATGTGGAGCATGCGGAAAGCCTGGCAGAGTGTAAAAAGATGCTGTTACTTGCCAAGGCAGGCAAGATGAACGGCTGTCTGATAGAAGGTATGGCGTGTCCCGGAGGCTGTGTAGCCGGTGCGGGTACGAACGTAGCCATCCCGCAGGCAAGCAGAGAGCTTGCAAAATTCAAGGCAGAAGCCGCACAGAAAATTCCGCCTCAGTAGGGTAGTTTTAGATAAGCGCAGCCCGTTTTCCGGTACAGAAAAGTGGGAAGCAGGCTTGCACTTTCTTTGAAAAAATCATACAATAAGAAAAGTGTGCGAAGATAACGCACAGCCGATACAGTGACAGAAAGGGAGAGTAAAATGACTAAAATCAGAACAAGGTACGCACCCAGCCCGACAGGTAAAATGCATGTGGGAAATCTGCGTTCCGCGTTATATGAATTTTTAATTGCAAAGCATGCAGGCGGAGATTTTATGCTCCGTATTGAGGATACCGACCAGGAAAGATATGTGGAAGGCGCTACGGAAATTATTTACCGTACCCTGGAAGAAGCAGGTCTTACCCATGACGAAGGTCCTGATAAGGACGGCGGCTATGGTCCTTACGTGCAGAGTGAACGTATGAAGACCGGCATCTATATGAAGTATGCCAAGGAGCTGATTGAAAAGGGCGAGGCTTATTACTGCTTCTGCGACAAGGAAAGACTGGCTACATTAAAGACAGAAATTGTGGAAGGCAAGGAAATCATGATTTATGACAAGCACTGCCTTTCCTTATCCAAAGAAGAAATCGAAAAGAATCTGCGGGAAGGTAAGCCTTTCGTTATCCGGCAGAACAACCCCACGGAAGGAACCACCACATTCCATGACGAGCTGTACGGAGACATTACGGTCAACAACAGTGAGCTGGATGATATGATTCTGATTAAATCCGACGGTTATCCCACCTACAATTTTGCAAACGTAGTGGATGACCATACCATGAACATTACCCATGTGGTAAGAGGCAACGAATACCTTTCCTCTTCCCCGAAGTATGTTCGTCTGTATGATGCTTTCGGCTGGCAGGTACCGGTTTACGTGCATCTGCCCCTGATTACGGACGAAAATCACAAGAAGCTTTCCAAGAGAAGCGGACATGCTTCCTTTGAAGACCTTTTAGCTCTTGGATTTTTACCGGAAGCCATTGTAAACTACATTGCCCTTTTGGGCTGGAGCCCCGAAGACAACCGGGAAATCTTTTCTCTGGACGAGCTTATCAAGGAGTTCGATTACCATAGAATTAATAAATCCCCGTCTGTATTTGACATTGTAAAGTTAAGATGGATGAACGGTGAATACCTAAAGGCAATGGATTTTGATAAGTTCTATGAAATGGCTGAACCTTACTTAAAGGAAGCGCTGGGAGAGGGCTTTGACTTAAAGAAGATTGCCGCTATGGTAAAAACACGTATCGAGGTATTTCCGGATATTGCCGGACAGGTTGATTTCTTCAAGGAACTGCCGGAATACAGCATCGACATGTATACCCACAAAAAGATGAAGACCAACACAGAGTCTTCCTTAAAGGTATTAAAGGATATGCTCCCCATTCTGGAAGCACAGGAAGATTATTCCAACGATGCGCTGTATCAGACGCTTCTTGCTTATGTGGAAAAGGAGGGTGTAAAGAACGGCTATGTAATGTGGCCCATCCGTACCGCCGTATCCGGTAAACAGATGACTCCCGCAGGTGCAACCGAAATCATGGAAGTGCTTGGCAAGGAAGAAACCCTGAAACGTATTCGCAAAGGAATTGAAATGCTTGAAAATGCATAAAAACAGGTATCATAAAGAGCAGTGGGCTGCTCTGTGCCACTTGGACGGACCGGCGCTTGTCATAGCCGGTCCCGGAAGCGGCAAAACCACGACACTGCTGGGCAGGATTTCTCTTCTCATACAGGAAAAACACATTCCGCCGTCGCAGCTTTTAGTCATTACATACACAAAGGAAGCGGCAGCTTCCATGCAGAAACGATTTCTTACGGAAAATCCGGAGGGTGCTTCGGTAACATTCGGAACGTTTCATGCCATATTCTATCATATTCTGAAAACAGAGTATTCGTTGCAGACAGACTGTCTGTTATCCACGCAGGAGAAAAAATCTTACCTGCTTCCCATTTTGAAAAAATACGAAATTGATATCCGGCTTGCAGAGGAAATGCTGTATTTTATTACCATGCGCAAAAACGGGGAAAAGACAGCAGAAAAGCTTTCGCTTTCCGTAGAGGAAGAAACAAAAGAGGCTGTGTTCCGGGAGTATGTCGCTGTGACAAGGAAAAACGGCAGGATTGATTTTGAGGATATGCTTCTTTTAACCAGAAAATTGTTTCGGGAAAGAGAGGACATTCTGAAAAAATGGCGGGAACGGTTCCGGTATATTCTGGTGGACGAATTTCAGGACACCAACCGCATCCAGTACGAACTGCTGCGGATGCTGGCGGCCCCGGGCAATCATATTTTTGCGGTAGGGGATGATGACCAGTCCATTTACGGCTTCCGGGGCGCAACACCTGCCATTTTAAGGCGCTTTCTTACGGATTATCCGGCGGCGGAAACATATTATCTACAGAATAATTATCGCTCGGGGAAGAAAATTGTGGGGATGGCAAACAGGATTATTTCCGAAAACAAGGACAGGCTTTTGAAAAAACCGGTGGCTATGGAGGAAGATACCGGGGATATCCGTATTAAAGCTTTTACGGAAGTCACGGAGGAGTACCGGTATTTTGTCGAAAGAATACGAAGCATAAAAGAAGAAAACAGTAGTCTTGGTTTTGAGGATTTTGCAATCCTCTGCCGGACAAACCGGGAGGCAGAAAATGTCCGTGCAGTACTTGGCAAAGAAAACATTCCCTGCGCCTGCCGGAAGGGGAAAGAAGAAACGGAGGAAGGGAAGGAGGATATGCTGGCATACTTTCGGCTTTCGGAAGGAAAGGGCAGCCGGGCGGATTTTCTGCGGATTATGAATAAGCCGGACAGAGGATTGAGCCGGGTCTGCATTCCGGAGGAAGAGGTGGACTTTATCCGTATGGAACGGTGGTGTCTGGAGCTAAAGGATGAGGCGGGTGCCGGAAAAATCCGGACACTTCGTAAGCAGCTTCAGACCTTACGGAAAATGCCGGAAGAACTAAAAATATCCTATATTCAAAAGGGAATAGGATATGAAAGGTACATGGGGAAAAAGCCGCCGGATACCGCGAAAGACGGCGTACAGGTGCTTACCATGCATGCGGCAAAGGGACTGGAATTTTATTATGTGGGCATTCCCAACGTGCAGGAAGGACGCATACCTTACGGGAAAATGCTTTCCGGGGAACAGGAGGACGAGGAGAGACGGCTTTTTTATGTGGCAGTAACAAGAGCAAAAAAAATCCTGGACATCCTGTACCTGAAAGGTACGAAGGAGCGTCCGGGACTTCTTTCACGTTTTTTAAGAAACGAAGGTTATTCTTCGGAAGGATCTACCAGTTCATCAAATTCCTGATCATCCAAATATTCGTCGAAAGCATCGGAAACCTTTTCGTATTCCTCATCGCTTTCAATATAGATGAGCTCGGGCTCGGCATTGGCATCATCGGGGTCTTCCTTGTAGCCGTAGAACCAGACTTCTCCGTCTTCGTTTTCTCCGTTCTCATCCAGGGGGAGAAGTACGATATAATCCTTGTTCTCCACTGTCAGGATGGTGATGACAGCACATTCTACTTCGCCGTCGTCAAGCTCTAAAGTGACGGTCATTTCTTCATCTGCAAAATTATTATCAGCCATAGGGGTATCCTTTCTGTTTTTTCTTTATTATAGCTTTTCCCGTAAATTCTGTAAATATATTTTTATTTAGTAGCAATGACCAAAGAAACTGTGTTATAATGCTTAAAGTGGTTATGCAAAGGAAACTTACAGAGCATACATAATCGGAAAGCGGCAGGTAACCAATTTGACAATATGCGTAAAGAGAGGAGTTCCCTACCCGTTGGGGGCTCACAGAATAAAAGATACCGTTTATTTTTCATATATTACGGAAAAACAAGAAGCAGGAGTTATCCTGTATGATACTACCGGACGGCAGGAAAAACTCCGCATTGCCTTCCCGACGGATTATGCCGTTGGCACGATACGCTGCATGGCTGTGGAGGGGCTTCCCGCAAAAGATTTGATTTACAGCTTTTACGAAGACGGACAGGCGGTTACGGATGAGAGGAGCAGATGCTTCTTAAACTGCCGCAAATACGGAGAAGAGGCGGAAAACGAGCTGCTTCCCGCGGTGCTTTCTTACCGGGAATACGACTGGGAGGACGATACGTTTCCCAAGCTTGCCTATGAGGACAGTATTGTTTACTGCATGCATGTGAGAGGGTTTACCAGACATGCTTCTTCCGGCGTAAAAGGGAAGGGCACCTTCCTCGGCATTCAGGAAAAAATTCCGTATCTGAAGGAACTGGGTGTGACGACTCTGGAGCTGCAGCCGGTTTACGAATTTCCCGAGATAGAAATCTTAAAGCCCACAGAAACCATTCATCTGGATACAGAGGAAAAAAGACCGGAACGGCTGCATTACTGGGGCTATATCAAGGGCTGTTATTACAGTCCGAAAAGTGCGTATGCCTATAGCAGGGATGCGGCAACGGAGTTAAAAAATCTGATAAAAGAGCTCCATAAAAACAATATGGAAGTTATCCTGCAGTTTTATTTTACGCAGGATATTTTAAGCACGGAAATAGCGGAGATTTTACGGTTCTGGGTGATGGAGTACCATGTGGACGGGTTCCACTTAAAGGGGAAAAACATTGACCCTGCCCTGCTATCCTTAGAGCCGGCATTGGCTGCCAGCAAGCTCTGGTATTACGGTTTCCCGGACCGGGAAGTAAAGGACGGTAAGCGTTTTCTGGCTGAATATAAGGATGATTTCCGCAATGATTCAAGAAGGTTCTTAAAGGGTGATGAGGGCATGATTCCCGTCATGATGCACTATTTCAGAGCCAATTCTCCTTACCGGGGTGTGATCAACTATCTGACAAATTACGATGGATTTACCCTTATGGACCTGGTTTCCTATGATAGGAAGCACAACGAAGACAACAACGAAAACAATCAGGACGGTACGGACAGCAACTTCAGCTGGAACTGCGGACAGGAAGGACCCAGCCGGAAGAAAACAATCGTTTCCCTGCGACTGCAGCAGATTAAAAATGCCCTGCTCATGCTTTTCTTAGCACAGGGTACACCCCTTATTTTCATGGGGGATGAGTTCGGAAACTCTCAGAAGGGCAACAACAATCCCTACTGTCAGGACAACGATACCACCTGGTTAAACTGGAAGAACTTAAACAGCAACAAAGAGATTTTTTCTTTTGTAAAAAAGCTGATTGCTTTCCGCAGGGAGCATGGGGAGCTGCATCAGAAAAAGCCTCTGCGTATGATGGATTACAAGTCCTGCGGTTATCCGGATTTATCCTATCACGGAGAGTTCCCGTGGAAGCCGGATACCACGGCGTATAGCAGACAGCTTGGCATGATGTACTGCGGCAGATACGGTGAGGAAGGGACGGAAAAGCAGGATGAATTCCTGTATGTAGCCTACAATCTCCACTGGGAACCCCATGAATTTGCTCTGCCCAGGCTGCCGAAGGACAAGAAGTGGAAGGCGGTTCTGTCTTCCGTAAGCCTTGCACAGAAGGAGACACAGAAGCTTGCCGGTAAAGAGGCGGCAGAAGAGAGTAAAAAGGATATGGAGGCAGATGCGGAAAAGGATGCTGACAGCCGGGATAAGAACGGACAGGATACGGTTTCCGTGCAAATTCCGCCCCGCTGCATATGTGTTTTCTGTTCCGAGGCATAGCTGCACAGGGACAGGGGTATCCGGAGGAGAGTATTAAAAAATGCATGTGCTTGCACATTTTAAGACGATAACATATCACAAATATCTGGTGATGAAGGGCTGCTTTGCGGTCGGGCTTTACAGGCAGGGACTCCTGCACGATATGTCAAAATACAGTCCGACGGAATTTTTAGTGGGCGCCATTTATTATCAGGGGGACAGAAGCCCCAACAATGCGGAACGCGAGTACAGAGGATATTCCTCTTCCTGGCTGCATCACAAGGGCCGTAACAAGCATCATTACGAATACTGGGTAGATTATGCCAGAAGTGAGACAGGACACGTTACAGAGCCCGTCAGGATGCCCAGAAGATATGTGGCGGAAATGGTGATGGACCGGATTGCCGCCAGCAAGGTATACCTGAAGGACAAGTACACGGACGATGCCGCCCTGCAGTATTATCTGGCGGGTATTGACGGCATGATGATGCATCCCTCTACCAAGAAGCATCTGGAGAAGCTGCTCCGTATGCTGGCAAAGGAAGGAGAGGCAAAGACCTTTGCCTATATTAAAAACGTTTATTTAAGGAAGTAAAAGGCACCATCCCAGGATAAAAGAATATACTACACTAAACGAATATGAAAAAGAGATTTCTATGTGTAATGTAATTATTCTGTTTCTTTTATTATGTAACGGCTGCGGTAACAGTTCCTGCGGTAACAATTCCTGCGGTAATAATACCTGCGGCAGAGACAACAGATGCTGCATGACCGGTTGCGGTACTGACAACAGTCAGGGATGCGACAATGTAATTCAGCCGAGGACAGCAGATTGCGGGTGTGACAGAGACAGGGACTGTGATTGTGACAGAGACAGGGATTGTGACAGAGACAGGGATTGTGACAGGGACAGAAACCGTGACAGGGACTCTTCCATGACACCTCCGACCTGGGTAAGAAGCAATTACTCCAACGGCGACACCTGCAGTTGCACTGAGCAGTAGCAGAAAATAAGAAAACTGTTGATGGAAAATAAGCTTTTTATTGGAAATCAGCAGTTTTTTTATTTATTTGTCAAAATTGCTGGAAATTTTCAAAAAAATCGTTTATAATTATAAAAAATGTCCAACAAGACTTCTTAGTGAGGAAGGAGAAAAGGTATGGTTGAAAATATACTGGGAAATTATCTTGTAAAAACGGGGAAAATTACAGATGAACAGTTACAGGCTGTTATTCAGAAAGAGGACGAAACACGTGTAAAGATGGGACTTCTGGCTGTATCCGAGGGAATTCTTACCATTGATCAGGCAGATTACATAAACGGACTGCAGGCGACTATGGACAAGCGCTTCGGTGACATTGCCGTAGAAAAGGGATTTTTGACAGAGGATCAGATTTCCAATCTGTTGAAGAAGCAGGGCAATGCTTATCTTACTTTTGCACAGACACTGGTAAATGAAAATCTGTTGAGCATGCAGGAACTTGAAAATATGCTGGACGGTTTTCAGGAAGAGTACGGATTTACCAAATCCGATATGGAAGACTTAAGAAGCGATGAACCGGAAAGAATTGTACCGCTGTTTTTACCTCCGGAAGCTCTGTGCTTCAGGGAAATCGCGGGTGTTATGGTGAGAACCCTTATCCGCTGCGTGGACAAGCATGTATATCTTGACAAAGCGGAATGCACCGATTTGTTACAGATTAAGAAAGCTGTTATCCAGAAGATGGAAGCGTTCTCCTCTCCGGTAGAGGGCTTAAAGGAACTGGAAACCGGTTTTGCGGAAGAGAACGGGGGACTGTTTACCATGGCAGCTTCCTTCTGCAAGGCGGATGATTTAACAGACGAAGACATGCTGGACGGTGCCGGTGAAATGTTAAATTGTATCAACGGCCTGTATGTTTCCGGCTTAAGCAGAAATGGTGTGGAATGTGAACTGCTTCCTCCAGTTTTAATGGATAAGGAAACCGAACTGCAGGATGTTATGATTTGCAAAATTCCGGTTTGCCTGCATGACAGGAAATGTGAGTTCATTATGATTGGACGCAAATAGGAGGAGAGAGATATGGCAAAGATTTTACTGATAGACGATTCTAAAATGTCCAGAAAAATGCTTCGTACCATTTTAGAAGGTATGGGACATGAAATAGTAGGAGAGGCCGCTGACGGTGTTGAAGGCTTAAGTTTATACAAGGAGCTGCATCCCGATATCACCACCATGGACATTACCATGCCGCAGAAGGACGGTATTGCCTGCTTAAAGGAAATCAAGGAGTTTGATGCGGATGCCAAGGTTATCATGATTACCGCAGCAGGTCAGTCCAGCAAGCTGATGGAAGCTCTGAAGCTGGGAGCAAAAGAATTTATCTGCAAGCCCTATGAACCGGAGCAGATTATCAACGCCATCAAGGAAGTTGAGAAATAAGCATCAGAAAATTAAACACTTAAAAAACGAGCTGTTGTAAGTTTCCTTACAGCAGCTCGTTTTAATTTACCGGTTTTAGCCGGATAACAATTTTACTTGGATTTGATTTCCTTCCACAGGTCGTTGTAAAGGGCGTCGGCATCGTCACCTAAGTAGGAGAAGGTTTCCAGACCGTCATACTGTGACAAATCCGGGAAAGCAATTTTGGAATTTCGGATGTCATCGTCCTCGATTAAAGCCTGGGCAGCCGTATTGGGGGTGGAGTAGGTGATGTAGTCGAAGTTCAGTAAGGCAATATCACCGCGGCACATAAAGTCGATGAACTTTTCTGCATTTTCCACGTTTTCTGCATTCTTGGGAATAACCCAGCCGTCAATCCAGACATTGGTGCCTTCTTTGGGAATGACATATTCAAGGTCAGGGTTTTCACGCTGTGTAAAGATGGCTTCACCGGAGTAAATAACGCCGAGAGCGGCTTCGTTGCCAATCATTTTATCTCTGACCTGGTCGATGACATAGGCCTGTACCAGAGGCTTCTGCTGGATTAACAAATCCTTTGCCTCGTTTAATTCTTTTTCGTCCGTACTGTTCATGGAGTAGCCGAGAGATTTTAAGCCAACCATGAAAAGGTCTCTGACGGAGTCCTGCATGAGAATGCTGTCGGCATATTTTTCATCCCAGAGAATGGACCAGCTTGTAACCGGCTCATCCACCATGGTCTTGTTGTAAAGAATACCGACGGTGCCCCAGCAGTAGGGTACGGCATAACGGTTGCCGGGGTCAAAGGCTTCGGACTGCTCGTAATACTGGGCACCGATGTTAGCCTTGGCATTGGGAATGTTGTCCCAGTTTAATTCCTGCAGCAGGTCGTTATCAATCATTTTCTGAATCATGTAATCGGAAGGACATACCACGTCATAGTTGGAAGCACCGGCTTCTACCTTGGGATACATGGTTTCGTTGGTATCGAACTCATCGTAGATGACCTGGATACCGGTTTCTTTTTCAAACATGTCTAAGGTTTCAGGGTCAATGTATTCGCCCCAGTTGTACACATAGACTTTTCCGTTGGGATATTTGTTTGCAGAACCGCAGCCGGATAACAGAGCGGCAGTCATACAGGTGCAAAGTCCCAGAGCAATCAGTTTTTTCATAATTGCACTCCTCCTGTCGTGTAAAATAAAATTACTTTGCAGATTTTTCCCTTGGCGTATGGTTTACCAGCAACAGAAGTAACAGTACCACAACAAAGATAATTGTGGAAAGGGCATACATTTCAGGCTTGATTCCCTTTTTGACCTCAGTGTAAATCTTCGTAGATAATGTATCAATTCCCGGACCTTTTGTAAAGTGGGTAATGATAAAATCATCCAAAGACATGGTAAATGCCATTAAAAAGCCGGATAAAATGCCGGGCAGGATATCGGGAAAGGTAACCTTGAAGAAAGCCTGGAGCTGGGTAGCACCAAGGTCTAAGGCTGCCTCGTAGGTACTGGGGTTTAACTGTTTCATGCGGGGCTGCACACTTAAAATCACGTAGGGGATATTAAAGGTAATGTGCGCTAAAAGGATGGTCAGAAAACCGAATTTCATGCCCAGCACGATAAAGAGAAGCATCAGGGAAATACCGGTCACGATTTCCGCATTTAACATAGGAATATTGGTGATGCCCATGATGATGGTGCGGTTTCTTTTTTTCATATACTGCATGGCCAGACAGGCAACGGTGCCGATGACTGTCGCAATCAGGGAAGAGAGCAGCGCAATGGAGAGAGTGTTCCAGAGTGCCTGAAGGATTTCAGCATTCTGAAAAAGCTGCTTATACCATTTCAAGGTAAAGCCTCCCCATTTGGAACGGGATTTGCTGGCATTGAAGGACAGAAACATCAGTGTCACAATCGGGGCATAAAGGAAAATGAATATCAGGGTAATGTATATCTTACGTGCCACGTTTCTCATAATGCATTTGCCTCCCCTTCTTTATCAAAGATAGCGGAAAGAACCATGTTCACAATAATAAAAAGCATGAGAACCATGGAAAGGCCGCTGCCTAAGTGCCAGTTGCCGGTCTGGGTAAATTCCTGCTCGATGACATTGCCAATCAGCAGAATCTTGCTTCCACCAAGGAGAGTGGAAATAACAAAGGTGGTAAGCGCCGGTACAAATACCATGGTGATGCCGCTGATGACTCCCGGTAAGCTTAACGGAAGCGTAATCTTAAAGAAGGTGTGCACGGAGTTGGCACCCAGGTCCCTTGCTGCATTGATAACGTTCTGGTCAATCTTGGTAAGGGAATTGTAAATGGGCAGTACCATGAAAGGCAGGAAATTGTATACCATACCTAAGATAATAGCCCCCGGTGTGTTAATCAGGTTTAAGGATGGCAGATGCAGGAAGGAAAGAGCCGAGTTGATAACACCGTTCTTTTCAAGCAGGGTCTGCCATGCCATGGTGCGCAGAAGAAAATTCATCCACATGGGAAGAATAAAGATCAACACAATAAAAGAATGAGTATTTACTTCCATACGTGCCAGGATCATGGCTAAAGGGTATGCCAGCAAAAGACATACCACCGTGGCAATGAGCGAAAGCAGAATGGAAATTCTGAGTGCCTTGAAATGCTCCGGTGTGGCAATGGCTAAAATGTTTTCCAGTGTAAAAGCGCCGGTCTTGTCGGTGAAACCGTAGTAGAAGACCATAGCCAGGGGAATTAAGATAAATGCCGCACACCAGAACAGGTAGGGAAGTGACAACATTTTTTTATTCATTTGTTTTTGCCGCCTCCTCATCTTCAGATTCCGGTTTGTTCATAATCTGGATGTTGAAAGGGTCCACTTTGATGCCGACCGGTGTGCCTACAGGGAACATACGGGTGGAGTGAACCAGCCACTCGAATCCGTTTGCCTGTACCTCCATTTCGTAATGAACGCCCTTGAAAATCAGGTGGGTAACCACTCCGTTTATGATGCCTTCTTCCGGCACAGTAAGCTCTACATCCTCAGGACGGATAACCACGTCAACCGGCCTGTTTTCACCGAAGCCTTCGTCAACACAGTCGAACCGGGCGCCTAAAATCTCAACCAGACGGTCGCGTATCATGGTAGCGCCGATGATATTGCTGTCGCCGATGAAGTCAGCCACGAATGCATTTTCCGGCTCGTTGTAAATGCGTTCCGGAGAGCCGATCTGCTGGATATAGCCTTGGTTCATGACCACGATGGTATCGGACATGGTAAGAGCCTCCTCCTGGTCGTGGGTGACATAAATAAAGGTAATGCCCAGTTCGTTTTTCAGACGGATCAATTCGTACTGCATGTCCTGGCGCAGCTTTAAATCCAGTGCGCCCAGAGGCTCATCCAGAAGCAGCAGCTTGGGTTCGTTTACAATTGCACGGGCAATGGCAATACGCTGCTGCTGGCCGCCGGAAAGAGAGTCCGGCATACGGTTTTCATAGCCGTCTAAGTTTACTAACTTCAGGGCATATTTGATTTTATCCTGAATGTAGGATTTGGATTTATTTTTGATTTTTAAGCCGAAAGCAATGTTCTCCGCAATGGTCATATGTGTAAAAAGGGCATACTTCTGGAAAACAGTGTTCAACTGTCTTTTATTTGGCGGAAGGTTGGTAATGTCCTGATTTTCAAAGACAACACGACCGGCATCCGGCTGCTCAAAACCGCCTAAGATACGCAGAGTCGTAGTTTTGCCGCAGCCGGAGGGACCCAGCAGGGTCAAAAATTCATTTTCTCTGATATAGAGATTCAAATCGTCCAGAATTAACTGACCGTCATAGGATTTGGAGATATGTTCCAGATTTACCAGTACGTCTTTCATGTTCGTCATACCTTTCCGCGTAAAATAAAAATGGAAACTGTGTCGAAAATTGTTCACAGTTTCGATTTATTATATAAAGAAACCATAAAAAAAGCAATGTATATTTTTGTGCAAAACCTTTTATTTCTCATGGATTTTACAAATATTTTTTTGGTAAAAAGCACAAAAAAGGTAAATGTTTGAAGAGGGCGTGCCGATATATATTTCGTAACGGAAAAAAAGGCAAACGGAGTTGCCGGAAACGATCAAGGAGGAAGAGAAAATGAGCGTAAGTGCAGTAACAAGCAACATGGCATCTGTTTACGGAACCGAGTATTCCACAAGTGCGAAGAAAGCAGAAACCGAAAAGAAAGAAGAAACTGCCGGTGCCGTATATGAGACGTCCGAAAAGAAAGAAGAAAAGGCTACTTATTCCATTAACAAAATGAGCGCAGCCGACAGAGCCAGCCTGGTGTCCCAGTTGAAGGCAGATGCGGAAGCAAGACAGAGCCAGTTTGTATCCATGGTGCAGAAGATGATGTCCGAGCAGACCAATGCTTACGGACAGGCCAACGATATCTGGTCATTCTTAGCAAGCGGTAAATTTACCGTGGACCCGGCTACCAAGCTGCAGGCACAGCAGGATATTGCAGAAGACGGCTACTACGGTGTAGAACAGACCGCATCCCGTATTTTTGACTTTGCAAGCGCTCTGGCAGGGGACGACGAAGAAGCCATGAAAAAAATGCAGGCAGCTTTTGAAAAGGGCTTTGCACAGGCTGAAAAGACCTGGGGCGGCAAGCTTCCCGACATTTCCTATCAGACCAAGGATGCTGTCAGCAAGAAGTTTGAAGACTATTATAAGTCCAAAGGCACTTCCCAAACGGAAGAATAAGTACTTTGGAGAACCGACAGGGTTTCCGGTAACAGAAGAATAAGAAATAAAAATGCTGCAGGTTTCTGCAGCATTTTTTATCGGGAAAATTTTAG
>ERZ1026846.1126-NODE-1126-length-17871-cov-4.179614_pt1 | contig 17871 bp, 9 predicted proteins | sample MGYA00380153_ERZ1026846 | MGnify/ENA primary metagenome ERZ1026846 (study PRJEB33269, sample SAMEA4719789) | human gut metagenome | biome: human-associated habitat; feature: organic feature; material: feces | place: Cameroon | collected 2013-10 ... | reverse complement strand
CACATTCAGATACTATCCTTATAAACAAAGAAGCTGACCTTTTGGGTCAGCCTCTTTTCATTTTTGGTCGGTTCGGTGTAAAAAACGGCTGTTATTTACACCGAATTATCTGAAGGGGACTTTATTCCAGGCCGCGGGCACGGATGAGGGCATCCGGGTCAGGATCGGCGCCACGGAACTCGTGATAGAGGGTCATTGGCTCCTCGCTGCCGCCCTTCTCGAGGAAGAGGCTGCGGAACTTCCTGGCCATTTCAGGATTCCAGAGACCGTTGCTCTCCCAGTACTCGAAAGCGTCCTTGTCCAGAACCTCTGCCCAGAGGTAGCCGTAGTAGCCGGCACTGTAACCTCCACCGAAAGTGTGGTTGAAATACGTGCTGCGGTAACGAGGGATAATCTGGTCGATGAGACCCATTTCACGGCAAACATTCTTCTCAAACACCTCGATATCAAGGTTGTTCCAGTCGGTGTCAGGACCGAGCTCGTGCCACTTCATGTCAAGGATAGACGCAGCGCAAAGCTCAGTGGTCATGAAGCCCTGGTTGAACTTGGCGGCATTGTTGATCTTGGTCACGAGAGAATCAGGGATAACCTCGCCGGTCTGGTAATGGAAGGCATATTTTGCGAGAATCTCAGGCTGGAACGCCCAGTTTTCATTGAACTGGGAGAAAGTCTCCACAAAGTCACGTGCAACGCTGGTACCGCTCACATCCACATAATGGCACTTAGTGAGAAGTCCGTGAAGGGCATGGCCGAACTCATGGAAAGCAGTCTGTACCTCATCGATGGTAAGAAGCTTCACAGTATCCTCCGGCTGGCCGAAGTTGCAGACATTGACAACGATAGGACGGATATCCTTTCCTGAAGCATCTACATACTGCTCACGGAAATTGTTCATCCATGCGCCGCCACGCTTGGTGCTGCGCGGAAGATAGTCGGTAAGGAAGATACCGAGTAGGCTGTTGTCAGCATCGAACACCTTGAAGGTCTCCACCTCAGGGTTATACACAGGAAGACCCTTTACAGGCTCAATCTTGATGCCATAAAGCATCTCGGCAGCCTTGAACACGCCGTTGCGGACATTCTCGAGCTGGAAATACTGCTTGGTGATGTTCTCATCGAGGTCATACTGGGCCTTGCGAACTTTCTCTGAATAGAACCACCAGTCCCATGGCTGGATGGTGCTTCCTGCAGGAAGAAGACCGGCAGCGATGTCCTTGTCCATGAACTCCTGCATTGACACAATCTCTTTCTTTGCGCGTGCGACAGCCTTGGTCATAATCTTCGAAAGGAATGCATCTACAGTGGCGTGGTCATGAGCCATCTTGTCACTGAGAATCTGGTCGGCAGAGCAGTCGTAGCCGAGGAGCTGAGCCTTCTCGGTACGCAGACGCATGATGTCCAGAAGCACCTGCTTGTTGTCATTGGCATTGCCGTGACCGCAACGGGTAGAATAAGCCTTGAATGCAGCCTCGCGCTTTGCCCTGTCTTCACATGTAGTCATGAAGAACGGATAGCTGGAAACAGGGATGCCGACCTCAGAAGCGAAGGCATTGTTCTCAGCGAGAAGGTTATTGCCGAACTTCTGGGTAAGTGTAGCAAGCTCCGAACTGATTTCCTTGAAACGTGCCTGCTCAGCTTCGCCGAGAGCTACGCCATTGTCAATGAAAGCGTTGTAGAGCTTCTTGGTAACCATATACTGCTCACGGTCGAGGGATGCCGAATCAGCGAAGACGGCAGCCACTCTATCGAAGAGCGCCTTGTTCATGAAAATCTCATCAGAAGATGTGGTCACAAGTGGAGTAACCTCATCCATAACAGCCTGCATTGCAGGTGTGGCATCTGACTCGGAGACATTGTAGAGTACGCCCAATGTCCTTGCCAGCAGCTTTCCTGAGAGCTCGTAAGCAGCTACGGTGTTCTCGAAAGTAGGGGCCTCGGTATTGGCGACAATAGCATTGACCTCGGCCTTCTGCTGCTCGATTCCGGCTTTTACGGCCGGCACGTAGTCAGAAAGTCTAATCTTGTCAAATGGAGGGAACTGGTCCTCTCCGGTCCATTCCGTAAGGAACGGATTCGATCCGCAAGCCGAAAGCATCATGATTCCTGCGCTTAAAATTGCAATTTTTTTCATAACGATTACTTAGTTGTTATTTCTACACCATTAAGGTCAATGAGAGTGAATTGGACAGCGTTTTTATATACTGTTATGATACCCTTCATATTCACTGTGGCGCCATCAAGAATCTTCTGGTCAATCTGAGTATCAGCGAATTTCGCATAGCCGCTGGTGCGGACCTGGACATCTGTCGAACCCATCCTGAAGTACTGGCTGACAGCATAAGCATCAGCGTTCTTTATGAGAGTCGCCTTGATTTCAGGATCGGAAACTTTCTTGGAATAGTCAGCAACATCACCGTCATCGAAGACGCCGGAATTCAAGTAACTGAGGAAGCCCTGCTTGGACATCGCCCAGGTCTTGATTCCCCATGAAGGATCTTTGGCCGGAGTATAATTCTGTCCTGTAGAAGAAAGGAAAATCCTGTTTGAATTGGACTTCTTGTCTTTGTTGGAGTCAATGTAGATGAGGCAAAAAATCTCTCCTTTCGGATTCTTCACACTGCCATACTTCAATCCGTCGATTTCCACATAGCAACCGAGATTCTCTTCCTTGAGAAGGTCAGATTCAGCGACCTTCTTCGGAGCCAAAGGAGTATCAAGCTCTCCCCTGAACACGTGAGTGTCAATGATATACTGCACATCCAGGTACGAAGTCTCGTACTCTCCGCTGGCATCCTCATAACCGAGCTGGATCATTCCGTTATAGGCACCAAGAGTAAGGCCGCTGCACTTCACATACACCCACTGGCCGAGCTTGTAATCATTGTAGAGGGAATTCTTTCCTATCTTGACCTCGATAGCTCCGGTAGCGTCCTGGATATAGATGCTCTTGTAGATATTGCCGGACCTGTCCTCGGAAATCACCTGACCGCCGATGATGATACCATCTTCAATCTTGACAGGAGCATTCTTGTACAGCGACTTGAGCTCCAGAATCGTCTTGTTCGGAGTCAATGTTACCGGCTTATAGACATCAGCCTTGCCGTAGTCTCCGGTAAAAACCGGCTCCCACTCGTCGCATGAAGCCAGAAGCGTCAATGCAGCTGCAAATGTTCCGATAGCGTAAAATATCTTGTTCATAACTAGAATCTGAAATAAATGTTCAACATGTAGTTGATTCCGCTCATGTAGAAGTACTTGGAATCGAATCTGTAGTAACGCTCCTTGCTGACGGTCTTGTCGACGAGACGTGTCTGCTCATAACCGCCTGTACGGACATCTGTATTGTTCAGGATGTTCTTCACCTGGAGAGAGAATCCGAGCTGGTAGTTTCTCTTGATGTACCAGGACTTGCCTACACTGGCATTGACAAGAACTGCTCCCTTGAACTTCTCCTGCGCGGCCATATAATCGACCTCTGCGGCGGTGATGGTGCCGTCAGGGCCGGCGGTAGCCATGTCAGTCCTGTAGAGAGGGTTCATGTCGAGGTATGCCATACCGAAGTAATCCACGTCGGCATCCACGAACCAGTAGTTCTTGTTCCATGCGAGACCGAGGCTGGTTGCAAGCTGCGGAGTACTTGAAACATAATGTTTTACAGTCTTTCCTTCAGCATTCGGATGGCTCTTCCAGTAAGGAATCTTCACGCCATAAGTCTCAGTTACGACAGCAGCGCTGTTGTCATAAGTCTGGTACATGGTAGGATTGGAAGTATAAACATACTGGCCGTAAGCAACCACTCCCTGGAGAGAGAGGTTGTTCACCGGAAGAGGGACCTTGAATCCAAGTTCCATTCCGACGTGACGCTCATCCATTCCGCTCATCGCGAAATTGGTGAAGGAGTTCTGGGAATCGTCATAGAAGCTCATGACCTTGGACTGGTCCTTAATGGTCGTATAGTAACCGGTGATACGGACATCATAGCCGGAGTTGCTGTACGCGTAGTTCAAGTCAGTGGTGAAGGTCTTGATAGTCTTCACGTCCGGAACGATGGAGTTGCGGGTTCTTGGCGACACGAAAGTCTGGTTGAAGGTAGGCGCATCTGTCATATATGCCACATCAGCATAAATCCTGTGGCCGCCTCTTACGACATAGCTGAGGTTCAGCTTGCCGGCTCCAGTTATGAAGTCCTGCACCTTGGACTTGCCGAGAGATGTAATCGCCTCATTGGTAATAGGATCGTAGGTTGTGATTACCTTTCCGTCATAGGTCATCGGCTGTCCGTTGGCATCGAGTCCAGGGAAAAGTCCCTTTCTCACAAGACCCTCTCTCCAGAACTTGTCATAGCCGATACGACCTGAAAGGGCAGCCTCGAAGCCGCCGACAGTAACCTTGCCGGAAGCCCAAGCCTCAGCACGACGGATATTAGCATAGTAATCATAGCCGTACTTGTCGCCTGCCTTCAATGTCTGGGCCTTGCCGTTCTTCAACCAATAATCCAAGTCGTTCTGATACATGGTCACAGAAGCCGCATAATCCCTTTCAGCAAACTGGTCAATGTTAACGTAGTAATCTCCACCGAGAAGGTCATCCAGCACCTTATAGTACTCGGTCCTGTTCCATTTGTATGAAACGCCTCCGGCAAGAGAGAAATATCTGGAAGGAGTCCACTTCGCATTGGCATTGAAATTCAAATCCTGCTGGTCAGTGCGACGCTCCTCGATAACGTACTTCGAACGGTTGCCGTCAGCAGTTGAGTTCATCGAGTTCACAGCGTAGAGCCTATCCCAATTGATATGAGTAATGCTCGGGATATCTGATTCCCATGCATCCTTAGCCCACATAGCCTTGGCAAGATTGACACGGTTGTAGTCAGGATTCTCCATGAAGAAGTAGCTTGGAAGATTTCTGTAATAGTCCGGTCTAGGGTCTGCCGCATCATACCAGTCGAGAGCCGTGTAGCCATTCTTACCAAAACGATAAAGAACTGTAGCAGAAGCTTTTACCTTCTTGGACTCAGGAGTAAAATCATACTTGAGGATAGCGATTGGCTCGTGGGTTTTCTTCACACGAGCATTGCGGACCTTGCCGTTGTAATAGCCCCAGTTGGAGTTATACATATTGTCTCCCATAAGGTCGTAAACCTCCTGGGTAGAACCGTTCTGCGCACCTCTCTGTCCCGGAGCGGCCATGAAGGTAAGTCCGAGTTTGTGTTCGTCGCCGAATTTTTTCTCCACTGAACCATAGTAGCCGAATGAACGGTAGTAAACGCCCTTGATCCAGTCATTTCCACCAAGTCTGGCAGAAGCGCTGAACGCATAGGCCCAGCCGTTGTCGAGTTCGCCTGAAGAATAGGTGAGCATCAGACGAAGTCTGTACAACGCGCTGTTGGTCAATACACTACCCCTCCATCCGGTGCGTACTTTAGACGCCATAGGGTCAATGTTGGTGAGGCCGTTGTAGCCGCCGAATCCATAATCTGAAACCTCGGCACCGTTCACCGTCTCCTTGCTGCGGGTAGCCTCATTCAGACCGCTCCACAATGAATACGGAGTGTAACCTGTGATGGCATCGTTCATCTTCACGCCTGCGAGATAAACGTCCTGGGACTCGCTGGAGTAACCGCGGACTCTGAAACGCACAGAACTGAAATTGAAGCCTGCGATATTGTTGAACACGTCGTTCTGGCCGAAAAGGATGGTCGGGCTGTCCTGATAGCCGGAATCGTCCAGGTCGAATTCGGTAAAACTTGCGTCATCGACTTCGCTGACCTTGCGGGCCGGGGTCAATGACAGTTTGAACATATTCTTCACGTAACCGTCATTGACAGTAACATTGATTCTGGATTCCAGATAGTCAGGAGTCTTGATTACGAGGTCGTACATTCCGTCTTTCAATGAAGGAATCATGAATGTTCCGTCAGGTGCGGTCTTGACTTCCGCGATTTCTTCCGCTCCTGAATAAAGTTTCAGGACGGCTCCGTCGACTGCTGTCTTGGAAGACCTGTCCACGACCGTTCCCTTCACACCGCCGGTATATGTCTGCGCGGACATGACCAGGGCTGCGAACAATGCCGGGATGGACAAAAGCTGCTTTTTATTCATATCTCTTGTATTGTCATTTTGGACCGACGGAGCGACCTGTTCGGGAGAACGACTCCGCCTGTCGTGATTATTTGTTGCTTACTATGATGTATGTCGGATAATGGTCACTGTAGCCGCCGATGAAGGTTCCGCTCGAGAATGTACGGAAAGGGGTTCCCTTATACTGGCCTTCCTGCTGGACCATGAAAGGCTGGCTGAAGATACGGCCATAATACTGCTTCTTCACAATCGGCTGGATAGACAACTGTCCCTTAGGAGCATTGACCATCGCCTCGTTGACGAGGATGATGTCATAGATGTTCCAGGTGCCTCTGTAGGCAAGTGAGCCGTAGCCCGCCTTCAACATTGAAATGAACGGTGAGAAGAAATCGTACTGGCCCACTTCGGAAACGGATTCCTTTCCGTGCATGAAGGTCGTCATGCTCTCGTCGGTAGGGTTGTCGTTCATGTCGCCCATCACCATAATCTTGATTCCCGGATACTCCTTCATGAGCTTAAGCGCGTGGTCATAAATGATTTCCGCTCCGCGTGCCCTGAGGTCCTGTCCCTTTCCGCCGATACGTGACGGCAGATGGGCCACATAGAATGCGAACATTTCGCCGTCAAGCTTTCCGCGGACCATGAGGATGTCACGGGTACGGAAATAGTCCTGCGCCTCCTTGTCCATGCTGAACTTGATGGCAGTGGAATTGAAATCGAACGGAATGGACTGGCTTTCCTCGACCGTGAAATGCTCCGGACGATAAAGCAGGGCCACGTCCACGCCTCGTCTGTCAGGTCCGTCATAATGAACAATCTGATAGTTCGCAGCCTCGATTTCAGGCTGGTTCACGAGGTCTTCCAACACGTGTCTGTTCTCTATCTCGCTGAGTCCCAGCACAGTATGGAAAGTCTTGTTCTCCTCGGCCATCGCTTTGATTACAGTAGCGATGTTGTGGAGTTTTTTCTCATATTTGGCATCTGTCCACTTGTTCTTGCCCTCAGGAAGGAACTCATAGTCGTTCTTTCCCTCATCGTGGTACGTATCGAACAAATTCTCGACATTGTAAAAGCCAAGAACATAGCGTTTTGGACCACCGGCGTATGCTGATACTGCGACCAGCATCAATGCCAGAACTGTGTAAATTATTCTTTTCATTGTCAATGTTATTAATTTCGTCGCTTGAGTTACCACCACCAGTTGATGGTCTTAGGGTCCTGAGCCTCGACCTTCGCCGCAGCCTCCTTGCCTATAAGTTTCGAAAGGTTCGGGTAAAAGTCAATGCCGGTTTTCTTTTCGAGTTCGTCAATGGAAATCGCATATTCCTTGAAGTTGCTTCCATTTCCGTAATCCCTGTGTTCCAGAAGAATCGCACAGCCCATATATCCTGAAAATCCGAGTGTAGTGCTCCTGCTGTATCTGAGCACAGCCTTGTAATAATGCGAAGGAACTGTGATTTTCTTGCCTACGTTATCGAGGGCATATTCAGTGCTTAGCTCTGTAAGACAGCCTGTTACGACATAGCAGGTATCTGAGCTGCCGGCCCATGAACGGACCTTGCCCTCAAGCTTGGCCCAGAAATGCTGATTCAATTCTGAAAGTTGTGGAGTCATGTTTGTACCATAGAAAGTCGCCTGATTGGCTCCGTTATGCAGCCTGTCTGCCGACGGCAACTGATGACCCCTGTCGTAGTGTCGGGATGAAGTGCTCCTGAAACCACGCATATACAGCACCGGCTGCTGTTTCTCAGAAAGATATGGATCCACTCCCCAAGCATTTGTACGGTTACCCGAACCGATAGTCCATCGGCTGAGAGGATAAGCTACCCACGGAGCGACAAAGTTAGTATAATCCCATGAATATGAGTAGTTTCTGGTCTTTATCGGCCCGATGGTCATGGAGTGCGAGAACTGTCCCAACTTAGTCCCTCAGGAATTCCCGGGATTTCCAGCCAACCCACTTTTCTCAGGTCCGGACAACCCTCCGGTACAACAACGTCCTCAGAACCGCCGGATTCCTTCGTTCCCTGTTGGGTCAATGCCACTGTAGTTCTGCTTCCGTCTGCTGTCAATTCCAGAATTGCCGTGCGCGCAGACTCGCCATTATTTTTCTCGACTGTCAGAATCACGTTGGACATGCTGCCATATCCGCTGGACGGCTTTACACTTATCCAGTTGAGTGGCCCGCCGGACTGGTCCTTTACGGCAATGCTCCAATTTCCGGAAGCGGTAACGGACATGAACTGGTCACCTCCCGTAGCCTCTACGGGATTGACCCTGACCGCGATTTCCGGCTTTACTTGCGGGTCATTTCCTTCACAGGAATATATAAAAGGCACTGACACCATAAGTGCCAATGCCCATTTCATTATTTTGTTCAATGTTTTTTTCACGTAGCGTCAATGCTTGTGGAAACGTCCAAATCTTCGTTTCCTTTAGACGGACAAAGGGCAACCCGGTTTTTCCGGGCACCCTTTATTCCTGATATTTAGTCGTTCTCGGGTTATTACAATTTCTTGTAAACAACTTTCATCGCTGTGACACGCATCTGATTTTCTTTTGCGTTATATGTTACAGATGAAGTTGTACCGCTTATTGAAATTGTTCCGACATTACCACTTCCAGTCGATGTTGCAGTAGCGCCACTGTCAACAGTCACAGGGCTAGTAGTATAGAAACCTTTCTTACTACCACAACTAGCACCGCACGTAAATTCTACTTTAGTGATAGTATAGCCCGCGGCAGCAGTAATGGTCAGATTCTTGCCCTTGTACACTCTAAGCTCTGTTACGGCAGTTCCGCCATAATCGCTGTCATTGGTATAAGAGATGACCTCATCCATCTTACCATTCTTGTTTGCCGCAAGATAATCCTTATCTACAGAAACCTCAACTTCTTCCCCACCTGCACTCGTTGATTTGCCCTTATGGGTAAGAGTTACAGTGTAAGACTTGGTGGCAACCTCAGCTGTTGTAGAAACAGTAAGTTTCACAGTCACATCTTTTTCAGTCTCATTGGCAGCGAACTTGACAGCCACGGTACCAGCACCATCGCCTGAAGCAGGAGATACTGTATAAGCGGCATTGTCAGAAGAAACTGTCCACTTTACATTGCCCTTTACATCGAAAGAAGCAGAAGTATCACCAGCTTTTGCTGTAAGGGTCTCTGTGCTTACAGTGAATTTAGGGGTTGTAGTATCCTTCTCAAGTTTCTCACAATAACCGCTGGTCATCTCAATTGTTCCGTTATACTCATCCCTATATCCGACCACAGTAAGTTTATCTCCTACCTCAGCACCGAGTTCCGAGAACGATGTGCTAGCAGCATCCTTGTCTTTCTTAACGCCAAAGATTAGCACTTCACCAGTATCATCTTTAAGCATAAGATTTCCATAAGTTGCGTTCTGAATTTCAGTGATTGTACCTACAACTCTATATTTTTTTGTCACACCCTTCTCTGCCGCAATGAATTCAGCAACAGTAGCATTAATGATTTCTACAGGAGCGGACTCACTAAAAGAAAGGAACTGGGCTTTTACGACTTCGTGCTTAGTAGTGGCAGCATAATAATCATAAAGACCAGCTATTTCCACAATGCCCCCATCCTTAACAGTAGACCATGCGGTTTTATCAGCCACATTATACACATAGATTGTTCCTGTTTCATCAGTAAGGTCAAAACTGCAATATATCGGATTAAACCTGCTCACAGTACCTTTAAGCTTATAATAAGTGCTCTTATCGGCAGCGGCTATGAATTCCGCTACAGTCTTGGACTCAGCCTTGGTATAATCCGAGCCCGGATCAGGTGTCTCGCCACCACCGGTACCGAGGTCAACGCCCTTTGAGAAGTCAATGACAGTACCTGCTTCAGCTGCAACACTGAGGTCGAGGTCATCCACCATATATGCGCTGGCAACTGAAGCCGTCATATATACATACAAAGACTTGGTGCCCGCAGGAACCGTGAATGTAGTAGATGCGAGATCCCAACGTCTGCTCTTGTCGCCATTAGGGAAAGCATATTCAAGAGCTACCCATTTCTGACCGTCGTTGCTGACATATACCAGGAACTCATCATGCTTGAAAGTATTGTCAGCAGCCTGATACAGATTCCTCTCTGAACCAAATGAGAGGACATAGTTCACAGTATTCTCAGGAAGGGTGATATTCTTTACCTGGAAATAGTTCTCCTTTGCAAACCAGAGATAATTTTTGCCGGAACCCGGATAATCAGAATAAGTTCCGTTGGAAGCACCTGAAGATGTCTGACGTGCACTCATTCCATTGAAAGCATAATCTATAGAAGATAATCCGCTTCCGGTTTCATTTTTCCAGCCGTCGAAAGAATCGAGATATGTCTTCCATCCGTCCTCTGACTTAACGGCATCCGTTTTATCAAAGTCATTGTGATATACTACGAGATCAGTCGCAGAGCCAGTACCTTTCTGTTTTACTGTCAATGTCTTGGTGTCGTAGCCGATAGAGAATTTCAATGCTGCCTCACGGTCCAGTCCTGTATTGCCGAGCACTGAAATTGTTACGTCCATTCCGTTTGGATCTTTTCCCTTCTTCGGGTCAACAGCGATCCACTCAGGGCAGTTGCTCAGGAACCACTCTCTTGTAGATGCAACCTTTATAGTCTCCGAGGACGCCTCCTGCTGAAATTCTATGACATTCTTCGAAAGATTAATTTCCGGAAGTCCTTCCGGTTCATTCTTATCACCGCAAGACTGCGCAAAAAGCATGGCAGCCAATGCGAGTGAACCCGAAATCAATGTTCTGATTCTCATAATGTGCATGTTTATATTTTAACAATTAAAGTTATCCTTGCTTGAATAGTTTACAAAGATAAGTATCCTATATGAAAGAAGCAAACTAAATCGTATTACATTTACGTGACTATCATGCTACAAGTCACTTACATACCATTCCCGTACGCAGACACATATGGACAGAAAAACGGGCGGTCCCGACCTGAGACCGCCCGCATAATATCATATCTTCAAATCAATTACTTGATGAGGACATTCTTAAGCTCATATGTAGGAGCAACAGAAGTAGTTCCGACATACTTGAATCCAATCTGAATCTTTGAACCTACGAAATTCTTGAGATCGAAATCACCGGAATTGACAAAAGTCCACTTGGATGTCGATGTAGGATAATTAGGCATGGTAATCAGTGTCCAATCAGCGCCAACTTTCTTCACATATACGAAGATGTGATCGGTAGCATTGTCTGAACCTATAAAGTTCATTGCGTGATCGAAGTTAAGGGATGCTTCCTTAATCTTGGTAAGGTCAATCTCCGGAGAAATCAGCCAAGACTCTGACGCAAGATTCTTGCCTCCGACAAATGAAGAAGCCTTCATATAACCTCTTTCGGCATCATGCTTCCAAACGTAGCTGGAACCCTCAGGGAGTGTCACGTCATTGATGGTGAACTTGCCCATAGATGTCAGGAATGACTCTACAAAGTAAGCTGCAGGAGCCTGAGTAATCTTGCAATCGCCTTCAGATGACTGCTTGGCGTTGCTTGAAGAGAACTTGACTACAGCAACTCGCTCAGTAGCAGCCTCATTTGCAATAGTTGAGAATGATACAAGTGCAGTATCAGCAGGATTTGCATCAATCTTGGTAGGCTCGCCCTTCTTGTAGGTCATGCCCTTGAATGTAAGCCATGGACAATCCTCCGGCAATGTTACGAATACACCGCTGCCCTTGTAGGCCACCTTCACTGTAACATCAGAAGCTGCCTTAGGAACATTAACTGAAGGGGTCATAACCTTCATAAGGGACTTCTTGATGCTGAGTACGGTAGCATCGACAACCTGCTTTGTGCCTTTATAGTCACCGATAGGTCCTTCAAGTTCGATGATGTCACCGACTTCGATTCCGAGGCTTGAGAAGTTCTTCTTAGCACCCTTCTTGTCGAGGGTACCATAGATATAAAGTGAACCGGTGTTGTCTGTAATATACCAGTTTCCATAAGTTGTATTCTCGATGGATGTGCAGGTACCTTTTACCTTTACGTTCTTGCCTACAGGTGACTCATTAGCTTCCTTGCAAGAAACTGTCACAGCTGTGAGGGAGCCCTGACGGACTCTGATGAACTGCTTGCTTGCACCGGCCTTGATGGTAAGCTCGAGTTCACGTCCACCGGCTGACTCTGCAGCAGTGAATGTAACGGTGCTCTTGCCAGCCTTTCCTGACATGACGTCAGCGGCGAGCCAAGATGGAGTCTGGGACTTGATCTCACCAGTCTTGTCTCTGGTGATTACATCTGGCCAGTTGTCGTTGGTAACGAATTCCCAGTCAACGTTAGCGTCGATATCGAGGGTAATCTTACCACCGTTTACAGGCATTGACATATATGACTCGGAGAGCTTGATATTGTCAAGATACCCTACTTTCTCATCTTCACATCCGATGAATGCAAACGATGATGCCAAAAGGGCGGTCAATAAATATTTAAGTTTCATAATATTCTGATACACGATTAGTTAAACATATATTTGATACCAATTGAAGCATACCAGCACTGACCGATTGCAGTATATGGAACGAATGTCTTGACACCACTCTTGACAAGTGCAGGAGTAGAGAATACTGGATAGCCCTCGCTGTCTGTAGAATCATACTTAAGGATACGACCCTCGTTCAAATCAGGATTCATATACTTGGCTACACCCCACTTGGAGTTGAAGAGGTTCAAAAGGTTCTTCACGTCGAGGCTGAGCTGGAGAGTATTGGTTGTCTTGCCGATCTTAACCTTGAAATCGTGCTTGTAGCTGAAATCTACTCTGTGAATCCATGGAGAATATACGCTGTATGCTTCAGCATATTCGCCCTGGTGCTTGCTGAGGTACTTGTCGTTGTGTACGTACTCCATGAAGCGGTCACGGTCGTTGTCAGAAACGAAACGGAACTGTTTGTCTGCAACTTCCTTGTCTGTAGGGATATACAATGCGTCGTATGCGTAGCCGTCACCATTCATGTCGTTTGCAGTCATGTATGAATAGTTGTAGCCGCCTCTCCATGTTTCGTAAATCAAGCTGAAGTGGTTTCCGCATTTGTCATGGTGTGTGAGAGATGCGATGAAACGGTCAGGTGTAACGTACTGGGAGTTGTGGAGAGGAATGTTGTTAGGACCGGCAACTGTCGGAACGTAAGTGAATGCAGACTCTGCGGCAGAACCCGGCATACCGGTAATTTCCTTGGAAGCGGTATGGGTGTATGCAGCCATGATGCTGAGGTTCTCGATAGGACGCATATTCACTGTAAGGTTTGCAGAATATCCGTATCCCTTGTGAGTGTTCTCGAGGACGAATGCCTTTGTTCCTGTTCTGAAGGTAGAAGGGAAGATAGGACGATTGTCAGCACCGTGCCATCTGGTGTAGCCCTCAACAGGGATGATGCTCCAGTCTGACATCATGACTCCGTTCACTGTCTTGTTGTAGATACCCTCAGCAGTGATAGAGAATGGGAATGATGTAGGGAACTGGTAATCTACAGCCAATGAAGTCTTCCATACCTGAGGCATCTTGAACTTGTGGTCAACTGCAGAGATTGATGAAGGAACAGTTCCTTTGTCAGGAGAAATATCAGAAGGATAGCCGAGACCTACGAGTTTATCGAGAAGAGCCTGGCTGTTAGCCTTTCCTGAGCTGGTAACGAGACCACCCTTGAACTCATCCATTGTGAAGCCTTTCTTCTCGGCATTTTTGGCATTGATCTGTGCCTGATACTGTACCATACCTGAGTTTGTAGGCATGTTGGTGAAGAATACGAGAGGCAGACGGCCTGAGAAGAGACCTGTACCTCCACGGACTGTGAGGGTCTTGTCCTTCAATACGTCCCAAGTGAAACCGATACGAGGTGAAACGGTAACCTTGCCTGAAGGCCACTTGCCTGTGTCGATGTTGCGTACGTTGTTGTTATGATCGTAGTAATCAATAGCCTTGATAGCGTTGTTGGTCATAAGGTCGCTGTTATCGAAGAAGAGACCATCGAAACGGATACCATAAGTAAGTTTGAAGTTCTCAGCTGCACTCCACTCATCCTGAGCGTAGATGCCGAGTTTGTGGAACTGTACCCTTGCAGCAGGATTCTTCTCCCCGCCGTAACCATAGGTAAGGCAGACAACCTCAGGAGCCGCACCGTTGATGAAGTCATCTACGCTGAGGTAACGGTAGTAACCTGTTCCGTTTCTCATGTAAGCGTTGTCAGCCATCTGATATTCATAGCTCAGACCTGTTGTAAGCTTATGGGTTCCGAAGTAGTATGTAAGGTCATCCTTCACATTTGCAATTGTGTTGTGAACTGCGTTGTTCCATGTGAAGAGTTCGTATCCGAGAGAGATGTACGGGGTGTTTGTACCTGTACCGTCCATGATGTCAATGAATGGGAACTCGCTTGAGTTTGTTCCTCTGACGTCGTCAAGTTTAGAGAAGGTGGCAAGCAGCTGGTTTGAAAGGTTGTCGTTGATACGGCTGTTCAAATCCAATGATACTGAGTGCACGATGTTCTCCATTGAGTACATGGAGTTTGCATATGACATAGAATAGAGAGAGGTACGTGAGAATGCAGAACGTGTACCGCCATCCATTGAAGATGCGTTAGGAGCTGACCATGAAACGTTGTTGGTATAGTTGTAACGCAATGCGAGGTGATTCTTGGAGTTGATGTTCCAGTCGATTCTCGCGAGGAGTTTCTTGTTGCTCTCGTCGGCAGGGAAGTTTGTGAAAGAACCTGTGTCATAACCGTATTTTTCTTTCACGTGAGCAGATACTCTCTCCATATCGGCTACAGTAGTGTAAGAGAGGTATTTGGTTGCGTCAGGAGTAACGCTTTCATCTGCTCTTGCTCTCCATCTGTTTGCTACAGAAGGAATCTGCGACAGTTCGGCATTGACAAAGAAGAACAGCTTGTTCTTGACGATAGGACCGCCGAGGGTAAAGCCGTAAGTTGTGGTTCTGTCTTTCTCGCGTGCGCCTGAAATCTGGGTTCCGTCAACTGTGTCACCACGCATGTTCTCGTTGCGGTGATAGATGTAGGCTGAACCCTTGAAGGTGTTTGTACCTGACTTTGTGATGGCATTGACACCACCTCCGATGAAGTTGGTCTGGCGAACATCATAAGGTGAAATAACGACCTGAAGTTCCTCGATGGCATCGATGGAAATAGGGTTTCCGCCTCCTGGAAGTTTGGAGTTAAGACCGAAGTTGTTGTTGAAGTTGGCACCGTCAACGGTGAAGTTGGCTGTACGGCCGTCAGCTCCGGCGAATGACATTCCATTTCCGCCATAAGGAGAAAGTCTGGTAACGTCAGACAAGCTTCTGCTTACAGTCGGCAAAGAGGTTATCTGGCTGCTGGTAATGTTGGTTGCCGCACCGGTCTTTTCACTGCTGAACTTTGATTTTGCAGTTCCGACTACCACTACCTGCTCCAAGAACTCTGTAGATTCCTTAAGAGAAGCGTTAAGGTTGTAAGTTTCAGCGAGCTGAAGTGTTACATCCTTGAAGACGATCGCATTGTAACCAACTGATGAGACCTCGACTTTGTATGGTCCTCCGGAACGCATACCATTGATGGCATACTGTCCGCTCTGGTTAACAATAGCTCCGTAAACAGTACCGGAAGGTTCGTGTGTAGCTACCACAGCTGCTCCGACAACCGGTTCTCCTTTTTCATCGGTGACACGACCGCCCATAGAAGAGGTCGTCACCTGTGCATAGGCGAATGTACCTGCCAACATAGCGATGCCGGCAAGCAACAGATGCTTTAATGAATAATTCATAGAGGTAATGTTATTATATATTTTACACGCAAATTTAGGTCTTTACTTACAAATATAAAAGTCCAAAACCATTAAAGTTGTGTTTCATCTGGAATTTCTACCACTTTTCAACTAAACAAAACCTCTAATAACCAAAAACTTGCAGCCATCACCGTGGCCAGCCATCGTACCATCATCCAGGCGCCTGTAGAAAAAGGCATAATGAAAAGACACGTCCTTGTGAACGGTTTCAATCACATTTGCGGCTAATAATCCGCAAATTTTGCGTTTTAACGGAATAAAGATTTCCGACAAGAAAATTTTGATTCCCAGACCGATAGAGGAGGAGTAATTATCCTAAGCTCCGACCTTTATGTTCGCTTTCCGCTATTGACTCTCCCGGCAACCAAGCCGGGAAAGTTTTTTATTGAGCAATCTGCATACTTCTACAGAAGCGGCAGTGCCTGTCCTGCCGCTTCTGAGAGTTCTTTCAAGGATGTCAGTAACGGATGCATCATCGTCTAATACAGGAAACCGAACAGCCAAAGCGGAATCCGGCAACCGGAGCCAACCTCGGTATCGTCAACTGCAAGGTAGCTGTCCGGGACATCCGCAATCTGTTCGAAGGTCTTTCCCTTGCCGCCCACCTCAAAGAGGTGCTTGTCGTCGATGAGGAAGTCTCCCTGCTTGGGGTAACGGACGTCGTGCAGGACGCGCAGCTGGCTGATGAAGAATGTCTCCCTCTCGTTTCCCTTGTCCACTTTCGGACACAGGACGTTCATCAGGTTGGGATTGCCGAGGAATATCTTGTCAGGCTTGGTAAGGGACTTGTAATTCTTGGTCTTGGCTGTGAGCAGAGCGAGGACCTGGGCTTTGTCGAGAGCGTAGAGCATCTTGAGCCCGGATTCGTTGTCCGTGGAGAGTTGCCGCCAGAGTTCCGACATGTTGGGCTCGAAGGGGACGTGCTCACTGATGACCATCAGTAGTTTTTTCACCTTCTGCAGTGTTTCATAGGTTACATTCTCCACGGCGGGAAGGTCGGAATCAATGACGACAGTGACGGTCTCACGCAGCCGGGAAGGAAAATCCTCCAGGGATTCACGGGAGAAGGGGTAGTAGCCGTGGGCAAGGTACGCTTCGAAGAGCGGAGCCACTTTGATGCTTCCGACGATTTCCATCGCTTTTTTTACGTGGTGATTCAGAATGTCTTCCAGCGGAATCGCCTCAGTCTTGAAGATGCCTTCCAAATCAAGATATTCGCGGAATGAGAGACCGTACAAGGTGTATGGAGTCTGACGACGGGACATATCCACGATTGCATTGTCAAGAACCAGCAGGGAACTGCTGGTATAGACGATGCTCATATCGGGGTAGTCATCGTAGATGTTTTTCAGTGCCTGGGACCACCCTTCGTAACGATGAACTTCGTCCAGATAGAGCCGGGAAATGCCGTGCCGGTCCGCCCAGTCGACGAGTTCCATCAGACCGTGTGTGGCAAACCACAGATTGTCCAGCGAGGCATAGAGAGTCTGGTCGATGTCCTCATAGTTCTCCAGGATATGCTGAAGGAGCATGGTGGTCTTTCCAACGCCCCTGGCGCCCTTGATGCTGATGATACGCGCTTTCCAATTGATCTGGCTGTATAGATAACGCTTGAAGCGCAGGTCAACCTTTGCGATTTTGCGGTGATAGCTGTCGTATAGTGGCTGAAGTTCTGCTTGTTCCATGACAATAACCGTTTTGTTTACTGGTCAAAGATAGCTATTTTATATTTCAAACCATAAGAATTTTGAAAAATTTATGGTTGCAACCGAAATGAATGTGTCTAAAGTGGCTGTTTTAGTCTAGCAGGGAAAGGCTACGCAGACCTTCTTCCCGGAAACTGGAGCGCCTTGTCTGCAAAGTAACTCAAACCAACATCACACTCCCATAAAAAGACTGCAACCGGCATCACACTGATGCAAGTTGCAGTCAAACTTTATCGACGCACGTACTTCCTCGAATGCTTACCA
>ERZ1026846.1121-NODE-1121-length-17912-cov-11.655821_pt1 | contig 17912 bp, 28 predicted proteins | sample MGYA00380153_ERZ1026846 | MGnify/ENA primary metagenome ERZ1026846 (study PRJEB33269, sample SAMEA4719789) | human gut metagenome | biome: human-associated habitat; feature: organic feature; material: feces | place: Cameroon | collected 2013-10 ... | reverse complement strand
TGTGCAGAATCTCCACTTGAGCCTATCTTCGCAGAATATCCACTTGAGCCTATCTTATTTTTATCATTACCACCCCTAGTTTCTTCAATGACATGCGTTGGATTAGTGATTTCCTTAATCCACTCCACTCCCGCTTTAAACAATCCAACAAAGCCAATTTCTGCCACAACCTTGATTTTTGAGGATACCTGCTTATTATTGTCTTTTTTGATTTGTCCTGACTGCTCAACCTCGCAAAACCTATTGTTAAGAACATCCCCATAGAAGTTAAGAACATCAAACGGGTTCTCGCAAGCATGGAATCCCCTATTGCAAATTGACACTTCTTCTTCCGTATATTCTTTACCAACTTCATACTGAAAACCTCTACAAGTAAGGTCTTTGTTAAAGCCTTTATAGGCAATTACCTTTTCTTTCATATTTTCTATTTTTACATTTCTTGATTCTCTCTATCCGAATGATCCGCCCGACCCTCATGTCCTTTGCAGGATGGTTGAACTTCGCAAAGGTGCAGAAATATTCTGCGAGGTTCGGGCTTATCTTTCGGACATACAGCCATCGGCATTCAGCACAATCAGTGACTTCCATTGTTGTTGGTTGCCTTGTATTCGTCCGTCGTGCCTAAAAGCTTCCACGTGTGCTCGTTCAGAGGGATGCACTGACGATATGAGAGTAACGAGGGTTTTACCTGATACGGTTCCTCGCTGTCTTTATTGTAAGACGCAAAGATTGCGAAACGCCATTCGCTTGAATCGTAGTCGCGGACGAGTATCTTGTCGCCCTCCCTGAACGGACACTCTTTCTGCTTCTCTTCCAGTTCCTGAGCATGTATAAGTTCTTTCTCGTAGTCCGTGAGGATGAGCTTGAAATCATCTACCAATATGTCGGTTGGCAACGTTAAAATTTGGGAGTTATTTTTTGATAGAAACACTACCTCACCCAGTTTCGCGGCAATCACGTAAACAGCTTCGGTGTCGTCCATGCAGCAGACGCGGTCACCCACCTTCCAGTCGGTGTAAGTCTCCGGATCGCGCGGAACTATCTGGAGTTCGCTGTCCTCCACGAAGCTGTCGAAGGCTGCTGATTCTACCGCTCTCCAGAAACGAGGATTTAGCATCATTGTATTAATATCCCAATATTCGTCGTGCTGATAAAGGTAGCAATCCCCTTTAGGGGAGACCTTCATGAATCCTGAAAGTCCGCTTGCAAGCTTGAAATTCAAGTTGTTGCATTTTGTTACATCATACTTCATAATTCAATCGTTTTCGTTAATTTGTTTAATTCTGAACCAGTCAATGTCGTGTTCGCGCAACCCGAACCACTCTATCACGTCCTCTTTTGTTGCGTCCGGCTTGTCTTAGGTCCTGGTCATAACCCTGCCGTGTTCCGAGAATGTAGCCTCAAACTTCATGATTACCTCCCTGTTGAGCCATAGCCGCCTGTTCCCCTGTCGCTCTCGGAAAGGCTGTCAGCCTCCTCGAACTCAATCTCCGGATAAGGGATGATTATCATCTGCGCGATTCGGTCGCCTTCCTGATAATGAGAAAAGGCGCTCTACCGTGTGTCCGTAATGTTGAATTTCGCGGTCACTTCACCTCGGTAGCAGCTGTCCACGACACCGACCGAGTTGGCCATCATGAGGGGCTTGTTGCTCACTGAACTGCGTGGGAATATAAGCCCCACATGACCTTCAGGAATCTCGAACGCCAGTCCTGTATGGCAGACTATCTGCCGCTTCGTTCAGTCAATTTCCTTGCTTGTGCAGTACAGGTCGAAGCCTGCATCTGTCGCGTGTGCCTTTGTCGGCATCACCGCGTTGTCATTGAGTTTCTTTATTCTTACTTTCATTTTTGTCAATCAATTCTAAAAACCCTAGCACCTCGCTGAAGGCTTTGGCCTTGCCCCTGTAATAAGAAAGTGCTGGCTCATGGTTTAGAAGATTCTCTGCCGCATCCTCGCAGCTTTTCTTTCCGCGCTGGACATAATCCACAACGCGAAGCAGCATTTCTCTGTCCATTATATTCTACTCCTTAAAATCAAACTTTGCAATGTCCTCGTCGGAGAACCGCGTTCCCTTCTTCAGCCTGTGCAGTGCCCTGAAAATCTTTTCCATCCCTCCGTCAACTTCCCCTCTGTCTATGCATAGCATTATCAGCTGGATGACCTCGCTCGAACTGTGGTTGAAATCGTCATAGGCCTTGACGCCATAGCTGCCGAATGTGCAGTTGTTGATGAACGGCTGAAGGTCCCGCTCGAACCAGTACGCGGCCGCCTTGCTCTTTTCTGCGTAGTTCTTCAGGCCGCAGATGATGTCTCCATCTCCTCCGTTGGCCTTCGCCTGCATCCCTTCAGCCCTCAGCTCAGCCCTTATCCTCGCGTCAATCTGGGAGGAAAGCAGAGCAAGAGCATTTGACATCAGCATCCCCATCCTCACGAGGTCGGGAATCTTCGAGTTGGCGACTCGGCTCCAGGCCTTTTCCTTGAGTTCCTTGCGGAATGCCTTGAGGTTCTCCTTAGCCTGTTCCTTTGTGATTTTCGGTTTACTTGTCATCGTCTCCATGTCTGCTGTCGGTTTCATCTTTCTTACGACCTTCTGCCTCGAATTTGGCGTTCAACTCATCAAGGACTGTTATCATTTCCGCTTTAAATCTGCCTTTAGCCGACAACGAAGCCAATGACACCAAGAGAAAGGCATATTGGCTGATAGGTTTAGGGTAGTCTTTTATCTCCTTTAAGAGATTCAGGTTCGAGCAGAACAATTTCTCTAAAAGAGGCATCTTATCCATCCAGTCTTTGCTTTCTGCGACCTCTCTTACATTGCTGACTACAGCCCCGTCCTTCAGGACCGCATAAAAAATCTCATCGGATGAAATCATCCTCGTTTCTTTGTTTGTTTCCATAATTGAATCGTTAATTGAATTGTTTGATTATTTTCTATTTCTTCTGCCGTATTCGGCTATCAATAGCGCATCGCACACAGCAAGAGTCAGCTTCTGGGCAGGGAACAGCTGTTGCGCTTTAGCCTTCAGCCTGTTCTTCCACTCGGTCTTGCCTACGCCCCTCGAAGACCCTAACTGGTATGTTTTCTCCCACTTCTGAGGCGTGACGGTTTCAGTCGGTATCTTCAGCGCAAGAAGTGCCATTTCCAGATGCCCGTAGCCCTTTCCGAAGTTGAACATCGCCATACCTCCGTTGCCCGGCATACCGCCGACCTTTTCGAGTGTGCAGCGCGAATTGTCCGCGAACTGACGGAGCGTGTCAATCAGGTCCTGCGGAGTTTCAGGCATTTTCCGTAAAAAAATTACAGCGCCCGATTCATCGAGCACTGCAATTCCCCCGTTGGTTCCGGGGTCAATCCCTATGTGTCTCATCCTGTACAATATCCTTTTGTGCGACAAACATCGTCTTTCCGTTCTTCAGGCGTACCTGATAGTACGTCATCTTGGACACCACCTCTCCCGATGCTGTCCCGTTCACCGTTTTCCACTCTACAGTCATCAGAATAACGTGGTCTTTTCTTCAGCAGGCTCTCCGATGAAGAGATTACGGAAGATGTAAAACAGACAATCAACGACAATCGAATTTCCAGCCATTTTGTATTGCTGGGAATTACTGATAGGTTTTGCGTTTGGATCGTATTGGTTTTCGGCAGGCTTGACATCATTCTTCAGGAACTTAGTCTGCTGTATCTTGTCGATTTCCTTTTCCCTCACGCCCATCAGCCTGAAGCATTCCCTCGGCGTGAGTTTCCTTATCCTCAGTCTTTTCCCTTTCAGCTCTTCGGGAAGATTCATAATTAGATTTGCATCCATATTCTTTTCGATTAAATAGTTGTCTTTCTGTACGGAAGTGACGGTGTTTGAAACTCCGTCTGCCCTCAGCTCATATCTCTTTATACTGCTTCGCGGTAGCCGGATTCTATGGTTCTCATAGTCCTTGCGTATCCTCTTGCCGTATTCATTCCTCACTGGTCGTAATATTGCTTTCATCATAAAAACAGACTACTGAGATATTCTGAATCAGATGCACGTATGAATATCTTTTCGGTTACGTGCTTACTTGTCTTTGCCCCTATTTTCGATGTTGTAGGAATCTCCGCTATACAGATGAAATCTTTAGGGGCTTCATATTCAGAAATGAACACTGGCTGCTTACAATGCCTCGCCCACTCCCAAAATGTGTCATTGTCGAACTTGCTCCTATTCAGTCCGTAGTGGCTAGTATTGGCATACGGAGGGTCGCAATATACGATGCTGTTGTCGGGTAACTCTACATTACGATAGTCTGTATTATACCTTTCGAGCCTTTGAATCCTTTCGAGACGTTCAAGGCTTTCAAGGCTTTCTAGTCTTTCGAGACTTTGAAGGCGTGCGCTCGACTTATTGCGCCTTACAGACAGATACAAAGGATTTGTTTCAATATCCTCGATAGTGGCTTTTGCTTTCAATGCAGCGACTATCACCCTTCCTATCTCTATCCTCCTTTGCTTACGGTCTGTTATGCCCTGCAATGCCTTTTCTGCATCATCTGCAACAAGAGGACACAACCTATGCAGTTCGTCAAAGTCACCGAAGAATACCGCATAATGCAAGGCTTTCTTGTAAGGTTCGATATGCTTGCTGTAGAGATAGTCCCTGCCATTGTTCCCGAAACTCCAGATATAGCGGACATAACTATCGGTTCCCCTTAATCTGAAGAAGTCCTCACGTGAAATCCATCTTGTCTCGTTCTTGAACTTTCCTTGTGTCGCATCAAGAAACAACTGGCTTACACCGCCCTCTATGTCATTAATAACAACCTTTTCAAACTTCCCCGACAAGAGAGCCGCGTGAGCAATCGCGCATCCTCCACAGAACAAGTCCACGAGAACTGGTGCACTTGGAAGATGCTCCAGAACCTTTGTTGCAATCAGGTTCTTGCTGCCTTTATATGGTAATCCGTAATTCATTTTTAGTCATTGTAAAATTCTGCAATTAGCACCTCCATATTCAGCCTTACGGCTCCTACTTGCGCGTGGATTGTATTGGTAACGTCACGGAGGTTGAAATGCGCTTCCGCATTGGCCGGTGATTGTGTGGATTATCGCCCCTCCATGAATCACTCTGCCCCTACGTAATTTCGAGGTCGGATAGGAGCAGTCGAAAACACCTTTGGGATAGACCTCAATGTACCCCTTTTTCGTCGCCTGCCGTATCTTCAAGCACACAGACTGCCGCATCATGACAATTCGCTTTTAATGCCCTTGATATTCCTCTCAGCCCCCCCTAAAGAACCTTTTGGAGACCTGTATGTATAGACCGTCGCCCTCATAGACCCTTTTCCCTTGGTAAATGCAATATGGTATCTTCTTCATCATATATTTCCATTATCCCTGTCATTCTATCCCTCCCACTAATCCGCAACAGATTGGATGTAAACATCTTCCAGTATCCCGATATGATTGTGCGGCTGCATCCGTCAGAGTCGTTTATGGGTATTATCTTTTTCATTCGTCATAATTGTTACAAAAGTCTGGCATCGGTATGACACACCTACCGTTATCGTCCCCGCAATGTCTGAGACTGCTTGATTGTAGGCATCCAGCCATACCCCCCCCCTAATAGGGACCTTGCCGCTTTTCAGGAGGCTTTCAAGTCTTTTGTTCCCCATCCGTATATTCAATAATGTATTTGTCCGTAGGCCCTACTTTCCAGACGTTCGCCCTGATGCATCCTGCCACACTATGATAGTATTGTCTGTCGGTGCAAGAGCCGCTTTCGCCCGTAGGCAGCTTGCTACCTGCCCCCCTATAGGGTCTTTCGGCCTTCACATGAACCCTGTACCTTTCTTTTCGTGGTTCTCGTTATGGGCGAGGAACCCTTGAATCGCCTGGTCGCTGACATAGTATTTTTCATCGACTTCCGGCTCCAGGACATCAATCAGGAACTTGTCCAACTCAAAAGGTTTCGGGAAATGGTATATGCTGTCGTCGTTCAGTATGCTAACGAGGAAAACTCTCTCCCTGTTCTGCGGAACTCCGTAGTCCTTCGCGTTGAGGACTTGCCAATAGTTCGTATATCCGTAGGATTCAAGTTCATCCATCCACTTTTGGAACAACGGAAAGAACTTCTTTGACGTGAGGGCCTTGACATTCTCAAGCAGAAGGAATTTTGGTTTCTTTGTAAGGACCGCCTTGCGGATTTCCCACAATAGGGAACTGCGTGTTCCCGAACCCTCTTCTCCACCTTTTTGTAGCCCGGCATTGCTGAAATCCTGACAGGGCGAACTGTAAGTGAGCAAGTCGAAATCAGGAACTTTCTCCCAATCCACTTTCGTTATGTCGCCGAGGTTTCTGTCGGACCATTGGGGATATAGCGCGTTGTGCGCCTGAATCGCGTACTTGTCAATCTCCGACCACGCCACGAGTTCGTAGGCGAACAAGTCTGGATAGGCTTACGGAAGCCTATCCAGACTTAGGCACTGGCTGTCATAGCCGCTGAAACATGTGCAAACTCTTATCTTCATATCATTTTCTGAAAGAACCACCCATGAACACCACAATGTCGAGCATTTCCCTGAACCTGTCAGCAATGCGCACTCCGTATTTCTCGGTAATCTGTCGCGGTGTAAGGTTTGTTGTTATGACTGTAAATAATTGATTGTCGTAGCGATATTCGAGAATATCTACAAGGGGATTCGAGATATTGCCGTAGTCGTTGCGCTCCGCAGGCTCGTTTCCCAAATCCTCAATCCCCAGAAACCGCAATCTCTTTACCTGTTTCCGTAGTTCCGTGTCGTCAATGGCGAGCAAGTCCTTCGAACTGATGATGAACATCCTGAAGTTCTGGCTTTCAAGTTTCTCTATGAGCGCGAAGTACTTTATCGTCTGCGCTACGGCCCTTGCCATTGTGCTCTTCCCGTTGCCGCACTGCCCGCTGAACATCAGCCCGAACTTCTGCGACTGCATCGTGAGATTCTCAGCGACCTTCGAGACGACGACGGCCGTTTCCCCGTTCAGGTCCGGAATCCCGCCTCTGGAGGAGACTTCCGCACGTATGGCGGACCTCAGAACCTTTTCGGCCTCTTCCTTCGTGCAGGGCAGCCTAAAAAGGCTCGAAGTAGTCCTCGATTGGCACATCCATGACGTCAGTGCCTCTTCGTTTATCAATAGATTGTTTGTTTCCATTGTCTTTGGATTTTTCATTCACGTACCACCTGTATTCAAATCCTCTCCACGCTTTAGTGGTCGCCATTGCTATACACTCTTCCGCACTTATTCCGTTGCTTCTGGCGAGATCCAATTCTTTTTTTATAGATTTGTAGGCTGTTAGAGTATTCACGCCTCCGGTCTTCGCCCTGACTTCGAGCCAGTCTGAGGCTGTCTGCTCTGACACGCCCTCGGAAATCAGAGCGCCCTTGAAGTCGAACTTTTCTTTTCCCCTTTCTTTTTTGGCGCAACTTTTTTCTTTAGGCTTTTCTTCTTCTACCGGATTTGACGGATTTTGGGGTTGTTTGTCGTCTTTCTTTTTAGATAATACGATAGTATTATCTTTTTCTTTATATATATTATTTTCTTTAGTATTATATGGGGGATCATTTTGACCCCACCCCCGGGTCATTTTGACCCCACCCGGGTCATTCGCGGCATTTTGTTCAAGCAGTCTCAGATTGACACGATAATCGTAGAATGTCACTCCGTTGATTTTCTTTTCGATTTTTTCAATCAGCCCCTTTTCCGTAAGAGACTTGAGGACGCGCTTGATTGTCTCCTTGCTGCACTTGCATTTTTCTGCAAGCCATTTCTGAGTTCCGGAGAACACTGATTCTCCGTCCTGAGAAAAGCCGTAGATGTTTGCATAGACGAATATGCTTGTCAAATCCAAGTCCATTTCAAGCATCCAGTCTTGGATGACAGTATAGCCGTTTTTCATACTCTAAAAGTTTATAAAGTATTTTTCGAAAGTCTCCATTGAAATATATCGCGTCAGAATCTTATCGAGAACGTCACGGACACTGTTGTATAGTTCCCTGAATTCCGTCTCGTCAAGCTTTTCGAATGCGATTGACTTAGGGCCTTGCACCCAGTCTTTGAAACGTGGCGAATAGAACTCCTCGTAGTAGCCTGCGGTAATCTCTATGCACTTGCGGAAAGCGTCCCGATTGTCATGGAATCGCTCAGCCCTTATCGCCCCCGGCAGAAACTCCCATGCCGTCCGCATCATCTGGAAGTACAACCTGTGAAATTCAGGATTCCTCACCAGTTTGATTTCCGCCGTATAGGTCTCCCCGATACGGAGCCTCGCCTTGCTGTCGTAGTCGGCGTCTGACTCCGGAACGAGGAATCCTCTCGGCGTATTGACAAGACTTAGTTTCATGGCTAGCACGGCATGTCGTCATCAACTTCCTGTGTCTGTTTTGCGTCAGAGAAGCTCTTCTGCGTAAGGAACTGGAAGTTCATCACTTTAACCTCCCATGAGGTTACCTTCTGCCCGTCCTTGTTGGTGTAGTCCCTCTGCATGTGAGGTCCCTCGACGTAAATGGAATCCCCCTTGTGCAGGTATTTCTCAATCGTATCTACAGACCTGCCGAAGAAGCGCAGTTTGAACCACGTCACCTGTTCCACCATCTGCCCCGTGCTGTCCTTGTAGTGATCAGTTACTGCGAGTGAGCACAGGCCTATCTTGCCGCCCTGCCCGAAAGTCCTGATTTCAGGCTCGCCACCGACGCGCCCGATAAGAATGATTTTGTTTAGATTTGCCATTATTTGTACGGTTTGAATGAAATGCCGCCTTTTACGGCGGATTCGACCTTGTATTTCTCGTAGATTTTTGGATTCTTCTCCTTCAGAGCCTTCGTATCAAGCGAAATTCGTGTGGTTTCAGCCCTTCTGACGAACGTTCCCGTCTCTCCGAACACTTCCGTCAGGTTGTGCTCTTTCATGTAATCGTAGAGCCTGTTTTGAATTTCAGCCGCAACGCTCTCCGCCTCCTTGATTTTCTGCTTGAAGATTGCAATGCTCTCAAGGCTGGAGGCAAGCGCGAGTTCTTCGGATTTCGTCAGGGCTTCTGAGGCCTTAGTGCCGAGTTCTATATACACGAACTCCTCTCCTTTCTTCTCGCAGTCAATCAGCCTCTTTACTTCCTCATCTGGAATCCTGTTAATTGGTATGAGTTTAGCTTTCTTGTTCCTCACGTGGATGCAGTAGAGCGCCGGGACCTTGATTCTGGGGTTCTGCTTCTCGAAGAGATACGCGCAGATGGAAAGTTGCCATTCTACGGCGCTGGTGTGAACCTCGGATGTGGTTTTGACGTCCGCAAGGGAGTAGTCGTCGAGCACCTTGTCAATGAATGTCGCAACAACATCATTGTCAGAAACCAGATACTCGGAACAGAGTACCTTGAGTTTTAGCCTCTTGTATGCCTTGAGGTTCTCGTCTTCGACTACGGTCTTCCCGTTGTCGTAATGCTCAAGAAGTTCATGTATCGCAGTCCCTTTTGCCGCCGCTTTGCTCAGCACTTCAGAAGGAACTGTGCCGTAGTTGGCCGCAAGCCCATGTTTTTCCATCAGTGACGTAACGCCGATAAGCATCTTGTCACCGCAGAAGTAACTGTGCGTTAGTTCGTCGAACATAACGCCCTCGCATTGTCTCAGTCTATTATCCATTGGACCTTCCGTTACGAGGATTGACTGGACTTGTCGCCACCGCTTTCCTCAGTTCTACATTATTCCCGAATGCGGACTTCCACCTGTTCCATGCGTTTGTCAGTTCCTCCGGCGTCTTGGCGTCATTTACGTCTCTCAGAGCATCAGCAAGGGCAAGTTTCTCCAGAGACGTTTGTCTGTCGTCCCCTGAATCCTGTTCTGGTGCCTGCACTGCTCTCGGCTTTCTTGCGGAAGGCTTTTCGTCTTCAACTGCTAAATACTTTGTAGCGTCCTTTTCCCAATAAATCTTTGCTCCAAAGCCGAGTTTCTTGCAAGCGACGGAGATTGCGTCGGTTTCAGCCATTTTGAATGCCTCGTCGTTCACTCCGTCACCCTGTCCCTTTCCGTACTGCTTCGAGCCTCCGACGCCCTCAATCGGCATTGACCATGTGTCGGTTTCTGGAAGCTTGACGAACAAGGCGACCTTCACCCACGCTACCGATTCGTTGGCGTCCCTTTCGGTCCACCTCTCCTGAATCTGCGTGTACCATCCGATTCCGCACGGCCCGAAAATCTCAGTTAGGGTCTTGATTCGCCACATAGGATTGATGTCGGTCATGCCCTTGAGCTTTCCGCCCTTGATTTCCTTCTGGGCTTCCACCGGCACTTCCGCCGCTTTTTTGTAGATTTCCAAATTGTCCATATATCAATAGATTTTATTCGTCTCCCGTTCTGGCATCTTCCTTCAGGTATATGTCCCTCATGATTCCGTCGAGCCTCGCAAAGGCCTCGTCGGTCCGGAAGAGGCTGATGAAGCGTTCCGTGAAGTCCGCGAACTGCATCCTCTTTGCCTTTTCAAGCCGTCTCCTGTCCGTGGCCGTCATTGGTTTCTTTACCCATTCATTCCAGAGGTTCAGGAGCCTGGTGTTCTTGAGCACGCAGATGCGTTTCTCAAGCCTGTGTTTTCTTGCCAGCTGCCTGAACAGGTACGTGTAATGGGGATATGCCCATGTCTCCTCGTCCCACTTCTCGTTCACCGCGTCCCATATCAGGACTACGGCCTTGTGGATATGGGCCGGAATCATGATTTTTTCAGTTTTTCGACCTCGGACATCGACAGCCCCGTCCGTCCTCCTCGGGTTATCTTGTGGAGGCGTCCGGCAGCGATGTACCTGCTGATAGTCGAGTTTGTTATACCCAGATACACGGCCGCTTCCGAACACGAGATAATCTGGTCCAAGTCGCAGAGCTTTTCCAGTTCGTCAAGCCTTGACCTGACGTCCGCGATAAGTTCCCTTACTCGCAAATTTCCTGTCTGTGTCATATTTATTTCGGTTATGTTTTTCAAGAAAAAATGGCGGCTTATTATGAGAGTAGAATGTAAACTAGTGAAAAAATATATAGATGATATGAAACATCGGTTTTTACCGCATACAGCCGCCATTGTGCACGTTTCACAACGTCTTGCGGGGAATCGCAGTCACGACCTGCGCGGGAAGGACAACCTTGATTGATTTAGGCGACTTCCCGTCACCGTTTGTATTCCCCATAATTGGACTGCAAGGAGGATTCGAACCTCCAGGCATTGTCTATTTCATCCGGCGCCATACCATTGCCGGAACTTTTGCAGCCTTCAACACTAAAACTAACTAATGACTATGACTATAGCATCACTGCTGATTCATGGCCGGAGGGGGAGGAATCGAACCTCCCTGTGGCCCCGGGCTTCTCTGACGCGAGACTTTTGATGCTTTATCAGAGAATCCTGTGCGGCACGCCATATCCGCACCTTCCTCCGCTCGTCCCCGAAGGTCTATCCAGATGCACTCCGGGGATTTCGCCGCGATTGCCTGCTCGCGGCTCACACAAACAAATAGAATATGAAGAATACTTTGAACGGCCTTGCCCTCACGGGTTTGTCCGTCCGGTTGTATGTTTCTCTGTCAAAGGAAGACCTGCCATCAGGCAGAAACAGAAGAACATGAACCTCGAAGCGTCACAATGCCTTCCGTCCATGAGGAGGACGGCTATGCCGATAATGATTACAAGCCATCCCAAAAGTCTTTTCTCTTTCATCTTGCGTCAATTTTGAAGTCTTCTAAAATCAGTTTCGCAGTGTCGTTGTCGATGTCCGTGACCCTGTAAACGAGGTGCAGTCTTGCGCGGTCGTTCACTATGCTGTCGTATTCCACCGACGATCCTTTCGTGATTGCACGCGAGGATACCGGCTGCATAGGGCAGATGTTCCCCACGACAAGCTCAGGAATCCTGAGCAGCCTGTCCATCGCGGGTGAAGGGTGGATTTCGAAAAAGACCTGTGCCATGATTATTTTTCGTATTTGGTCGGAACGTAGGCGGGGCGCATTGCCCATGCTATCACCGTCCCGACCTTTTCTATGTAGAATGCTCCGTCTTCGGAACGCCTGCTGAACGTCACTTTGATTCTGTCGGAATCAGGAAGCCTGTATGCGACCAGAACGGACTTTCCAATTCTTGGGAGCCGTTTCTCTACCGGAATCCATTTGACCACCCACTGAGGAGTGCCTGCGAACTCAATATTGGTATAATAAAATTTTGTGCATCTATAGGCGACAAACGCCGCTATCAGTGCGCATACAGCGCATAAAATTATTGCTATGGTAATCATTCTGCTGTTTTTTTGTTGATTGTCTCTTTCATCTTTTCTTCTCCCAACTTGGTGTTGAGAAGTAGTTTTGCGCATCTTCTGCCCTCATTCGTCTCGAAATTGGAGAAGTAACTGTCAGTAAATGCCTCTGGCGGCAGGTATCGCGCCGATTCAAGGAGGATTGCATCCTTCTGCGTCATGGTCTCGCCCGGCTTCTGCTTCGGTGCCTTGAAGAAGTTCCCGACCAGTTGCTGCTTGTGGAGGTTTACCCTTATGACCGTATCTTCAGACCTCATGTTCATGTATGAGGCGATAGAGCGGCACGATTCCATGTCCCTGATGCTCTCAAACACTATGACGTTCGGTCCGTCGTCAAGTGATTCAAGGAGTTTTGTCCATTGTCTTTTCTTTAGGTACTTGTTGTTCATCTGCTTTCTTGTTATTGGTTCTACCTTTCGGGTGAATCCGTCCCCAGATTCCCGATGTCTTCCATGTCGTCTTCAGGCGCCTCGATGTATTCGTATTTGACGAACTGGACTATTCCGGAAATGAGTTTGGCCTTCTGCCTCGACTGTTTCTCCATTTCCTTGATTTTGCCGTAGAACGCCGACAGGCTGTCAGCCGTGACGGTCGTGAAATACGAACTTGCGATTACCTTGCTTTTCATGGTACTATTCTTTTCGTTTAAATGCTCCTCTCGTCTTTTTGCAAGGGGTTGAGACCTCAGAACCATTGTGTATGGCTCTCCAGACTTAGAGCTGTTCCGACATACGCCTCATAGAAGATTTAGATTCCCGTGCGTACCGGCTGCCTCGGTTTTCTCTGCATCCGCAGGTGTGCCCGTTCAGGTTGACATGTAGGCGGCTATCCCACGCGGACTGAAACTTCGTCCGCACTTGGTTTTTTACCCTCCTTGTACTGGAGCGGGATAAAACGTCAAAAGTTTTTAACATTTGATTATGAATTGATAAATAGATTTCATACCTTTGCCATTGAGTTAAAGCGAAAGCAAAGAGCCATTTGGTTGGCAGGAATCCTTTATATCTTTCCGTAATTGTTTTATCTGGATGCAAAGATATAAAGCGTTTTCTTTATAAACAAGGGTTTTTGTGATTTTTTATCAAGATTATTCTTGATTTTTATGTAAGGTATTGATTATGAACGGAGACGCGGTTAAAAAAATTTTACGCGAAAGAAAGGTGAAGTTAAATACTATCGCTTCTTCTTTGGGAGAATCCCCTCAAAATGTATCTTCAATGCTCAATGCGTCAGATATTAAATCTGGAGTAATAGAGCGTATTTCAGCCGTTACAGGAATACCGATTTCGGAGTTCTTCGGCGAACAAGCCTCGATTTCGGCCACAATGCACGGCGGTAGCGGCAACAGGATGATGACAGGAACGGGCAACGTCATGAGCAGCGGCAATGCTGAACTGATTGCTGCCCTGAAGGAGCAGATTGAAACGCTCAAAGGCATTATTGCGGAGAAGAATGCGGAACTGAAAGACGCGAACGAGAAAATCAATAAGTTTATAGACCTGCTCAATAAGGTGACGGAGGCGAAAGTGTAGAGAGAACGAGCTGATGAAGAAGTGGATGGCGGAGAAGAACGATTAGAACTGTTGAAGAAATAACGCTATATTTGGCGCATGATAGAACTTGTAAGGGATATATTGGGAAGTGTTGGCGGCTCTTTCGCGGTCGTCACAAGTTTCATGCTTGTTGCCGCGTGGGGAATGATAACCATCACACGGAAAATCACCCAGCATGAAGATATGGTCAAGCACTCCAGCAAGTCAGTTGACACGCTGGAGGATAAGATACACCTTATCTTGAAAGACCTGGCCTACATAAAGGGGACGATCCAGGTCATGCAGTCCGGAGCTCCGACATTGATACAGTCCCACAGTCCAATATCCCTTACGGAACTCGGGCGGAAGAGGGCCGAAGAAATGGGGGTGTCGGACATGATAGCGCACGACTGGGAGAAGATAGAGGCCGCCGTGGAGGCCGGGACGTCCGGCAAGAATCCGGCGGAGATACAGCAATACTGCATCGAGACGGCAACCGTATCTCTGGAGGTGTTCTTCTCTCCGGAGAACGTGGCGAAGGTCTCAAAGGCGGCATTCTATGAGGGCAGGCCTCTCGGATATTACGGGGGAATGATAGGGGTGATGATACGGGATGCGTATTTCTCCCGCCACGGAATAGACATCACGGACGTGGACAATTTTGTCCCGCGTTAATTTTCTCTTGATACGTCATAAAAAACTGATATTCTATGGATGATTCAGATGGTTATGCCCTGAGTCCGGAGAAACTCGGGGCGGAGATTAGGTCCAGTTTAGGTAAAGCTCTCGAAGACTTCGCACGGGCGGAGATACTGCCGGGCTACATGAAGCTGCTGAAGTCTTTCGCGGGGCTTCTTGCGAGTTCGGAGGGACGCATAGACAGGACAAACGCGATGATAGGCAAGTTGACTGACGCGTGCCGGTCTGTGGAGAACGCCTACACGGCGCACGTGGAGTCTCTCCAGAAGTCGCGCGACACGTCGCAGCAGGCGAACGCGGACCTCGTGAAGACGTGCGACAGGCTCTCGCGGCTGATAGAGAGGAAGGAGACGGCGTTCCGGCGGCAGATAGAGGAGAAGGACAGGCGCATCGCCGAACTGGAGGCCGAGACGAGGGAAGAGAGGGCGCAGTATAGGGAACTGCAGAAGTCGTATTTCAGGATTGCCGAAGCCGGAAGCGTCAAGCAGTCTGGGAATACGATGGAGATGAATGTTAATTCAAAATAGATTATGACAAGAAAAGTGATATGCGCCGCGGCTTGTATGCTCATGTGGCTTTCGATGAATGCGCGGAATTACACGATTAAGAACGATGTGGTTATTTTTTCGGATTCCGTCACTGTTTCAAATCCATCTTATAACGCAATGAAAGATTTCTTCATTCATGAAAATATGTATCGCAATGTAACCCTAATTCATGACAGCGAAAACCATATTGCGGGCGTTACGACATATTATTATCTCCCTTTTTATGAGTATGCTCAATATTCCCGTGTGGTTATAGATGTGGCGATAACAGATAGACAGTATATTATAAAGATAATGGCCGCCAAGCGCTATTGTCAACAAAATACACATAGCGCGGACGGGTATATTTCATTTCTCAACATGTCAGATGTAGAGCCGTCGGGTAAGAAAAGTCCAGACGACGCATCCGTAGTGGGATACAAAGTATTTGAGGCTTTCAGAAAACTCAGCGCTGAAATTATAGGTCATTTCAAGCAAAACATCCTGAACTAATTATGGCGAAGCCGAACAAGCTGCGCCCGCAGGACGCGCAGATAATGAAAACTATTGTCGATGTGGGGTGCGGCGGGAGTGTCAAACTGGCTTCCCTCCTGATTGGAACATACAGTTCTTCCATTTCGTTCATACTTTCGGGGAAATATGCAATCGCGCCGCACCTCGGTAAGATACGCAAGGCGTTTCCGCTGATAGACGAGAAGTTCCTTGAGACCGGAGAAGGCAATCCCGGCTATCTGACCGCAGTGCAGACGAAGGAGGCGCTCGATGCCGTAATAAGGGAGAAGGACGAGCAGATTGCACGGCTCACCCTTGAAATGGAGACACAGAGGAAGGTCATAGAGATGCTCCTGCCGAAGAGCACGAAATAGCGGCTACCCTAATGGTCGGTTTCTATTTTTCTACGTGTCCACTTCTCATCATTGTAGTATGAAATCGACTGAATATCTTTAACCAAAAACAATCTGATAAAGTTTATATCAAAGCAAAATATGTTTAATATCAAAAGTATGAAAAAGTCAATCTACAAAGTTGTGTTTCTGTGCACAATTCTGTCCCTACAGTCTTGTATCGGATGCAGCGATCAAAGTAGTTATAACTACGATGAAGAATATTGGAACTCTACTAGACGAGAACAGGCATTAAAAGACGCAGGCTTAAAAGATGCGGCAAAAATAGAAAGAAATTCCAGATTAGACTATTTGAAGGGCGGGGGATATACTTCTCCAGACGGAGGAAGACAAATACACTTTAAGGGTTCTAAAGAACAACAAGAACAACTAAAAAAAATGGATGAATTAGGTTGGTAAATTATAGACACATAGAAGAAAATGGCATCGTTAGCAGCACTCGATGCAGTGGCCGTAAGATAAGAATTACTTGTTTGGAATGTGGGCATAAAAAATGGGAACCATAGTAGTTCCCATTTTTTATGTATCTATGTATATGATTACCTTTGGTTGAAGAAAGGGTTTGACGCAAGGATGCTCGCATTCTGCTCTTTCGTCACCCGTATGTACTTCATGAAGTTCGCCTCTGTCGTATGCCCCGTAATCAGCATACATTGTCTCAGGGGCACTCCGGACATGTAGAGCAGCGTGGCCCCCGTCCTTCTTGCGGTATGGCTCGACACGAGGTCGCATTTCCGTTTCTTCTCCGTGACATGACGCGCGCCGACGCTTCTGGTCACTAGGACGGTCTCCGTGATTCCGGCCTTCCGGCAGACCTCCTTGATTCCCTTGTTGTATTTCTGCTGGCTGATTTCGGGCGCGTGGCCTCCGTTCCTTTCCAGAACCTGAATGACTCTGGGAGCCGCGGGGATTACCACGTCCCCGGATGTCTTCTTCTGGACGAAACGTATCATCCCGTCCCTGATGTCATCCTTTGCGAGCCTTGAATAGTCTGAGAACCTTGACGCGGTATATACCCCGAGGATGAAGAGGTCCCTTGCCTTCCTCTCCATGCTCAGCCCCAGTTCCAGGTCCCATATCGCGTCCACCTCCTCCTGCGTGAGGTACACGGTGTCCGCCTGCTCCTGGACCTTCCTGAAGTTCATGTATTCCGTATTGGTGTGGTATTTCAGCTTGAAGCCCTCTGACATGACGGTCTTGAGCCTCGCGGTGATTGTCGCCTTGTAGTTCACGGAATACCCCGCCTCGTCCATCTTCTGGTTGAGCCGGAAGAACCACGCGCTGTCGATGTCGTCCCAGTTGTCCTGCCGCCCCATCATCTCGCCGATTCTACGCCTCACGTTCTCATTGTATCTCATTGTGGAGCGGGGGCGAGCCGCCCACTCGTCGAAATACTGCCAGAAAGAGACCCGCTCAGGCGCTTTCTCTGCGATAGGGGTGTAATTGTCCAGATTGGATGACAGAACGCTGTCTATAGCCCTGAGAATGTCGTTCTCCGAGCTGTACTCGTTCAGTCGCTCCTCCAGACCTAGGAGGATAGTCTTGAGTTTCTTTGCGTCCTGCGGATCCGTCGGCCACTGCCTGCCTCTCTTGGGGCGCTTCCATCTTGACGTAAGTACGGAGATTCCGGTGTACTTTCTGTAAACCTTACCCCGGTGCGTCACGATAAGCCGCACGGCGGACCTCTCTGAATTGTAGTCCTTGAGATTGAAATTTATGTTCATAATGTCGCTAACGGTTCAATGTTTTCGAAGGTAGCCAAAAAGCACAAGAGGGGCAAGAATAGGGGCAAGAAATTGCTAAAAATGTTTGATTTTAACATTAATCAAGTAAAAGTGTTTTGATTTTATATCCTTGCAACATGCTGATTTATAGTGGCAAACGGCTGATTTTCATATCAGTAAGCACGTATCAGGTTCGTGTACCTAAGGGAGCACTGAAA
>ERZ1026846.1120-NODE-1120-length-17943-cov-11.219533_pt1 | contig 17943 bp, 18 predicted proteins | sample MGYA00380153_ERZ1026846 | MGnify/ENA primary metagenome ERZ1026846 (study PRJEB33269, sample SAMEA4719789) | human gut metagenome | biome: human-associated habitat; feature: organic feature; material: feces | place: Cameroon | collected 2013-10 ... | reverse complement strand
TTAAAGCGTCATGACGCTGCTTTTGGCGGCTCATGCGCAGACGTTCGGCGCGAATAATGGTCTTCAAATCGGTCAACGCGGTATCGAAGTCATCATTCACAATCAGGTAATCATATTCGGCGTAATGGCTCATTTCTGCAACAGCTTGCGCCATACGCTTTGCAATGACCTCTTCGCTGTCCTGACCGCGACCGCGTAGACGGCGGTCCAGTTCAATTTTGGACGGCGGTAAAATAAAGATACTCCGCGCGTGCGGCATCTTCTGGCGAATTTGCTGCGCACCCTGCCAGTCGATATCGAGAAAAACATCGACACCGGTCGCCAGGACTTGCTCAATGGCCTCACGCGAAGTGCCATAGTAATTACCAAAAACTTCTGCGTGTTCGAGGAACGCATCTCTGCTAATCATTTCTTTAAATTCATCATGATTAACAAAGAAATAATGTTCACCGTGGACTTCACCAGGACGCGGTTGGCGTGTGGTGTGTGAAATAGAAACCTGGGTGTCATACAACGGTTGGGTTTTTAATAAAGCCTGAATCAGGCTGGATTTACCCGCGCCACTGGGGGCAGAAACAATATAAAGCGTGCCTTGAGCCATGAGTATCTTTCGTATGTGATTAGCGAAATAAAGCCTACATACGAGCTTATTATACACGGCGCGGGCATGTGACGTAGCCCTTGCTCACACTTTTTGCGCAAAGTTGTTGCGTTTTGCGTAGCTGCTTCCGCATTTGCCTGTCATTCACTGCAATAAAGACGATTCTCAGGAAGCGTCCTCGCAGACTCCGTTTTTGCCACTCGGCTTTGCTTTCATCACGTTGTATATCTGCCTGACTATCTACAGCGGAGGTGATGATGAAAGTATGGATGGCGATATTAATAAGTATCTTGTGCTGGCAATCATCTGTGTGGGCGGTCTGTCCGGCCTGGTTGCCAGCCAGAGCACAGGAAGAAATTTCCCGCCTGCAACAGCAAATAAAACAGTGGGACGATGACTACTGGAAAGAAGGGAAAAGTGAGGTGGAAGACGGGGTTTACGATCAGTTAAGCGCCCGTCTTACGCAGTGGCAACGCTGTTTTGGGAACGAGACCCGCGATGTGATGATGCCGCCTTTAAACGGTGCGGTTATACATCCGGTAGCCCATACGGGTGTACGCAAAATGGCGGATAAAATCGCATTAAGTCTGTGGATGCGCGAACGTAGCGATCTTTGGGTGCAGCCAAAAGTTGATGGCGTTGCGGTAACCCTGGTTTATCGGGACGGGAAACTGAACAAAGCAATCAGTCGCGGCAATGGCCTGAAAGGCGAGGACTGGACGCAGAAAGTTCGCTTAATTTCCGCTGTGCCGCAAACCGTTAGCGGGCCTTTAGCCAACAGTACGCTTCAGGGGGAAATATTTCTCAAACGCGAGGGGCATATCCAACAACAAATGGGGGGAATAAATGCCCGCGCAAAAGTTGCTGGTCTGATGATGCGCCAGGACGATAGCGACACGCTGAATTCTCTGGGCGTTTTTGTCTGGGCATGGCCGGATGGACCGCAGTTAATGACCGATCGTTTAAAAGAGCTGGCTACCGCTGGTTTTACTCTAACGCAGACGTATACCCGTGCGGTGAAAAATGCTGATGAAGTTGCGCGCGTACGCAATGCGTGGTGGAAAGCGAAATTACCCTTCGTCACCGATGGCGTGGTTGTGCGAGCGGCGAAAGAACCCGAATCCCGCCATTGGCTACCAGGCCAGGCAGAATGGTTGGTGGCCTGGAAATATCAACCTGTAGCTCAGGTTGCCGAAGTGAAGGCGATTCAGTTTGCGGTGGGTAAGAGCGGTAAAATATCGGTGGTTGCGTCACTCGCACCTGTCATGCTTGATGATAAAAAAGTCCAGCGGGTGAATATTGGTTCCGTCAGGCGCTGGCAGGAGTGGGATATTGCGCCTGGTGATCAGATCCTCGTCAGCCTTGCCGGTCAGGGTATTCCTCGCATTGATGATGTGGTGTGGCGCGGTGCAGAACGTACAAAACCGACACCGCCAGAAAACCGCTTTAACTCGTTGACCTGCTACTTTGCTTCTGATGTTTGTCAGGAACAGTTCATTTCACGCTTAGTCTGGCTGGGGTCAAAACAGGTTCTTGGGCTGGATGGCATTGGTGAGGCCGGCTGGCGCGCGCTGCATCAGACTCATCGCTTTGAGCATATCTTTTCCTGGCTTTTATTAACGACAGAGCAATTACAGAACACGCCGGGGATCGCGAAAAGTAAAAGTGCGCAGATATGGCATCAGTTTAATCTGGCTCGTAAGCAGCCTTTTACTCGCTGGGTGATGGCAATGGGAATACCGCTAACCCGGGCGGCGCTTAATGCCAGTGATGAACGGTCCTGGTCGCAACTTTTATTGAGCACGGAGCAGTTCTGGCAGCAGCTGCCGGGGACTGGATCGGGGCGCGCCAGACAGGTTATTGAATGGAAGGAAAATGCGCAAATCAAGAAGCTGGGCAGTTGGCTGGCTGCCCAGCAGATCACAGGTTTTGAACCTTAGTGTCCTTCGTGGCTGTAGTAAAAGACCGGTAATCCCAGCTTAAGGCGTAGCGCCAGTAAGCGGGCAAAAAAGCCGAATACCAGGGTGGAGATAATTACCACATCATGGTTAGAAACATAGTGTTGCAGCGCGATGTACAGCACGGCGGAGGCAAATGAGACACCGGCATACAATTCTTTCTGGAATACCAGCGGGATGCGTTTACAGAACATATCGCGCAAAACGCCGCCAAATACGCCGGTCGTCACAGCTGCGACAACGGCAATGATCGGGCCGTGTTCCATATCCAGTGCAACCTGTGCGCCAATGATAGAAAAGACCACCAGTCCGAGCGCATCGAGCACCAGAAACACTTTGCGCAGGTAAGGCATTACAGGAGCAACGATAGTGGTGAGTACTGCGGCGGTAGCGACAATAATCACATATTCCGGGTGTTTGACCCAGCCGAGCGGATAGTGGCCCAGCAGAATATCGCGCACTGACCCTCCGCCAATTGCAGTGGCGGTCGCAATAATAATTACGCCAAATGTATCCATGCGCCGTCGTCCGGCCGCCAGCGCCCCCGTCATGGCTTCGGCAGTAATGCCAACCAAATACAAAATGTGTAACAGCATGGTTCTCTCCCTAAAAATCTGTCTGGCAGGGTAGCGATTTGTGCGTATTGTCACGATTGAGATTTTTTAAGGTGAGAGGAAATTGATAACTTGTAGTTATGTGAAATCGCTATTTTCTGTAGCGTAGATGCATTCTTCTGACTTCTTGTCTGAGAAAATACATAAGAAAAAGTAGGTTAAAACTGAGGGGTGGAAAAGAAAGGTGCAATGTTAGCCATTGTGTTCACTGCACCTGGACCTTGGCTTACGCATCGGGTGTCTCAATCAACAAAAAGAGTTTTTAGTTTCTGCTATTTTTTCTCTGTAATTTTTACACTGTTTTCCAACTGCTTGATGCTGACCTGCGGGGTCGGCAACTCCTCAGGCATGGTTCCGCCAAGTTCCTGAATGGTTTGCCTCACCTTGCTACCCACGTCAAAGTGTGTGGTATTAGCTTGCTGTTTTGAATTCACGCCATCCCGCTTGAGTTTTTCTTCTGTTTGGGTAGCTCGAAAGAGATTAGCCGCCAGTTCTGTTGAACCCATATGATCCAGGATCTTCTGACTCTTTTTCAGCCCCTTCCGCTGATGGATGGCTTTCTGATCTAATCCACCATACAGTCCCCGGTAACCATGATTCTGAAATATGGCGAAATCGATAGCTGTCGCTACCCCAGCTTGCTGCGCTGCCTCAACTAATTGTTTGTTATGTTCTTTCAACTCATTTCTCAGAAAAAGACGCTTTTCGTCTTCACGAAGTTGCCTGAAAGCTTCATCGTCAGCCAGCTCCTGCCGTCGGGTCTGGATAGCAAAATAAGTTTGTCCTGCCGCAATAACCGGTTTCGCAGGGTCGCCGTTTTGTACTACCAGGTAACAGGCATAGCGGGAGAGTACGATGTCTTTTAATGCTCTTTTGGCATTTGAGCCAATTTTGACCATATCGAGGATCTCCTCGAAATGGTCATCAATTGTGTGATCACTATTCAGACAAGCTTCTTTGGCGCGCGTTAATACAGGTATAAAGTGACGATACTCTGAATAACCCAGTAGTTTTCCAAGTTGTCTTGCTGACCATTGTTCTGCTCCGTTTGCATTAATCAGCTTTATCTCTTCAAAAGGTTGATGATGTTCGTTCATTGCCCACTCCATGTGATATCGATTGCAAGGAAAGTAAGTCTACAACTGTGTTTATATACAGTCGTGAGCATCTCACGTTCTCACTGCGCTGGGCAAAAAAACATCGCAAAATCTGGAGCAGGCACGCAAAACAGAATTGAATGTTGCGGGGAGGAAAAATGCCGCTCTGTTTGAGTGGGCGGCATTTGTGAAGGCTGAAAAGGAAGAATTGGCGTTACGAGTTATTCAATGTTCTGGATCTGCTCGCGCATCTGCTCAATCAACACTTTCAGCTCGATGGCAGAATTCGTCACTTCGGCATTGATAGATTTCGACGCAAGAGTGTTCGACTCGCGGTTGAACTCCTGCATCATAAAGTCCAGACGACGACCAACGGCTTCTTTTTTCTTCAGAATGTTGTAGGTCTCTTTGACATGCGCTTCTAGGCGGTCCAGTTCTTCGGCAACGTCAATTCGTTGTGCCAGCAGAACCAACTCCTGCTCCAGACGGTTGTTTTCCAACTGAACCTGAGCATCTTCCAGCTTCGCGACCAGACGCTCACGCTGCCATTGCAGGATTTCCGGCATATGGGCGCGGACTTTGACCACTTCGGCGGTGACGCCTTCCAGACGCTGCTCGATCAATGCTTTCAGCGCCTGACCTTCGGTTTCGCGCGCGACGATAAAGTCGTCCAGCGTACCATCCAACGCCGCGAGAATTTCAGCGGCAATCGCGTCGAGATCCTGCTCCTGGGCTGCCATCACGCCCGGCCAGCGTAGAATATCAACCGGGTTGATTTCCCCTTCGTCACTCTGCATTTTTACCCAGTTCGCGGCAGTTACCAGCTGTTTAGCCAGTTTTTCGTTGAGGATCAGCTCACCTTGTGCGCTAACATCTGGTTCATAGCGCAGGGTACATTCCACTTTACCGCGCGTCAGGCGAGAACGAATACGCTCGCGAACGACAGGTTCAAGGCTACGGAACTGCTCCGGCAGACGAAAGTAAGTTTCCAGATAACGCTGGTTTACCGAGCGCATTTCCCAGGTTGCGCTCCCCCATTCACCCTTGATTTCACGCCGGGCGTAGGCGGTCATACTGCGGATCATAGACGTTCCTGTTTATAAAAGGAGAGGTGGAAGGATTATAGCCATCGATGCCTTGTCAGGATAGGAATAACCGCCGGAAGTCCGTATAATGCGCAGCCACATTTGTTTCAAGCCGGAGATTTCAATATGCGTCCAGCAGGCCGTAGCAATAATCAGGTGCGTCCCGTTACCCTGACTCGTAACTATACAAAACATGCAGAAGGCTCGGTGCTGGTCGAATTTGGCGATACCAAAGTATTGTGTACCGCCTCTATTGAAGAAGGCGTGCCGCGCTTCCTGAAAGGTCAGGGCCAGGGCTGGATCACCGCAGAGTACGGCATGCTGCCACGTTCTACCCACACCCGTAACGCGCGTGAAGCGGCGAAAGGTAAGCAGGGTGGACGCACCATGGAAATCCAGCGTCTGATCGCCCGTGCTCTTCGCGCGGCAGTAGATTTGAAAGCGCTGGGTGAGTTCACTATTACGCTGGACTGCGACGTGCTTCAGGCTGATGGTGGCACGCGTACCGCGTCGATTACGGGTGCCTGCGTGGCGCTGGCAGATGCGCTACAGAAGCTGGTGGAAAACGGCAAGCTGAAAACCAACCCGATGAAAGGGATGGTAGCCGCGGTTTCTGTCGGGATTGTGAACGGCGAAGCGGTTTGCGATCTGGAATACGTTGAAGACTCAGCCGCAGAGACCGACATGAACGTAGTGATGACCGAAGACGGGCGTATCATTGAAGTGCAGGGAACGGCAGAAGGCGAGCCGTTCACCCATGAAGAGCTACTCACCTTGTTGGCGCTGGCCCGAGGGGGAATCGAATCCATTGTAGCGACGCAGAAGGCGGCGCTGGCAAACTGATTTTTAAGGCGACTGATGAGTCGCCTTTTTTTTGTCTGTAGAAAAGTAAGATGAGGAGCGAAGGCATGAAACCATATCAGCGCCAGTTTATTGAATTTGCGCTTAGCAAGCAGGTGTTAAAGTTTGGCGAGTTTACGCTGAAATCCGGGCGCAAAAGCCCCTATTTCTTCAACGCCGGGCTGTTTAATACCGGGCGCGATCTGGCACTGTTAGGCCGTTTTTACGCTGAAGCGTTGGTGGATTCCGGCATTGAGTTCGATCTGCTGTTTGGCCCTGCTTACAAAGGGATCCCGATTGCGACCACTACCGCCGTGGCGCTGGCGGAGCATCATGACCTTGACCTGCCGTACTGCTTTAACCGCAAAGAGGCAAAAGACCACGGTGAAGGCGGCAATCTGGTTGGTAGCGCGTTACAAGGACGCGTAATGCTGGTAGATGATGTGATCACCGCCGGAACGGCGATCCGCGAGTCGATGGAAATTATTCAGGCCAATGGCGCGACGCTTGCTGGCGTATTGATTTCGCTCGATCGTCAGGAACGGGGGCGCGGCGAGATTTCGGCAATTCAGGAAGTTGAGCGTGATTACAACTGCAAAGTGATCTCTATCATCACCCTGAAAGACCTGATTGCTTACCTGGAAGAGAAGCCGGAAATGGCGGAACATCTGGCGGCGGTTAAGGCCTATCGCGAAGAGTTCGGCGTTTAAAGAAACTCGCCGGATGAAAAGTCATCCGGCGTCATATTACTGCAACTGTGCGGCAATTAGCGGCCAGCGGGCGTCAAAATCATCCGTCGGGCGGTATTTAAACTCGCTGCGGACAAAGCGTGACAGCATACCTTCACAGAAGGCCAGAATCTGGCTTGCCAGCAGGGTTTCATCAGTGGTGTAACCTTCACCCTCACGCATTCTCTTTTCGCGCAATACCTGACGCAACTGCACTTCAATACGCTCGAACAGCTGGTTGATGCGCCCTTGCAGGCGATCCTGTTCAAACATTAGTGCATGACCAGTGAGGATGCGGGTCAGGCCAGGATTACGCTCACCAAAACCGAGAAGCAGCAACACAATCAGACGCAGGCGCGCTGTGGTGTCCTTCTCATCTTTCAGAATCAGATTGATGCGAGTAATCAGGCTATCTTCGATAAACTCAATCAGGCTATCGAACATGCGGGTCTTACTGGGGAAGTGGCGATACAGTGCCGCTTCGGAAACGCCGACAGAGGCGGCCAGTTTTGCCGTCGTGATACGTTGGCTTCCATCGCTGGATTCCAGCATCAGCGCCAGAGACTGAAGTATTTCCTCGCGACGGTTCCTTTTCGCAGTTTGTTTTTCTGCCATGTTACAAAATACCCCTGAAAATAAGCACTTGCCAGGCGGCACCCACGCTATGACCGCAAACGAAATGTTTGCGGCTATGTTATGACGTTATTCGGATGCGTATGTGTTACTGACGACCAGAGTGACCAAAGCCGCCTTCACCGCGGTCGGTGGCGTCGAAATCTTCCACCAGATTAAATTCAGCCTGTACTACCGGAACAAAAATCATCTGGGCGATGCGTTCGCCAGGTTGAATGGTGAAGCTGTCCTGACCACGGTTCCACACGGAAATCATCAACTGGCCCTGATAGTCAGAATCGATCAATCCTACCAGGTTACCAAGCACGATACCGTGCTTATGTCCCAATCCGGAGCGCGGCAGCATCATTGCCGCCAGTGAAGGATCGGCAATATGAATCGCCAGCCCGGTCGGAACCAGCGTAGTGTCACCCGGAGCCAGTTCTACGGCGTCGTCGAGACAGGCACGCAGGTCAAGTCCGGCAGAGCCAGAGGTGGCATAAGTCGGGAGCGGAAATTCCTTCCCAACGCGCGGGTCCAGAATCTTAACGTCGATTTTTTTCATCATAACGGGTCACGATCTCGTCGAGTAATAATTGGCCAAGGAGCTCTTTGCGCTCAAGCGGTAAGACTTTATCTCCGTCCTGCCAGAAAAGGTGTAATGCGTTGTTGTCGCTGTTAAATCCTTGAGTTTGCTGGGAAACATCGTTCGCGCAGATCAGATCAAGGTTTTTACGGATACGTTTTTGCCGGGCGTATTCTTCCACATTATTTGTTTCGGCGGCAAATCCAACGACGTAGGGTCGATGGTCTTTTAGTGCGGCAACGCCTGCGACGATATCGGGGTTTTTAACCATTTTTATTGTTAATTCATCACCCTGCGTGGCCTGCTTTTTGATTTTCTCTGGGGCCACGGTAGCTGCGCGATAATCCGCCACGGCGGCACAGCCGATAAAAATATTTTGCTGCTGTACAGAAGCATTCACGGCCGCTTCCATTTCCAGCGCGGTCATCACATCAACACGTTTAACAAACGGTGGCGTCGGTAGTGAAACCGGACCTGATACCAGCGTGACGTTCGCGCCACGACGGGCAGCGGCGGCGGCGATAGCAAAACCCATCTTGCCTGAGCTGTGATTAGAGATATAACGCACCGGATCGAGCGGTTCACGCGTCGGGCCGGCGGTAATCATAATGTTCAGATGTTTCAGGTCGTTGACGGGCGAAAAATACGCTACCGCCATATCAACAATGGTTAACGGATCGAGCATTCGCCCAGGGCCGATATCACCACAAGCCTGACTGCCACTGTCTGGCCCCCAGATGAGCAAACCACGGGAAGCAAGCACCTCTAAATTATGCTGCGTGGCAGCGGCACGGTACATCTGCTGGTTCATGGCGGGGAGCACGGCTACAGGCGCAGGTGTGGCCAGACAAATCGTCGATACCAGATCATTCGCCATTCCGGCAGCAACACGGGCAATCAAATCTGCCGTGGCAGGGGCGAGAATCACTAAATCAGCCCATTTACCCAGCTCAATATGGCCCATAGCGGCTTCGGCTGCCGGGTCCAGCAGACTGTCGGAAACGGGATAACCAGAAACCGCCTGCAAGCTAAGTGGGGTGATAAAGGCTTTTGCCGCTTCGGTCATGGCTACGCGGACGTCGGCCCCGCGATCGCGCAAACGACGCACCAGTTCAGGGGTTTTATAGGCAGCAATACCGCCGCTGACGCCGAGAACGATTTTTTTACCGGCCAGGCTCATGATGATTTTTCCTGTTGGGTGACACCAGAAGTTGGCGATTTTATCACAATACTTTTGTTGTCGTGCCTTCACCTGAGAATCACTTTGCGAGGCGCTTTCCAGGATTGAAAACTGGCCGTCGATTTAACGGAACGGCTATGACAGGATGCGAGCACCACAAAGGAGGTGAAGGTGAAAAACAATGCACAGCTGTTGATGCCGCGCGAAAAAATGCTGAAGTTTGGTATTAGCGCCTTAACGGATGTCGAGCTGCTGGCGCTATTTCTGCGTACCGGAACGCGCGGTAAAGATGTATTAACCCTGGCAAAAGAGATGCTGGAGAATTTCGGCTCTCTTTATGGCTTGTTAACCTCTGAATATGAACAATTTAGTGGTGTTCATGGAATTGGCGTGGCGAAATTTGCCCAGTTAAAGGGGATTGCTGAACTAGCGCGGCGTTACTACAACGTGCGGATGCGTGAAGAAAGCCCTTTACTCAGCCCGGAGATGACGCGGGAATTTTTACAAAGCCAGCTCACGGGTGAGGAGCGGGAGATCTTTATGGTGATCTTTCTCGACTCACAACACCGGGTTATAACGCATAGCCGTCTTTTTTCCGGCACGCTAAACCATGTTGAAGTCCATCCTCGGGAAATTATCCGCGAAGCGATAAAAATAAATGCCTCGGCGCTGATCCTTGCACATAATCACCCTTCGGGTTGTGCTGAACCCAGTAAAGCGGATAAACTCATTACTGAACGGATAATAAAGAGTTGTCAGTTCATGGATTTACGCGTGCTCGACCATATCGTGATTGGGCGTGGAGAGTATGTTTCTTTTGCCGAACGCGGCTGGATTTAACCCGCTATGCGCGATCCTTCGGGATCTTTGTCTGTTCGGGACTTGAGCACATCGCTGAGTCAGCGTATACTACGCCACCTTTGAGAATCTCGGGTTTGGCATTTGGGCCTGGCAATCGAGAGTTCACATAGAACTGCGATGACCGGGCTGTAAAGCCTGACGAGGCGCCAATACCCCATACGAAGCTCGAGCTAATTTGATTTTTGGAGAATAGACATGTCCCGAGTCTGCCAAGTTACTGGCAAGCGTCCGGTGACCGGTAACAACCGTTCCCACGCACTGAACGCGACTAAACGCCGTTTCCTGCCGAACCTGCACTCTCACCGTTTCTGGGTTGAGAGCGAGAAGCGTTTTGTCACCCTGCGCGTATCTGCTAAAGGTATGCGTGTAATCGATAAAAAAGGCATCGATACAGTTCTGGCTGAACTGCGTGCCCGTGGCGAAAAGTACTAAGTACTTAGAGGAAATAAATCATGGCTAAAGGTATTCGTGAGAAAATCAAGCTGGTTTCTTCTGCTGGTACTGGTCACTTCTATACCACTACGAAGAACAAACGTACTAAGCCGGAAAAACTGGAACTGAAAAAATTCGATCCAGTTGTTCGCCAGCACGTGATCTACAAAGAAGCGAAAATCAAATAATTTTTGCTTTGATGTAACGAAAAACCTCGCCCCGGCGGGGTTTTTTGTTATCTGCCTGCCCCCATATTGACTGCATCTGTTCATTCCTGGAGATGCTATGCCTGAATTACCCGAAGTTGAAACCAGCCGTCGCGGCATAGAACCGCATCTCGTTGGTGCAACCATTCTTCATGCGGTGGTGCGCAACGGACGCTTGCGCTGGCCGGTTTCAGAAGAGATCTACCGTTTAAGCGACCAACCAGTGCTTAGCGTGCAGCGGCGGGCTAAATATCTGCTGCTGGAGCTGCCTGAGGGCTGGATTATCATTCATTTGGGGATGTCTGGCAGCCTGCGCATCCTTCCAGAAGAACTTCCCCCTGAAAAGCATGACCATGTTGATTTGGTGATGAGCAACGGTAAAGTGCTGCGCTACACCGATCCGCGCCGCTTTGGTGCCTGGCTGTGGACCAAAGAGCTGGAAGGGCACAACGTGCTGGCCCATCTTGGACCGGAGCCGCTTAGCGACGATTTCAACGGTGAGTACCTGCATCAGAAGTGCGAGAAGAAAAAAACGGCGATTAAACCGTGGCTGATGGATAACAAGCTGGTGGTAGGGGTAGGGAATATCTATGCCAGCGAATCTCTGTTTGCGGCGGGGATCCATCCGGATCGGCTGGCGTCATCACTGTCGCTGGCAGAGTGTGAATTGCTGGCTCGGGTGATTAAAGCGGTGTTGCTGCGTTCGATTGAGCAGGGCGGTACAACGCTGAAAGATTTTCTGCAAAGCGACGGTAAACCGGGCTATTTCGCGCAGGAATTGCAGGTTTACGGGCGAAAAGGCGAGCCGTGTCGGGTGTGCGGTACGCCGATTGTGGCGACTAAACATGCGCAGCGGGCAACGTTTTATTGTCGGCAGTGCCAGAAGTAATTCATGCGCGCCGGATGGCATACCATCCGGCATAAACGCTACGCTAACTTCGCCATCAGCGCCTGATGGACATTCTCCGGCAGGAAATGGGTGACATCGCCCTGATGGCGCGCCACCTCTTTCACCAACGATGAAGAGATAAACGACCACTCTTTCGACGGCATCAGAAACACACTTTCCAGTTCCGGCATTAAGTGGCGATTCATATGCGCCAGCTGCATTTCATATTCAAAATCCGCCACCGCACGCAGGCCACGAATCAGCACCGTAGCGTGTTGATTGCGGGCGAAGTTCGCCATCAAATCACTAAACCCGACCACTTCCACGTTCCCCAGATGCGCGGTTGCCTGCTGTGCCAGCTCCACACGCTCTTCCAGGGTAAACATCGGTTTTTTACTGGGGCTGGCGGCAATCGCCAGAATAACGTGATCGAACATTTGCGTGGCGCGTGTCACGATATCGATATGACCATTGGTAATGGGATCGAAAGTACCCGGATAAATCGCCCGTTTTTGCATAACAACCTCAATGCGTTTTCGGTGGCAGGTAAGGTTCCAGCAGTTGAAGCAGACGCTGTAGCGCGCCCTGGTTTTGATACAGTACTTCAACGGCATGACGGCCATAGAAACTACGGTAATCGGCGTCGGTGAGTAAAGAGGAAACCTCTTTTGCAAGCGTAGTGGCATCGGTAACGGTAATCAGCCCGCTTGCCTGCTCCAGCCGCGCGCAAATGTCTTTAAAGTTAAAAGTATGCGGCCCCATCAATACCGGAATAGCGTGTGCGGCAGCTTCCAGCGGATTATGCCCACCACGTTCAACCAGTGAACCGCCAACAAAGGCGAGATCTGCAATGCCGTACAGTAACATCAACTCGCCCATCGTATCGCCAACCACAACCTGCGTGCTGGTGGAGGGGACTTCCCCTGAAGAGCGTGTGATATAGCTTAGTCCAGCTTGGCGGACAAGGTTAATCGCATCCGGGAAGCGTTCCGGATGACGGGGTACCAGGATGAGCAATAAATTCGGGAATTGCTGTAACAATACCTGATGTGCGGCGATCACCACACTCTCTTCGCCTTCGTGAGTGCTGGTGGCAATCCATACCGGGCGGTGTGGTGCCCACTGGCGGCGCAGCGTCACGGCTTTAGCAGCCAACTGCGGTGTTACAGAAATATCGAATTTCAGGCTACCGGTAACGGTTACCTGGTTATTTTTTGCGCCCAGCGCCACAAAACGTGCACCATCTTCTTCATTTTGCGCAGCAATCAGCGTAATACGACGCAGCAAGCGGCGGACGAATTTACCCAGTTTGGCATAACCTGCGGCCGAGCGGGCAGAGAGTCGCGCGTTAGCGATCACCAGCGGAATTTTACGTTTATGTAGCGCCTCAATCAGGTTAGGCCATAGTTCGGTTTCCATAATCAACACCAGTTTAGGGTCGACTTTATTCAGGAAACGGTTGAGTGCATCGGGCAGATCATACGGCAGATAAACGTGCTGAACATCCTTCCCGAAAGCCGATTGTACGCGCTCCGAACCGGTTGGCGTCATGGTTGTTACGGTAATCGGTAAATCAGGATAACGATGACGCAGCGCGCGCACCAACGGGATTGCCGCCAGCGTTTCACCGACGGAGACGGAGTGCAGCATAATGCCGCCTGGTTTTAGCGGATGGCGGTAAAAACCGTAACGTTCACCCCAGCGTTTTCGATAGGCCGGAGCCTTACGTCCGCGCACCCAGAGCCGTATCCAGATCAGCGGCTGAATAAGGTAGAGAAGGGCGGTGTAAAGCAATTCGAGCATAGTAAATAGCTGACTTATGGATGTGCTGGGGATTCTATGTATTTAGCTGTGGCTTTACCATTACTTTTCCCGTTTTTGACTTAAATAGCAATTTACCCGCCAATTCTTGCTGAACATCTATACTTTTTTTGTATTTTTATGCGATTCATTGATTTCTGCAGTACGTGCAGGAAGGAATCGCAGAGCAACAGTGAAAGAATATGGTTGCTAATGATTTTATTTGATTGATTTCTTTATTGAAAATCAACAATGTGCTTAAAAATCATTCGGGTCGGATTGCCGCGAAAGAAGTGATACACTAGCGCGTCAATATCAGTGCGGTATCAGTATTCAGGTAGCTGTTGAGCCTGGGGCGGTAGCGTGCTTTTTCTGCTTCACCTTAATCGGATAATCTCAACAAAAAGAGTTACTTGTGGATAAGCCATTTCGAAGAATTTTGCTCATTAAGATGCGTTTTCATGGGGATATGTTATTAACTACTCCCGTCATTAGTTCGCTGAAAAAAAATTACCCTGACGCAAAAATCGATGTGCTGCTTTATCAGGACACCATCCCGATCCTGTCTGAAAATCCAGAGATTAACGCGCTCTACGGCATAAAAAATAAAAAAGCAAAAGCCTCAGAAAAAATTGCCAACTTTTTTCATCTCATCAAGGTATTACGTGCCAATAAGTATGACCTTATCGTCAATCTTACCGATCAATGGATGGTTGCTATACTGGTTCGCTTATTAAATGCCCGTGTGAAAATTTCCCAGGATTATCATCATCGGCAGTCTGCTTTTTGGCGTAATAGTTTCACTCATTTGGTGCCGTTGCAGGGTGGAAATGTGGTGGAAAGTAACTTATCCGTGCTGACGCCATTGGGAGTTGATTCGTTGGTGAAGCAGACAACCATGAGTTACCCGCCTGCAAGCTGGAAACGTATGCGTTGCGAACTTGATCACGCTGGTGTTGGACAAAATTATGTGGTTATCCAACCTACGGCGCGGCAAATCTTCAAATGCTGGGACAACGCCAAGTTTTCCGCTGTGATTGATGCCTTACATGCTCGTGGTTATGAAGTCGTTCTGACGTCCGGCCCAGATAAAGACGATCTGGTCTGCGTCAATGAAATTGCGCAGGGATGCCAGACGCCACCAGTAACGGCGCTGGCCGGAAAGGTGACCTTCCCGGAACTTGGTGCGTTAATCGATCATGCGCAGCTGTTTATTGGCGTTGATTCCGCACCGGCGCATATTGCCGCAGCAGTTAATACGCCGCTGATATCGCTGTTTGGTGCGACAGACCATATTTTCTGGCGTCCCTGGTCAAATAACATGATTCAATTCTGGGCGGGAGATTACCGGGAAATGCCAACGCGCGATCAGCGTGACCGAAATGAGATGTATCTTTCGGTTATTCCGGCGGCAGATGTCATTGCTGCTGTCGATAAATTACTGCCCTCCTCCACGACAGGTACGTCGTTATGATCGTTGCTTTTTGTTTATATAAATATTTTCCCTTTGGCGGTTTGCAGCGCGATTTTATGCGTATTGCTCAGACAGTCGCCGCCCGAGGTCATCATGTTCGGGTTTATACCCAGTCGTGGGAAGGCGAATGTCCTGATGTATTTGAACTGATCAAAGTGCCGGTTAAATCGCATACCAATCACGGGCGCAATGCGGAGTATTTTGCCTGGGTGCAAAAACATTTACGCGAACATCCCGTCGATAAAGTCGTTGGATTCAACAAAATGCCGGGGCTGGACGTTTATTATGCCGCTGATGTTTGTTATGCCGAGAAAGTAGCGCAGGAAAAAGGCTTTTTCTATCGCCTGACGTCACGTTATCGCCATTATGCCGCCTTTGAGCGGGCAACCTTCGAACAGGGCAAGCCGACACAGCTGCTGATGCTGACAGATAAGCAAATCGCCGATTTCCAGAAACATTATCAGACTGAAGCGGAGCGTTTTCATATTCTGCCACCGGGGATTTATCCTGATCGTAAATATAGCCAGCAGCCAGCTAATAGCCGTGAAATCTTCCGTAAGAAGAATGGAATAACCGAACAACAATATTTATTGTTGCAGGTCGGTTCAGACTTCACGCGTAAAGGTGTCGATCGTTCCATTGAAGCACTTGCTTCGTTACCGGATTCGCTGCGCCACAACACATTGCTATATGTTGTTGGGCAGGATAAACCGCGAAAATTTGAGGCGCTGGCAGAAAAACGCGGCGTGCGCAGTAATGTTCACTTCTTCTCGGGGCGCAACGATGTCTCGGAATTAATGGCGGCGGCGGATTTATTACTGCATCCTGCCTACCAGGAAGCGGCGGGAATTGTGCTGCTGGAAGCGATTACTGCAGGATTACCGGTACTAACAACAGCCGTTTGTGGCTATGCGCATTATATTGTCGACGCCAATTGCGGCGAGGCTATTGCTGAGCCATTCCGCCAGGAAACATTGAATGAGATTTTACGCAAAGCGTTAACGCAATCTTCATTGCGCCAGGCCTGGGCGGAAAATGCGCGACATTATGCTGATACACAAGATTTATACAGTCTGCCAGAGAAAGCGGCGGACATCATAACGGGTGGTCTGGATGGTTGAACTTAAAGAGCCGTTTGCCACGTTATGGCGCGGTAAAGATCCTTTTGAGGAAGTTAAAATCTTGCAGGGTGAGGTATTTCGTGAACTGGAAACTCGCCGCACTCTGCGCTTTGAAATGGCGGGCAAAAGCTATTTTCTCAAATGGCATCGCGGCACGACCCTGAAAGAGATAATCAAAAATTTACTCTCATTGCGGATGCCAGTATTAGGCGCAGACCGCGAATGGAATGCGATTCATCGACTGCGGGATGTCGGCGTTGATACTATGTATGGGGTGGCATTCGGCGAAAAAGGCATTAATCCGCTCACCAGAACCTCGTTTATTATAACCGAAGATCTGACACCAACCATCAGTCTGGAAGATTACTGTGCTGACTGGGCGACTAACCCACCAGATGTTCGCGTAAAGCGTATGCTTATTAAGCGTGTCGCGACGATGGTGCGCGATATGCATGCTGCGGGCATTAACCACCGTGACTGTTATATCTGTCATTTCCTGCTGCACTTGCCTTTTTCCGGTAAGGAAGAGGAGTTAAAAATTTCAGTAATTGACCTGCACCGGGCGCAGCTTCGCACGCGCGTTCCACGTCGTTGGCGCGATAAAGATCTTATTGGACTTTATTTTTCTTCGATGAATATTGGCCTGACTCAGCGGGATATCTGGCGGTTTATGAAAGTGTATTTTGTCGCCCCGCTTAAAGACATTATCAAGCAGGAACAAGGGCTGCTGTCGCAAGCAGAAGCAAAAGCCACAAAAATCAGGGAAAGAACGATTAGAAAATCGTTGTAATTTCCGGAGAGAAATATGAGTGCCCACTATTTTAATCCACAAGAGATGATCAATAAGACAATCATCTTCGATGAAAGGCCAGCGGCGTCAGTGGCATCATCATTCCATGTTTCTTATGGCATTGATAAAAACTTTCTTTTTGGTTGTGGTGTTTCAATCACGTCAGTTTTGTTACATAACAACGACGTGAGTTTTGTTTTCCACGTTTTTATTGATGCTATCCCTGAAGCCGATATCCAGCGTTTAGCCCAATTGGCGAAAAGCTATCGTACCTGTATCCAGATCCATCTAGTAAATTGTGAACGGCTTAAGGCATTACCGACGACCAAAAATTGGTCTATTGCCATGTATTTCCGTTTTGTAATTGCAGATTACTTTATTGATCAACAAGATAAGATCCTTTACCTGGATGCTGATATCGCCTGTCAGGGAAACTTAAAGCCGCTGATAACAATGGATCTTGCCAATAACGTTGCTGCTGTTGTTACTGAACGCGATGCTAACTGGTGGTCGTTACGGGGTCAAAGTCTGCAGTGTAATGAACTTGAAAAGGGTTACTTTAATTCAGGTGTCCTGTTAATTAATACACTAGCGTGGGCGCAGGAGTCCGTTTCTGCTAAAGCGATGTCGATGCTTGCTGATAAAGCCATCGTTTCCCGTTTAACCTATATGGATCAAGATATCCTTAATCTTATCCTGTTAGGGAAAGTTAAATTCATTGATGCTAAATACAATACGCAATTTAGTTTAAATTATGAATTAAAAAAATCATTTGTTTGTCCAATTAATGATGAAACCGTATTAATTCATTATGTCGGCCCGACAAAACCCTGGCATTACTGGGCCGGTTATCCAAGTGCGCAACCTTTTATCAAAGCCAAAGAAGCATCGCCCTGGAAAAATGAACCGTTAATGCGGCCAGTTAACTCAAACTATGCTCGTTATTGCGCCAAGCATAATTTTAAACAAAATAAACCAATTAACGGGATAATGAATTATATTTATTATTTTTATTTAAAGATAATAAAATGAAATTGAGAAAAGTTAAATGAATGAATTTATAAAAGAA
>ERZ1026846.1110-NODE-1110-length-18039-cov-5.238768_pt1 | contig 18039 bp, 16 predicted proteins | sample MGYA00380153_ERZ1026846 | MGnify/ENA primary metagenome ERZ1026846 (study PRJEB33269, sample SAMEA4719789) | human gut metagenome | biome: human-associated habitat; feature: organic feature; material: feces | place: Cameroon | collected 2013-10 ... | reverse complement strand
CACCAACGGCGTCAAGTCTCTGACGCCCGGTACCGGTGAAACGGTGGACTTCACCAACGCCGTGACCTACACCGCCGCCATGGAGGATGGCAGCAGCAAGACCTATACTGTCACGGTCTACGTGGACAAAGGGACGCTGGCCGATCAGTTCTGGGATAAGCTGACTGATTTCGCCACCCAAGTTCCCTGGTGGCAGTATGCCGAAAAACAGCAGAGCACCAGCAAGTATCCCAAGTATTGGTAATATCCAGAGCTTGCTCCGTGCAAGCAAGTCCATGGGCCGCTGAGACACAGCGGCCCATGGACGACAGCATCGTACAGATATAATGCTAAAAGCAATCTGTGTGAAAGAAAAATAATTTCATATACAGCAGCAAAAAAGCGCGACGAACCACGGTTGGTTCGTCGCGCCTTTTTTGCTGTCGAAAGACGTCAGTTTTTATTCGTTGTCGTGGTCCGCCGCTTCCGTCATTTGCGAATTCTTCAAAAATGACGAAACGGAGGTAAAAAAATGCACTTTGACCGAAACTCATATGGGACAAGGATTCGGCAATTACGGATCAACAAGGGACTCACGCAGGAGCAACTTGCGGAAAAAATGAATGTGACAGGAACTTACATCGTGAAAATCGAAAGCAGCCAAAGGACCGGCTCTGTTGAGTTTGCAGTGGAACTGGCAAGCTGTTTTGGTATTTCATTAGACTATCTCCTGCTGGGTACAGAATGCAATGACAAGAAGCGACTTCTTCAATCCGTGATAGCATTCCTTTCTGAACTGGAGGCAGGCGTTTGAAACCTGACAAAGAGGGTAAGAAACCTGCCATCTTGTCTCTGTTGCAGCGAGATCGTCCGAGGTACAATTACACCAGAGCCAATGATAACGGCTTGATTGTACCTTGAAAAACGCCGAACGGCTACATCCGGCAACTGGATCACATCAGCAGATGAGCCTCCGTAAGAAAGAGGACAGCGATGCGGAGAACGCGCCATGACCACCTGCACGGGAGTTTCCCGTGTCAATGCAGGTCCCAAATCGGAAGGTGCCCAGCGATACCCGTTCATCCAAAAGCAGCCGTGGCAGGCTGTCTCGCCATGACCTCATCTGCCTATTATGGTACTTCTGCATAGCGATGCCTTCACAAAATCGGTGCAGCTCGGAGAGATCCTCGGAGGGGTTGATTGCCCATGTGCGGTGCCAGCCGCAGACCAGTTGGCCGCCCAGCAGTCCGGGAAGTAGTGTCGAATAGGACTGGACAAACGACAGAAACGGCGTGGGCCGTTCCGGGAAACCGGGGCGGCCCCGCCATGACCTTTGCCTGATGGCAGAAATGCGGGTGCTGCACTTTCCCTCCCCCTCACATACCTACTACCTATACCCCATTACCTCTTACCGCAGCACCCGTGTTTGTGCCATCAGAAAATGGATATGAGGAGAAAACTATGCAGGATAAGAACGTTGATTTTTGCGGCATTTTGAATCTTTTGGCCGCGCTGAAACGAGCCGGTTTTCCCAAGACGGAACTGGAGCAAGTTGCTGTGCGTATCGCCGTGCAGACCGGCGCGACGATCCCTATTTCTTTCTGAATTTCTTCGCAAAAAGCAGTAGCTTTAACAAGGTGACTGTGGTATGTTGTGTTGCTACAAGGAGGAGGTGAGCAGCCACGGAAGAGAAAAAGATCAACGGAAACCTTGCTCTGAATGGCAAAGAGCGACGGGTCATCCGGATCGAAGCCAACCATGAGCGGGATGCCCAGAAGCTGCGGGTGGCCGCTTACTGCCGGGTAAGCTCATCCTCGGAGGATCAGCTCAACTCCTTCGCGGCCCAGAACATTCACTACACGCAGTACATCACCGAGCATGAGGACTGGCGGTTGGTGGATATCTACGCTGACGAGGGCATCACCGGCACCTCTGTGGAGAAGCGGTGTGATTTCAAGCGGATGCTGGCTGACAGTGGACACGGACTCATTGACCGCATCCTGGTCAAGTCCATCTCCCGCTTCGCTCGCAACACGGCAGAGTGTCTGGAAGCCATTCGGCAGTTCCGAGCCAACGGCACGACCATCTTCTTCGAGAAAGAAAATATCGATACGGCACGGGTATCCTCAGAGCTGATGACCGCCCTGTACGCAGCCTTTGCACAGGCAGAAAGCGAGTCCATCTCCGGCAATATCCGCTGGAGCTATCAGAAGCGGATAGAACGTGAGGAGTTCAGCACCTGCAGTGCCCCGCTGGGATATGACCTTGTAAACGGTAAACTCGCTATCAACAAAGCTGCTGCGCCAGCAATATACTTCATATTCCATAGTTATATAGCTGGGACAAATCCGTCCGAGCTCGTGCGGATACTAAACAATGCAAATGCGCTGAACCGGAAGTGGAATACTTATCGAATCAACTACATCTTACAGAACGAGTGCTATGCAGGAAACGCACGTCTGCAAAAAACATATACGACCGATACATTCCCCCGTACTGTGAAAAAGAATCGCGGAGAGCGCCGTATGTATCTGATCTACGGCTGTACTCCTGCCATCGTATCGCAGGAGGTCTTTGATAAAGCACAAGCGTTGCGGCATAGCCGAAAGGTGATCCAAACACCAACGGATCGTCCGCTTCAAAAAGTGCTGCGCTGCACCTGCGGTTCCTGGTGCAGAAGCCGTTGTGTCCACGGCACATGGTATTGGGCTTGCCGCCGTCACGATGAAGATAAAACAGCCTGCCCCATCACCCAAATCCCCGAAACTCAGGTTCAACAAGCATTCCTCCGGCTGTATTACAACCTCAAGCACCAGGGCAGCCATATCCTGTCCGACTTCATCGCCAACCTCCAGTCTATCCGGGAACGGAAATTCCTCTGGAGTGTAGATGTCATTGAACTGAACAAGCAAATAGCGGAACTTACCAGTCAGAATCAACTGCTGACCACTCTGAAAGAAAGCGGCTGCGTTGATCCTGACATTTTCATATCCAAGAGTAATAAGCTGACCGAACAGCTCCGCGCCGCCAAGCAAGCCAAAAGCAGGATCCTCAATCAAGACGGTGATGATACCATCCCCGGCACCCAAGAGCTCCTCACCATCCTCCAAAGAGGGCCTGAAACGCTGCACGACTTTGACGGGGAGCTGTTCGGTCAGCTTATTGACAAGGTCATTATCGAGAGCAACACAAGCCTGCGGTTTCGCCTGAGAAACGGGCTGGAGCTGCGGGAGAGCATAGAAAGGACGGTGCGGTAATGGGCAACAGGAAGCTGCCCTTCGGGTACAAGATGGTTATGGGCGAGATAGTCGTCCATCCGCAAGAGGCACAAGCTGTGCAGAGCGTCTACGCCTACTATCTGGCCGGGGCATCCTTCAACGACATCACCGACCATCTGAAAGAAGAAGGCCCACCCTACGACGTGGACAAGCCGTGGAATAAGAATATGGTAGCCCGTATTCTGGAGGACAACCGCTACGCCGGTACAGAACGATTTCCGGCTATCCTCTCCGCGGAACAGTTACAAGAAGCCGCCCAGCGCCGGTCAGAGCGTAAGCCCGCGATGCAGATAACCGAAGCACAGAAGGCACTGCGCCGCCTGTGCAACGGCAGACCCAGTGCAGCGGTGGAGTCACAGGTGCTGTCCCTGCTGAATTGTCTTGCGGCAGCGCCGGAACAGATCAAGCCACAGCCGCAGACAGTCAACCGTGGTGAGCTGGCCGAAATGGAGCGGCGATTCTCAGCAGCACTTACCACCAGTCCGGTGGATGAGGGCAGTGCTAAAGAGCTCGCCCTGCGGCTGGCAGGGATGCAATATAACGCCATCGGCAGCAGCGAGTACGAAAGCCAGCGCTTACGGCATCTATTCACCGTTGCCGCACCGATGGCGGAGATCGACGCCGAATTGCTGAAAAGCGCCGTGTCACAGGTCTATGTCAAAAAGGGGCAGGCCAGCCTATTACTGAAAAACGGCCAGATTATTGAGAGGAGAGCATAATCGTGGGAGAGAACAAGCCAAAGGTGATCGTGATACCCGCCGCACCAAAGAACACAGGGCCTGCCGAGCAGCGGCAGCTTCGGGTAGCGGCCTACTGCCGGGTGTCCACCAAAGAGGAGGATCAGCTCAACAGCTACGAGGCGCAGAAGAACTACTACACCGATAAGATCATGGAGAACAAGTCGTGGACGATGGCCGACATCTTCGCGGATGAGGGCATCACCGGCACCTCCGCCAAGAAGCGGGCAGACTTCATGCGGATGATGAAATGGTGTAAGCAGGGCAAGATCGACCTGATCCTCACCAAGTCTGTCTCCCGCTTCGCCCGCAATACGGTGGACTGCCTGAACTACGTCCGAATGCTGAAGGCGCAGGGCATCGCGGTCTACTTTGAAAAAGAAAACATCAACTCCATGGACGAGTCCACAGAGCTGATGTTGACCATGATGGGAGCCTTTGCCCAAGCGGAGAGCGAGTCCATCTCCGGCAATATCCAGGCGGGCAAGCGCTACGCCATGCAGCGCGGTGAGGCTACCATTAACTACCACAATCTGTACGCCTATGAGAAAGGACCGGATGGTAAGCCGCGAATCATTCCAGAACAGGCCGAGGTGGTAAAAGAAATATATGCCCACTACCTCCGGGGAGACAGCCTTCCTATGATTTGCAGATACTTGGAGGCACAGCATATTCCCAACATCCGTGGAGGAACGACATGGGGACACTCGGCAGTGCGCGGCATCCTCTCCAACGAGAAATATGTAGGTGATGTCCTGATGCAAAAGACCTTCCGACAGGACTGCATCAGCCGCAAGACCATCCGAAACACAGGGCAGCGCCCCATGTATCTGGTGCAAAACAATCATGAAGCAATCATAGACCGCAAGACATATGACGCCGCTCAGACAGAACTGGCTCGTCGTACCGCTATAAAGGGTACCACAGAGAAAAGTACCCCCAGCGGCAGAAGCAGCTATATGCCCATGTACGCTTTGTCAGAGCGTGTGTTCTGCGGTGAATGCGGTACACGCTACCGCCGCTGCACATGGGTCAACAAGGGGAAGAAGCACATCGTTTGGCGCTGTGTCAGCCGCTTCGACTACGGTAAGAAATACTGCCATGATTCGCCTGCCGTGGACGAGCAGCAGCTCCAGCAGGCCATCCTGCGGGTCATCAACGGCGTAATGTCTGAGAAACCCGCACTGGTGCGGCAGGTCACGGAAAATCTACAGGTGGTGATACGCCCCAGCCGAAGTGGAGAACTTACCATCGCGGAGATTGACCATCAACTGGAATCTCTGGCCCAGGAATTTGATGCCGCCCTTATCACTGTAGCCTCCGGCAATAGTGCCGACTACACTGAACGTTTCAAGGCGATCTTTGCCCAGCAAGCAGAACTGAAAGCCAAACGCGCTGAGCTGGAACAACAGCAAGCAGAAGATACCGAATTGACCAGCCACATGGAGCTGGCCGCAGACGCTCTGGAGCTGGCCGGTACAGCCATTGCTGAATGGGACGAATACCAAATTCGTGCGTTGGTAGAGTCTGTCAGGATATTGTCTAAAGATGAAATACTGGTGCGGCTGAAAAGCGGGATCGAGAAAATTGAAAGATTACAGAAGTAGACATAGCTCATGAACGCTATAAGTATTATCTAACTGATGGTAGAGATTTTCCAAAATGGAAAGTTTCTTTTGCGGGGGAACATTTTCTAAGCATTGAGAAAGGCGGATGATTTCCATTTCATGTTCCAGCTTCGTTAACCGTCTTGAAATGACATCAAACTCCTTTGGTGTGTAGGTGCGGTTTGTCCCTTGGATGGAACAGTACTCCTTCCGCCAGCGGTAAAGTGCTCCTTGGGCACTGTGCAGCTCATGGGCGAGAGATTTAATGGATTCTCCGTTTTGATAACGCCAAGCTGCCTTGGTTTTAAATTCGAATGGATATTTTTTGGCATAGCACCATCTCCTTGCGTTAAGATATTGCTATTATAATGAATATCTTCCTTCGAAACCACTCGACGTAAAATCGTAAATCTGATATACTGAAAAGCAATGGCAAATATGTCTTAAAATTGCTCTGAACTTATTTGAAAAATCAGTTTTACGTTAGGAGGAAATGGAAGTGTCTAAAATTAACCAAATACAGACGGCTATTTTATCTCTTGGTTCTGGTGCATATCAAAAACTGATGGATTCGTATGTTATGAAAAAGTATGGTTTTTCCAATATTATGCCTTTGGGATCACATTCTGGAACCAATAAAGTGACAAAAGGAACTCCGGATTCATTTGTACAGTGTGCAGATGGGCGTTTTATTCTAATTGCTCATGGTTCTGTGGGAAATCACGCATACAACAAAGTCGAAGCGGATATCTTAAGCTGCTTAGATACGGCAAAAACAGGGATACCTATTGAAGATATTTCACAGATTATTTGTTGTCATACATCAACAAAATTTACCCCAGGGCAGGTAAAAAAGCTTTGCTCATATTTTGAGAACACAATTCTAATTGGACTCGGAGAGGTATCTTTCGACTTGTATCTTAAGTATCCTGATCTTGCTAAAGACCACTTAAATATTGACATTGATACCCACCAGATTTTTAGCCTTGAAAATTTTCTTACATATTTTTCATGCAATCCATATTCAACATCTCTTGATATGCCATTGTTGTGCAGAGAGCAAGAGCTGGAATACATCAATCATGTACTAAATGAAAGCGATGTAATTTTGCTTTCTGGCCCCGCTGGAGTAGGAAAGACACGCCTCGCACTTGAAAGCGCGAAAACATTTGCAGAAAGTAACAACTATGATTTAAAGATTATCCGCTCAAATGGGAAAACGATTTATCAGGACTTAGTGGCGGCTTTTCCGGATGAAAGCAATTATATGGTTGTGGTTGATGATGCGGATCAGCTTACAGAACTTCGCTACCTACTTGAACTTTCTGCAAATACTCAGAGATATCATGCTGTAAAAATTATTATTACAGTCAGAGACTATGCCAGAGAAAAGTTGCTGAAAGCAATAAGAACTGTGCTTATTCCCAACCAATACGAAGTTCATGCGCTATCAGATGGTAGTGTTACAAAAGTCTTATCAGACAATCTTGGCATCCAAAATGATCGCGTATTGGAACAAATAAAGATTATTGCCAAAGGTAACATTCGCTTGGCGATTATGGCCGGAATGTGTGCCCTTAATGGGAAATTTGGGTCCATACAAAATGCATTTGATATATTTAACGACTATTATGGAGATATAATTGGTGAATTTGACAGGAATGAAATCCTCGTTGCTGCCATTATTGCTTTTTTTGATAAGTTTAATTTGAAGGAAACTGAGCTCCCATTTAATATTGCATTGCAGCACGGGATAAGCACAGTGCAATTTCGAGATATGTGCTTATCGTTGCACCGCAAAGAGGTTGTTAGTATTTTTGATGACAAAGCAGTAAAATTCGAGAATCAAAATCTCAGAGATTACTTATTGTATTACGCATTTTTTAAAGAAAAGTGGCTATCACCCTGTGATTTAATATGCCAAGCGTTTCCCTCATATAAGAACAGAGTTGTATTTGCATTTAACACGTTAGTTCGTTTATTCAATTCCCCAGACAATATTGCGTTCATCGAAGAAGAGATCAGAGCAGCATGGCCAAAGGTGAAAGAACTGCCTGCAGCTACTGCTTTTGAATTTGTCGCAACATTCTATAATGCTATCCCAGATGAGGCACTATTGTATTTGAAGAAGAGGATAGACACGCTTCCAGAGGCCCATGTGGATATGCTCAAATATGACTTTGAGAAACATAAGAACTATCACACGATTCGCTCAGAAATAATCGGTATTTTGATTGGGTTCAAATACACGGATTATTTTATAGATGCTATTCAGCTTGCGCTGTATTGTTTTGAAAGAAATAATAGTGAGCCAATGGATATCTACTTTTTATTTGGAGAACGGTGGGGAATCGGCCTCAATTCCCATAAGTACGGATATGCTGAGGAACTCGTCCTACTTAAGCAACTGCAGGAGTATCACAAGGCAAATAACTCAATTCTATCAGCTTACTGCCTAATATTTGCTGCAGGATATTCGCTGAGAACGCAATACTCCGCAACAGAATGGAATTATGATAAATCGACGATCTATCAGCTGGGATTGGCGGCTTGTGATGAAGTCTTTGAACTCCGTTCATTGGCACTGGAGTCTCTTTTCTCAGTAATCAGCGATTCTCCGGTTCAGAAAAATGCCGTTAAAATGATATTAGAATACCCAGTTTATTCGGCATCCGAATTCGATGAACAGGTTATCGCTCATGATGTAAGTATACTTGATGCCATTTTCCCCCGACCGATAGATACGACGGATTTTTCAATTTGCGAAATACTCCATCATTTTGAAGATGTCTGTATCGCGCAGGGAATTGATTGGCCTGCCTCCCTTCCAAAGAGTAATCAGAATAGCACATACAGACTTTATACCACATTGAGTAAGGAGTGCCTTCGAAAGGGCGATAAAATAGAGAATGTTGAGTTGCGGCGTGTAGATGCTATTGAGCAGATGGCGGTTAATGCGTCTTTGCAAGAATTGGATTGCTTGTGGGAGATGCTCAGGTCTGAAGTACCGGAGAGTAGCAGTAGGGATCGCTGGATCATAGGAAATGGAATTGGAATTCTATTTTCAAAACTTGCACAGTATGATGCATCCAAATTTGTTAATTGCTGCAAAGCCTATATCGATCACCAGACACCGTATAGTGATGAGCGATACAGTATCATCAACGGGTTGATAAAGGTGTTGGGATACGCCAGAGCAGTTGAATTTGTTAACTGCTCGACCTTTGGTGAGAAGAATCATTGGTTAGCAATACTATACGATTTTGTCCCGGATGAGTACATTGATAACTGTCTCATTGAAAAGATAATGGGATGTTTAAGAGGGAGGGGGGATAGAGAGCATTATACGGTTTCTCTTAAAACTGTTCTAAGAATTAATGGAAAGTTTCCGGGATATCTCAAGAGGTATACGATGGACCTGAATAATCTAGGGGAGGAAAACCCGCATCTGTTATCGGGCTTTTTATTCCGCGTAGGGCATGGTGAATGTATTGGTACGAAAGAACTAGTCGAATACTTTAGGGGAGATATTAAGGTTTTATGTACAGCATATATCTATGCACATCAAGGAAGATCCTATTATGATTTTGACGGCGAACTTTTTTCAGAATTAATACGAGGTAACCCTGAGTTCTTGGCAGGCTATGTGCATAAAGTTGCGGGGAAGCAGATTGGGAGAGACGGATGGCATGCTCTAAATATTTTGTGGCAGCAAGATGACTATCTGAAGCTAATCTCTATCGCAATGGAGTGTCTAAAAAACGCAACAAAACCATTTTTTACATGGGATTCCTTAGCGGAGGACCTACTGAGTTCACCTATAAATATGCCGGTAGTTAATAAACGGCGTAATGAGTGGATCAAGTATTATGTCGAAGCAAATTGTTATGATGGAGAGTCAATGCGCTTTTTGTTTGGGATCGTCTGTAATTTGCCGGAAGAACAACGATTACCCGCGATTGTAACGTTTTGCCAATGCAATCCCGCTTTTGAGGCATTTCGAAGCATTTATATAATACCAACACATGCCTCTTGGAGTGGTAGCGAAGTTCCAATTTTAGAACAACACATTGCATTTTTGAGTGAAATTAAAGATAGCTTGATAGGAATGCAATTCGTTGAACATAGGGCGCATATATCTGAGAAAATTCGGAATTTACAAGAGAGAAAAGAAGACGTACTGTTGAGAGAATTCCTGGAAGAGAGATGATTTTTTGAAAGGGCTCCATTTCCCGAATATTATATCGAGAAACGGAGCCCTTTTATATATTTTCTTTCGACGGACATGGCCTCATTTGCTATACTTAAAGCAAAGATAATAATTGGGAGACACCGTGATATGAAGAAGATCCTTTTCGTTTGCCACGGCAATATCTGCCGCAGTCCGATGGCGGAGTATGTCATGAAGGACATAGTAGAAAAAGCCGGTTTGGCAGCACAGTTCCATATAGAGTCTGCCGCAACCAGCCGCGAGGAGATCGGCAACCCCATCTATCCTCCGGCGCGGCGCAAGTTGGTCGAACACGGAATCGCCTGCGGCGGTCACGCGGCGCGGCAGCTCACTAAAAACGATTACAAGGAATTCAATCTGCTCATCGGCATGGACAGCACCAACCTGCGGAATATGCACCGTATCTGCGGCGGTGACCCGGATGGCAGGATACACCTGCTGCTGGATTACACCGACCACCCCCGCGATGTTGCCGACCCGTGGTACACTGGAGATTTCGAGGCAACATGGCAGGATGTGCTGACAGGATGTCAGGGATTACTGAAAGAGTTACTACAGAAGCGAGGTGAACAGAATGGCACAAAATGACAAGATCCAACTATTCGAGGACAAACGCATTCGTACCGCATGGGACGAAGAAAAGGAAGAATGGTACTTTTCCATTGTCGACGTCTGCGAGGTGTTGAGCGGCACAGATAATCCTCGCCGTTATTGGAGCGACCTCAAGAGGAAACTTAAATCTGAGGGCGCAGTCGAACTGTACGAAAAAATCGTACAGTTGAAAATGACTGCTCCCGATGGCAAAAAGCGCCTGACCGACGTAGCCGACACTGAGCAGCTTCTCCGCATCATCCAGTCCATTCCCTCACCCAAAGCGGAGCCGTTCAAGCTGTGGCTGGCGCAAGTCGGACGGGAACACATTGAGGAAACCATCGATCCAGAGTTGACCATTGAACGGGCACTGGAGACATACCTCAAGAAAGGCTACACCCGCGCGTGGATCAACCAGCGGCTGCAAGCTATCCAAGTCCGTAAGGAACTGACGGATGAGTGGGATGCCCGAGGCGTACAGAAAGGCGTGGAGTACGCAATACTTACCGATGAGATATCCCGCGCATGGTCGGGGATGTCCACACGGCAATATAAAAACTTTAAGGGCTTGAAGAAAGAAAACCTCCGCGACAACATGACCACGCTGGAGTTGGTACTGAATATGCTGGCGGAGGCGACCACCACAGAAATATCCAAGCAGAAATCTCCGGGGACATTTTCGGAGAATTTGGCTGTCGCCCGTGAGGGCGGTGAAGCTGCTGGGATTGCACGGAAGGCAGTCGAGGAGCGCACGGGTGTCCCTGTTATTACCGCCAAGAACGCTGCACAACTCAATCAGGTTGTGACAGATTTGCTGGAAGGAGCGACTACGTCACCGGAAAAGCAAGACAAAAGGCACTGATTTACTGACAACAAAACCTGTGGACAGTCACAAATTAGACAAAAGTTGCGTATATCTTATGTTATACGCAACTTTTGTTTTTTTGACATAAGCGTGCCGTAAAATGAACCTGCAAATTGTGCAGAACAGACATAGAAAAGATGCTATACTCCCATGTTTTGCCTCCTGAATGAGATAGTAACATGGGAACCCTTGGTTTTAGGAGGAACAAAACATGAGAATTCCATATGGTTTTATTTTGACCGGAAACAGGGCGCTCAGAATCAACAAGGATGAAGCTGATGTTATCGCCACGATTTTTGATTTCTATATAGCGGGAGCAAGTCTGGGAAAAATCGTGGATATGCTCTACGAAAAACAAATACCTTCTCCGACTGGAAAACCAAAATGGACTCGTGCATCGGTTGACCATCTTCTTTCTAATGGAAAATATGTGGCCATCATCGGATGGGAGAAGTTTCTGGATGCCCAATTTGAGAAGTCCGCCCGCTGCAATATTGACTACGATCAGGAAGGTTCACCGAGGAAAGATACACGCTATGTTTCGCCGGATATGACCCTAATTTGATTTATCTTTTGCATTTGCGCAAGTTATGCTACAATAGCCTCAAGAGGTGAGGTGTGTGACAGATAAACTGGTAGATTTAATAGGAATTGGCAACTTATTGGAGAGCCTTGTAACGGAAGATGTCATCACATGCGAGGAACGGGATCAAATTATAGCAAAGATAGCAAGGGAAAACGGTATCGCTGAGCATGAATATAAATCTCCCCATATTGCTGGCTAGGGCATGAGTAAGCGAGAGGTATTGGAACGCGTGGAGCGAAGGAAATCAGCGGCGCCGCAGGACAAAATACCGGATGACAGCTACATTTCTCTGACTGAGATCGCCTGTGCGCACAGCGAGGATGCTTCGGGGTATGTGATACAGCGGTGGCTGCGAAGCAAGAACACATTGGCTTTCTTGAACCTGTGGGAGAAAGAGAACAATCCGAATTATAGGGACTCTGGCTATATAGAATTGTTAGAAAAGAAGAAAACCGCCTCTTTTACATTAACGCCAAAATTATGGATCGAGCAGACAAAGGCGATCGGGATCGTTTCTAAGCAGGGCAAATCCGGAGGCACATTTGCTCACCCGATGATCGCCTGTGAGTTTGCTTCATGGATTGCGCCAAAATTCAAGATGCTATTGCTGAAGTTGTCACTGAATAGGACGAAATTGAGCTGATAGCGGTGTTTGATTGCAAGGCGCATATAGTTGTGGAATGGCGAATCTCTTCTCTCGACGGAAGAAAAAATATCTGATATACTGAAATAAACCACTTGGCGGAGATCATATGTGGCGGGAGGAAAATACCATGCTGATGAATTCCAATGAATATCTACATATCGTTGAGTCGATCAAGCAGGATATCCGCACGGCGCAGTACCGTGCGGTGGTCAGCGTCAATCGAGAGATGTTGATCCTTTATCACTCCATCGGTGAGGTCATCAATGCCCACAAGACGTGGGGCAGCAAGTTCGTGGAGAATCTTGCTGCCGACATCAAGCTGCCCTTTCCAGACGTCACAGGCTACTCAGCGAGAAACTTGAAGTATATGGCAAAATTCGCGGAGGCGTATCCTGACGATGAATTTGTGCAACAGCCTGTTGCACAAATTCCGTGGGGACACAATGTTGTGCTGCTGGACAAGCTTTCCAGCACCGAGGAACGCCTATGGTATGCAGAAAGGAGTGCTGAGAACGGTTGGTCGCGCAACGTGCTGGTTCACCAAATCGAAAGCGGCCTGTATCAGCGGCAGGTGCTGGTGGAAAAAGTATCCAACTTTGAAAAGCGATTGCCCTCCCCGCAGAGCGAGCTTGCAGCGCAGACGATGAAAGACCCGTACATCTTTGACTTCATCCCATTCAAAGCGGATATGGTGGAGCGCGACATTGAACAGGCGTTGGTCAAAGACGTGACGAAGCTTCTACTGGAGTTGGGGACAGGCTTTGCCTTTCTCGGCAATCAATATCACCTGAATGTAGGCGGTGATGATTTCTATATCGACCTGCTGTTTTACAACCTCAATCTCCGCTGCTATGTGGTGATTGAACTGAAAACCGGTGAGTTCAAACCGGAGTACGCCGGACAACTGAACTTTTACCTCTCAGCGGTGGATGGCATTCTGAAGAAAGAACAGGACAATCCTTCTATTGGCTTGTTGCTTTGCAAGAGCAAGAACGATCTTGTGGCGGAATACTCCCTCAAGGACATGAGCAAGCCCATCGGCGTCAGCGCCTACCAGATCACCAGCAGCCTGCCGGAAGAGCTGGAACGCCAATTGCCATCTGTGGAGGATATTCAAAAGCGGATTAAGGGTGTGAAAGAGTAATGCTATGAACCAGAATATATCCCATAGAAATCATTATATACCTCAGTTCTATTTAAAAAATTGGAGTCCGAATGGGAGGACGATACAAACCTATAGCATTCTGGTGTCTAATGAAAACGTCCCATACTGGACAAAGCAGTCAATTAAAAACACCGCAGTATGGAACGACTTTTATACCAGAGTTGTTGGTGTTGAAGAGCTTGATGATTTTGAACACTGGTTTGATCGAGAATTTGAAAGTCCAGCAAAACCAATCTTTGACAAGCTAATCAGTGGTGCGAAGCTATCAAGGGAAGAACATAAGGCTCTCTCTCGCTTTGTTTTCGCACAATATTTGCGTACACCGGCTGCTTATTTGCGCTTAACCAAACAAAATTCGAAGATATTTCCCAATGTGATGGACACCGTTTTAGAAAAACTAAATCATGCTTCAAAGCGCGAATTTCAAAGAAGTAGGCAATGCCAATCTGCTATCAGCAAGGAAGATGTCCTCTTTCCTCTCAAAATTTCACTCGATCGTGAAAATAGTATGGTTGAAGTAAAAACGGTCATTGGTAAGGGTTTTTACTTACATGATTTAAAGCATCTACTCACATCAACAGTAAGGGTGTCCGAGCGGCTGAATTGGCAAGTTCTTCACGCCTCTGATGACGTCTCATTTCCGACAACCGATGATCCAGTGATTTGCTTGAATTACAATAACGAACGAAATTACGATTTTGATGGAGGATGGGGAATAAAACATGGTAACATATTAATGCCTATTTCTCCCAAACTTCTTCTCTTTTCAGAGATTGGTGAAAAAGGATCATATCCTGATTTAGATTATTCACCGACGTACAGCAAGTTATTTCGTGAAATGATTATACGGCATGCGCACAGATATGTGTATGCCGAGCATCCGCAAAAAGGTATGCTTGCGCTTAATGCTCGAGTTGTAAATCGTGATTGCTATGAAGCAGAGAAGCATGATATGGCAGGATGGCATATTGAAAATATCAAAGCCGAAGCGAATTTGTAAAATAAAGGTAGCCAGAATCTAACTGGGAAAAACTGATGCCGGGTGCAACGGCGGCACGAATCGCAAGCGTAGTTGCTATATTAAAATATATTAGGCAATATAACATGCCGTATTTTAATACTAGGGGTAAATGATATGCTGCTAAATTATAGTTTATCGGATGCGTTTAACACCTTGTTACAGACAATATCGGAAGATCAGGAGTTTAAGAAGGTACAGTATTATATGCGATGCATGAAGAAACCAGAGCATGGAGGTGTCTTTCACTCTGTACATCAATGCATGTTTTTGATGTATACTCCGGTCAGAATGCATTACTTTTTATTAAAAGGCAAATCAGTGCCGTACCCAATCGAGTTGTATAAGGAAACTGTTAGACATTTGATAGATGCACAAGGTATCGATATAGAGGAGTTGCTTACCTTTTGTTTTTGTGTAGCTAAAAATGGTAAGATTATAGTTGATAGAGAAAAATACGGTGGAGCGTGCTTTTGGCTTGCTTTTGCTAGTGGAGTCTTATCCCTCAAAGAGTCGTCGTGTTACCCATTTGCAGAGGCTATTGCTGCTGCGGTTGAAGGCCAAATATGTTTTACCGATTATTTTTATTATGACTATTCTCGACTCTTGGATATATTTATTCTTTGGTGCGTTGAGCGGAATTCTGTTGCATTTGCCAATCTAGAAGATGTACAGGCGGTAGAACACTTGGAAGAAGGGGCTGACAAATATGGACTCAGTAACATTTCTGCCGCCAAATTTGAGAGGCAGGGGTTTGTACTAAATAAGCAGTTTTTTCTCTATAACATTTTCTTTGACACCTCGATAGGTAGTGTGAGGGGGAACCTTCCTAAGACTCTTGAGGTTTTAAGAAAATATCCGGATGCCGCTGTATCTGTTTATATGAGAAAAGACCTAACACTGTCAGTTCCGGTTGAGAAGAAAGTTGCCCTCGAATCAACGGATATGCAGAAGTGGAGAGGGATTACATTGAACATGGGGGAGTTAGAATCTCAAATAAAAGCTGGTAAGGAAGTAATTGTGCACTATGATCCGAAAACTATGCACAAAATATTGGTAATCATTAGGCCAGCAAAATCTGATAGTCACGATCAGTATTACCAGATAGTCGTAGAAGAGCTATGGGCCCCTAGCACTATATCTCCAGATGAAGATGTTGTATTAACTAATTTTATACATGGGTGCTATTATCCTAGCAATCACTCGTTTGACCATATAGATTTTTCGGTAAACCAATATAGTACAGAGGTGTTCTTGAAAAAATATGCAGACAATGTAAGCGAAAATTCTGTCTCTATCGAACAGCATGCAAATGAGCATTACAAAGTGTGGTGTATAAAAGGGGTATGCATTTCTTTGCAACTATGGGCAGAACTGGTTAATTGTACTCTAGATGAGCCATTTCGAAGATTATTTGCCGAAATAATTGGAGCAGAAATTATCGAAGAGGACTAGAGGTTCAACGAGAGCCGAGGAACTCCTTCATAGTGATACGATGACGGAGGTAAAATATATAAATGTCACAAAACAACAAGATCCAGCTATTCGAGGACAAGCGTATCCGTACTGCGTGGGACGAGGAAAAGGAAGAATGGTACTTCTCCGTTGTTGACGTAGTTTCTGTGCTGACTGAGCAGCCTGATTATCAAGCGGCGCGCAATTACTGGAAAGTCACCAAGAAGCGTCTTAAAAACGAAGGTAATGAAACGGTTACATCTTGTAACCAGTTGAAAATGACCGCCTCAGATGGAAAAAAGCGCCTGACCGACGTAGCTGACACCGAGCAACTTCTTCGCATCATCCAGTCTATTCCCTCACCTAAAGCAGAACCGTTTAAGCTGTGGCTGGCACAGGTCGGCAGAGAGCGCATTGAGGAAACCATCGATCCAGAGTTGACCATTGAACGGGCACTGGAGACATACCTCAAGAAGGGCTACACCCGCGAGTGGATCAACCAGCGGTTGCAAGCTATCCAAGTCCGTAAGGAACTGACGGATGAATGGGATGCCCGCGGTGTACAGAAGGGCGTGGAGTACGCAATACTTACCGATGAGATCTCCCATGCATGGTCAGGGATGTCCACACGGCAATATAAGAACCTCAAGGGCCTGAAGAAAGAAAACCTCCGTGACAACATGACTACGCTGGAACTGGTGCTGAATATGCTGGCAGAGGCGACCACCACGGAAATCTCCAAGCAGAAATCTCCGGAGACATTTTCGGAGAATTTGGCTATAGCCCGCGAGGGTGGTGAAGCCGCTGGGATTGCACGAAAGGCAGTCGAGGATCGCACCGGTGTCCCCGTTATTACTTCTAAGAACGCTGCACAGCTCAATCAGGTTGTGACAGATTTGCTGGAAGGAGCGACTACGTCACCGGAAAAGCAAGACAAAAGGCACTGATTTACTGACCACAAAACCTGTGGACAATCACAAAATATTTTCCCCCCTGCTATAGCAGGGGGAAAATATTTTATTCAATTGTTTCCACCGGTAATGGGTTCATGTTTCCCACCCACTGGTGTAAAAACGCGGAAGCTTGGTTTCGATTCAGATTGTCGTGGATTTTTTGGTTGTAGTAATTTCTTAGGCATATCGGCAATGCCGGACTTGCCGCCGGACTTGGAAGGCAAAAAACCGTTTGAAATTCCGTTTCTCCTCTGCTATAATAAGCGTACAGCGTGTGGCGTTTCTGCGTAAATCCAGTTGCAGAGCAGCCCCACGCTTTTTTGCGGAAATGGGTAAAAGTTTATAAGCAATCGTGTACAAGGTCATCACAGAGCTGGCGGAAAAGGGTTCGTGCGTCATCGTGGGACGCTGCGCGGACTACATTTTGCAGGATACGGCGGACTGCCTGAAGGTCTTTATCCATGCAGATATGGCATTCCGCACCAAGCGCATCGTGGAGGTCTACGGTGAGCGGGAGCAGTCCCCGGAGGAGCGTTTGCGGGATAAGGACAAGTGCCGCGCCGCTTGCCACCGCTTCTACACCAACATGAAGTGGGGTCACGCCCAGAACTACCACCTGACGCTGGACAGCGGCGTGCTGGCATCGACAAGTGCGTGGACATCATCGCGGAGCTGTACTGAAAAGCTTTCCGGAAAAGAGCAGCGTCCGCGCAGTCAAAACGAACACAAAAAGCACTTTTCTGACAAGTTTGTATGGTGGAAACTTTCCTTTTCGCGCCGTATAATGGTGGCACAGACAAGGAGGTGGTCAGTATGCTGGCAGAGAATCTAACGCTCCTGCGAAACATCCGCGGCATGACGCAGGAGGAGGTAGCGGAGGTCATCGGCATCTCGCGCCAGTCCTACTCCAAGTGGGAGCAGGGCGAAA
>ERZ1026846.1101-NODE-1101-length-18195-cov-24.137211_pt1 | contig 18195 bp, 13 predicted proteins | sample MGYA00380153_ERZ1026846 | MGnify/ENA primary metagenome ERZ1026846 (study PRJEB33269, sample SAMEA4719789) | human gut metagenome | biome: human-associated habitat; feature: organic feature; material: feces | place: Cameroon | collected 2013-10 ... | reverse complement strand
GATTTTTACCTCTTTATTTTTCCAAGTGCAAATATAATAGAAAGGGCAGAAGCTCATAGCCCAGGGCAATCGCCCTGGGTTTTATTTTTGTAATACCCCTGCGCCCTGTAAGGGCAAAAGCTTTAAAATACCCGTCTTTTTTTCGAAACGTTAATGGATAAATCCTCAACTTGCACAACGAAAATGCCTCAACTTGCACAATGAAAATGCCTCAACTTGCACAATGAAAATGCCTCAACTTGCACAATGAAAATGCCTCAACTTGCATAATTTAACGTTTAAAATGCTAGTATTCAATAACTTTTGATTATCTTTGCAGCGGTGTTCAAAAAATATGATTATGAAGAAATATAAGGCAAGAATAGCAGATAAAATGTTAAGTCGAAGACTTTTGGGGAGTGGTGCCGTTTTGATACAAGGACCCAAGTGGTGTGGAAAGACGACAACTGCAGAACAGCAAGCAAAGAGCGTTGTGTATATGGATGATCCTGAATACATGGAGCAGAATGTGGAACTTGCAAATCTTTCTCCCAAAAAGTTGCTTTCAGGAGAAGTGCCTCGTCTTATTGATGAATGGCAATTAGCCCCGCAACTTTGGGATGCTGCTCGTTTTGAGGTTGATCATAGAGATGAACTAGGACAATTTATCTTTACCGGTTCTGCAGTCCCTGTAGATACAAGTAAAATTCATCATTCAGGGACTGGTCGATTTGCATGGTTGACAATGAGAACAATGAGTCTTTCTGAATCTGGCGATTCTACAAACGAAGTCAGTTTAGAAGAATTGTTTGCCAATCCCGTAGCAGATGTTTTTGCAACTAATCCTCTCAATATTGATTCTTTGGCATGGTTGATATGTCGGGGTGGTTGGCCAAAGGCAACGATGGTTAGTAAAGAGGTAGCACTTGATATGGCATATAGATATTATGAAGCCGTGGTGCACTCTGACATTTCTCGTGTAGATAATGTGAGCCGTGATCCGGAAAGAGCAAAAAGAATATTGCGTTCTCTAGCAAGAAACCAATGTGCTCAGGTAACGGTAAATACCATCTGTGCTGATTTGGAGAATAATGATGTTGCTGCCACCAATCGCAATACGGTGGCATCCTATATAGAAGCATTGAAGAAAATCTTCGTATTGGAAGATTCCTTGGCATGGAATCCAAATTTGCGAAGTAAAACGGCTATTCGCACTTCGGATACCCGATATTTTTCAGATCCTTCTATTGGAGTTGCGGCTTTAGGTATAGGTCCAAATGATTTGGTGAATGACCTCAGTACAATGGGGTTGTTCTTTGAATCAATGTGTATCAGAGACTTGCGTGTTTATGCCGATGCTATTGATGGAACAGTATATCATTATCGTGATGGTAACGGTTTGGAGTGTGATGCTGTAGTTCATTTGCGTAATGGAAATTATGGACTGATAGAAGTTAAATTGGGTGGTGAGAAGAACATCGAAGAAGGAGCAAAGAATCTAAAGCTCTTGGCCTCTAAAATCGATGATACGAAAATGAAATCTCCATCTTTCCTCATGGTTCTAACAGGTACATCTCGTTATGCAGTTCGTAGGGATGATGGCGTGTACGTAGTACCAATTGGTTGTCTGAAAGATTAATCAAAATACAGAATCTTTGTACTCTAGCACCTTGACTGTATGTTTTGTACGGTCGAGGTGCTATCTTTATATAATAAGGTGTAAACCTGTTTTTTCCTTCTTCCTCCTTCTTCCCTCTTTTGGGATAATTTGGGGAAGGTGATCAATTTAGCAGTTGGTCTGTGAACGCTGAAGGTTACTGCTGTTTTGTCGGTGTAAATGTCGGTGTAAATTTCTTTTTGGCGGTAATAGTGGCGGTAATGTGGCGGTAATGCCGATGTAAATGTCGGAGATAAATGTCGGAGACATGTCGTTAACATGTCGGAAAGGAAAATGATTGAAAACCAATACGTTATCGTTTAATGGGAAGTTGGTTACCGACAACAAATGTCGGAGACTTTGTCGGTAACCTTGTCGGAGACTTCAAGAACGGTGAAAAAGATTTGGCGGTAATGAAAAAACAGGTATAATAAGGTATGAAGACAAAGATAATGTCGGTGTAAATTCGTTCTAATTGTTGGTGCAATATCCGAGTTCCAGAAAAAGTTAAGCACAATGTCGGGATGATCGTGCTTGCGCTTTTATGAATAACTATTTCTTGGATTGTTACATTCTTTTGGAACGATGGCATTTTTATCGTAACAGGCAGTCTCGTAATTTGCATATATGAAGCCATTATTGCCTAAACTAAGATGTCTTTTTCTTATTATTTTATTTTCTTGTTTTAGCTAAAAATAAAATGATAAGAAAAAGACATCTACTTGATAATCAGAATAATGCGAATCTATTAACAAAAATTTATTTTCCGGTTATTTTTTTATTAGCCATCAAATTAAATAGTATCTGCAATCTACGCGAGCGCCTTTCTTCGCTATTTCGGTTCCGACCATAGAATAAACAATCTTGCGAATTTCTTTGAGCTCAACATCAGGAATTCTACTTGCTATTTCAGAAATTTTGCTCATCGGATATCTGTGTAAGTCCTCTTTGATAAGGGCTTTCAGAACATATGGCTCTATAGTTCTTAGCGTTGTGACAATATTGGATTTTGCATTCGTTAATAGTGTAGGGTTGATTTGATAGTATGCCCCTTTTGTCGCACCACTTTTTGTTATTAAGTGATTCTTATCCAAATTGTCCACATAGCTTCTAAGTCGTTCTTCCGCAGTGAGTTGAAGAGTCTTAGACAAGTCTGTTGTCGCTATGCGTTTCTCTCTGGCTATGATGCCGAAAGCAATCTTGTTCTTTTGGGAAAGCTGATAATTATGGTCAACATAATCCATCAGGCGAACAACTTCTTTATCCGTAATCTCTGCACTTTGGTATACAGTGACAGTATTGAATGTTGATTCTATCTCAGGTTGTTTCTTCGCTTCAACGGCATCCAACTCATAAATCAAGTCATAGCCAGAGCCCTCGCCTTCCATCAATCCAAGTGCAGTCAGTATCTCAATCATATTCGGATTACGTCTGTGCTTGGTATGAAGAATATTGTCTTTGGTTACACCCAAAGGGAGACCACCAGGATTGGAGATGCTGATATAACCTGGATATACCTTGATTGTGATGTCGTTAGAGATGGTTCTTGAACTATGAGCCAAACTATTAACAAGCAACTCTCTGATTAAGTTCTCATTATAATAGCGTACTGTCTTACGGAAAAGTCCATTAGGCATCTCATAGCTATAGGTCAACTCTACAGCCTTGTCCATAATATCTTCCAACAGTTCTTTCGGATTACGTGTGTTGTCACGCCATTCCAATTTGTTGGTCTTGTTCTCTAAGTCGTCATATACGATATATTGCACAGTGATAGGATAGCAAATGCGGCTGCGCTGTTTGGCTGTACCAATCCATAAGACACCAAGATTGGTCATCTTGTTGCCGTCAAGAAGGTGATACTGCTCGCCAATTTCCATATCATCGAGCTGCTTGATATGCAGCTTTACTCTATCAGATTGGCGTATATCATTAGCGAATTTAGAGAGATTCGTCTTATTCTCATCTTCCAATTCAAACTGTGTTGGTACAAGTTCCCATTGAAAAGCTCCTTTCTCTTCTCCTACACGTTGGATGTCCTCACTACGAACCGGCTCACATTTGTCAGCGACACGGATATACATCTTGCCATCAGAAGTGGTAGCGTATGAATGGAGAGAAGGGAATACTGTGATGGCAAAGTACTGGCTGCCAGTTTCGTCTTCACATACGTCGCCTACAGCAAGACCTACGTTGAAACAGAGTCCACGCAATCTTGTAACGGCACTATTTGCCTCTTCTTGTGGTATAACCTGATTGGGAGCAGGCTTCTTTGTCTTGTCCTCCACGCCAATCATAATCTGTCCTCCTTGTGCATTGGCTAAAGCCACACAAGTAGTGGAGAGTTCCTTGAATCCTTTCTCTCCTGTTCGAATCTTTTGCAGACTCTTGTATTCTATCTTTTGTTGCTCTGTATTCATGTTTATTTGTTTCTTCTAATATTAATTAGTGTATCCAAATTTATTCCATGCTTCGAGAACGAGGCGTTTGGTGCGGTATTCTCCGTACTGGCGTATCTCGTTGTCTTTCAGCACACGGAAGGTCTCGTTGATGCAGCCTTTTCCACAGATATCTTTTTGTTTCAAGTATATCTGACTATTATTGTCATTCTTTTCTGCAAAGATACGCTTAATATTCGTAATTACCAAATGTTTGAGGCATCTTTTTCAAACAGTTATTTAACATTAGAAAAAAGTCTGTTGCTTGTTTGAATGCTTAATCAAAATACAGAATCATTGTACTGTAGCGCCTTGATTGTATGTTTGTACGGTCAAGGTGTTTTTCTTATATAATAATGTGTAAACCTGAATTTTCTCTTAATTCTTTTATTCTTAAAGTATTAGACTGCTTTTTTATGTTAAAAAGTATTTGCTTTTAGTGACAGAACCAATTCTTTTTCTTATATTTGTCAACAAATTAAAAAGCTAACAAATATGACTAATGACTCATTTTCTATAAGATTGCGAGAAGCGCGCCTGATGATGGGGCTCAGTATGGATAAACTCGTAGAGCGGACCGACGGAGCCATCACCAAGCAGAGTATCTCCCGTTATGAGAAAGGCATCATGCGCCCTAAGCGTGATGCCCTGCAAGCCATAGCCAAAGCCCTCAATATCAGCGAGGCATATTTCGATGGTACCAATATCAAGATAGATGTTCCGATGCTCCGCACCACCTCCAATGGGAAGGTATCCGAAGACGAGTTGCAAGCCCTGGAAGCAAAACTCTCGTTTTGGGCAGAGCAGTATCTTACGAAGGAGAAAGAAGCAGGCTTTCCTACCCGGTTCAAGAATCCGATAAAAGGTACCAAGGTATCAACGCTGGAAGATGCCATCCATGCTGCCGACCTTCTTCGTGAAAAATGGCATTGTGGCGATGGACCCATTGCCAGTATCCTGAGACTCTTGGAAAGAAAAGGTATCATGATACTTGCTGCTACACTCCCAGAGTATGTTTTCGGAATGAGCACCTGGGCAGATAAGAAGCATCCGCTGATGATTCTCGATTTCAATCCGGAAAAGAGTAGTGTGGAGAAACTTCGCTTTACGGCAGTACATGAGTTGGCTCATCTTCTTCTCCTCTTCCCGGAAGACAGTCCGCTGAGACTTGAGAAGCGTTGCGATCTCTTTGCCAGTTTCTTCCTCCTTCCCAAGTTGGCGCTAATCGAAGAGTTAGGTTCCAAGAAGCGTGAGAAGATAACGCTGGAGGAGATGATAGACATCAAGGAACTATATGGCGAATCTCTCGCTGCTTCCATCATCGCCACCAGAGATTACGGCATCATCACCACCGAGTATAAACGGGCATGGTATGCCGAGCATATAGAGCCTAATCCACGAGAAATAGGTAATGGCCATTATGCTTTTCCAGAGACATTGGGAAGGGAGAAGAGAGTCAATTCAATTATCAAAAGTATGGAGGAATAAAATATGCAGAATGAAAGTCAAAATATAGAATACAAGGAGCATTCTTCTTATCCTCGTAATCACAATATAGCTAATGTTTTTTACAAAGCAGGTTTTGTGGAGTCGTGGGGACGTGGATTCAAGAAGATTGCCGAGGAGTTTGAACGTACCAGCTTGCCATTGCCAACTATAGAAGAAAATGGAGGTGGCGTGATGGCGATAATTCAGCGCAAAACGGTAGATGAAGTTATCGCAGAGCGTGACGGGAATGTCGGCGTAAATGTCGGAAACATGTCGGAAACAAATGTCGGAAACATGTCGGAAAGCGAACTCTCTGGTCGTCAGCGAAATATCATTTCTATGATTGAGGAAAATCCTTTTGTGACAGCTAAGGAAATGTCGGTAACAATGTCGGTAACGAAACGTACCATAGAACGTAATTTGTCTGTGTTGCAAAAAGCGGGAATAATAAGGCATGAAGGAAGAGTGAATGCCGATGTTTGGGTGATACTCGAACAAGGAAATACGAATTCTTAATAGTGTTAGATATGAAGCAAAATAATAATGAGCAAATCGTCTTCGATATGTTCGAAGAGGTTGCAACCGAAAGCATCGCTGAGGCTCGGAATGCATACACCTATGAAGAAATTGATGGGTGCTATCAGGAGGCGAAGGAGATAGCAAGGGTTGTAAACGATAAACTTGAATGTTTTAAAAATAGTGTAGAATGAATTTATTAGCTAATAGTTTCAGATAGGTTCTAAGGTCTTTTAAAGTAACACCTCTGCACCCATAGATAAAACATTAGTATAATAATTCTTAAAGAAATAACAACGTATAAGTTTTTTTATTAATTTTGTGTCCATAAAACAAAGAATTTATGAAGTTTAAAATAACCTTGAAGATAGATAGAAAATATAGTGACTTGCTGCCCTTTAATTATCAGTATGAGCAGTCGGCAGTCATTTATCGCATATTGGCGCAAGCTGATACGCAATATTCATCATGGCTTCATGAAAATGGCTATCTATTACATGAAAGGAAGAGATTCAAGCTATTTTGTTATTCACCCTTCATCTTTGATAAAGTAAGACCTTTACCTGAAGCCGGGTGTTTGAAAATCATTGGTGAAAGAGCAGTATGGTACATTAGCTTTATACCGGAAAAAAGTACTCTTGAGTTTATTCAAGGTATATTTGCTCATCAAAGCTTTACCATTGGCAATAAGAAATATCAAGTTGCTTTTGATGTTGTTGGAGTAGAGGCCATATCTATGCAGCAATTGACGGAGGAAATGACTTTTCAAGCTCTGTCTCCTATTTGTGTTAAGCTTCATGAAGACAATAAGACTCAATATCTATCTCCTGATAATCCAAAGTTTGTTGAAGGAATATTAAAGGGATTGATGGCAAGATATGAGAGCATTCATGGTCAGCCATTAAATATGGAAGATAAGGAGTTTTCATTTGAATTGATAGATAAAAAGGTCAAGTCAAAGTTGATAACGATAAAAGCCAATACTCCATACGAATCAAGAGTACGTGGATATCTCTGCTCTTTCCGTATGAAAGCACCTTCGGAGTTGATGAAGATAGCTTATGAGGGAGGTATCGGAGAACAATGTTCACAGGGTTTTGGATTTATAAAAAAGATAGAATTATGAGTTTAGATACAGTCTTAAAAATCGGAAATATATTGAGAAATTCAAAAGATAAAATGAATTTCCAAAATGCTGTTGTATCTTGTCGTGAAGACAATAAAGGATGTTGGCCTTTTTGTCTTTCTCTTCCAGTAGATAAAGACTTTAATATTATTTTTGATAAGGCATCGGAAGTTCCTGAGAATAGAAGAAATAGTCTATGTTATCTAATGTATATAACTTCAAATAATGATAGAGTTTGTAGATATATATATGGTGATATTTATTATTCTGTCAAGGGCACATTGAGTAAAAATGGATTCATAAATAAGCCAAAAGAAGATGGATATTATAGATTAGGAGAATCTCAAAATAAAAATTCCTTTAATATTGGAAATGCTGAATATAAAAGTATCTGTTCTTCATCTGACTTTTCTCCTGAAGAAAAAAAGGAGTTTCAACAGATAAGAACAGGACTCGCAAAAGAGCAGATACTGATAGAACGAATCCTCAAATATGCTCCTGCGATTATAAAATACTTTGAAAATGAAAACGCCTCGTCCTTTAAGGAATATATAGAGAAAGAAGATAACTTAAAGAATATTTGTTGCACTATAAATAAAGAAAACAATAAAAAGGAACTGGAGAAATTGAGTGAGGCTAAAGGTGAAGAAGAATTGCTTCTGTTAAATTCGGCATCAATATTTTTGCATTTCTCTTATGAGAATGGTAATGGGGATGAAAAGAGTTGGTATGATCTTTCCAATACGTTAGAACTCGTCATTCGAGAAATGCAGAAGAAGTATGTTGATACGAATAAGGAAGGACTTGTGCTGAAAAAGAGCCTTTGGCCTACAATATGTTCTGGTGATGATAAAAATGACATACAATTCCCAAATTTTATATTGGAAAATAGACACAAGACAAGAGTTTTTACAGAATCAGAGATAGAAGATCTTTTTTATGGCGTAGAATATGCTAAGAAGAATAGTAAGAAAATTTCTGATTCTAAATATAAACTTATAGTTTTGCCGTGTGGAGAAAATTTGAAAGCAGAGGATTTGAAACTCTTTCTGGAGAAGAGAAACGAATCTGCAATAGTATCTGCCAATGAATATAAGGATGATCTGATTTCGTCAATCTTAGGAGTCAGTTCTACTTTTACATCATTTGATTTTATTTTTGTAAAAAATGGAGGAACAAAGCCGGATACATACCTTATAGAACTCTCAAACATAGCACGAAGCAATCTGAATCGTGTAACATCAAGAATTTGTAAAAAGGCGTATCAAGTGTACGCAGGAAGAAATAAAGAGATAAAGGTAGATATGTCTCTTTCTATCTGTTGTAGATCATTTTCTAATCTATTGGGAGATGTGCAATTGGATTCAACGGGAAAAGTAAAAATAGCCGCATCGAAGAAATATGAAAGTCATATTCTCAAAGTGCTTCCTTTAATATATAAAGGAGATTATTATAATGACCCGTCTTTACTCCATTCGTTTGTAACTAATGTAGAGTCAGCTATACGTTTAGGTGGTAGTCTGTTTTGGTATGAGATTTTGAAATATGATTTGATGTTCATATTGTCAATACAAAATAATAAACAAAATAAATTTATGGAAATTACTAATTCTGCAAGTTTTAAGCTTGGCGTTAAAATAGGGAAAATGGCCAAGCCACTGAAGAAGTCTATTGGTTCTTTTGAAAAGAACTACGTGGGCTTGCTTTCAAGAAGGGTGTCAACAAAAGATGATTGCATCAGGTTTGTTACTGATATTAGTCAGAAACTTGTGATGCATGACGGAATGTGGGCAACAATGTGTGCTGAAGTTTGTGATGACTTGGCAAATCTATCAGAATCTGAATATGACAAGGATGAATTGTCTTTTGGTTTCTTGGACGGCTATTTTAAATATGAGCCAACAGATAAGAAAAAAGATTTTCAGAAACGCTTGGAAAAGATCTTAGCTGATTATTCTGACAATGAAGATTTGAAAGATGAAGTTAGTAAACTTAACTTGATAGTTGATGAAATAAACCATAAAAATTAAAGATATGAAGAAATCAGAGATTTTGTTTTTGTATGAGACATCATACAACATTCCCAATGGGGATCCATTTACAGGTGAACAACGCTACGATGAGGAAACGAAAAAAATCCTTGTTAGTGATGTTCGAATAAAGAGATTTATCCGTACATATCTTGAGGATATTGAGGGTGAACATATCTATGTTTCAGAAAATACTGGAGCTGGTAAAACAGATTCTAAAGGTGTGTTGACATGGATTGCTCAGAATTGGAATACCAATCAAAAGACCGACATTGTTGAAATAATGAAAGAACTCATCGATGTAAGATTGTTTGGTGGTATATCAACGCTAGACAAAAAAATGAAAGTTGGTGAGCAAGAGTTTGTAAATGGGCATGTCCAATTCACAGGACCTGTTCAATTTGCAGCCCTTAACCCATCCTTGAATCGTGTCAACTTGAGAATGCATCAGAATACGTCTCACTTTACATCTAAGGATGATAAAGCGCAAGGTGCCATATCAACAACAACATTGGTTCCTTATTCCGTTGTCCAAATTCACGGATGGATTAATCCAACTGTTGCTAAAAACACAGATTTGAAAGAAGATGATCTGCAGAAAATGTTTAAAGCTTTGTGGTATGGGACAGGCGGAGAAGGAAGTTCTTTCTCTCGTTCAAAAGTCGGACAAGATTCACTTTTGTTGTTAGTCATAGATTACAAACAGGATTTCGATAAGGTCTATGGAGTTGACAGAACCATAAAACTTGAGCCGACTGAAGAAGGCATGAAAGACGAGCAAATTCGTAGTATGGATGACTATACTCTCGATTTCAGCAAACTCAAGGAACTTGCCAAAAATGACAAGATAGAAAAAGTCAGATTCTATACAGAGGTAGACGAGATTAAGAATAAACTTAATGGTGAGAAGTTTGAAGAGATGAGCTTATGAAAGGTTTACAATTCGAGATAGATGGTAGTTGGGCTCATTTTAAAAAGCCTGACACCAATAACAATCCTTTGTCTCATGACCTTATTCCTAAAACAGCATTAATCGGAATGATTGGTGCTGTCTTAGGAATTGAACGTAAGAAGATGAAATCTCTTTTTCCTCAGTTGTCTGAAGACTTGTTGTATGGAGTTGAATTACTGAAGCCGGTAACAAAAATATCATATGGATTTACGTCTCATACGGCCATAAACCCAACAGCTATAAAATCGCCCAAAGCTTTTGAAATGCTGCGTAATGTTAGTTACAAGGTTTGTGTGGGACTTTATGGTGAACGTTCTCAAAGTATATTCGATGATTTTCAGAATGCAATTTTAGAAGGATATGCTGTCTACGACCCTTATTTGGGTATTGCTAACTGTCCTGCAGAATTGTCTTTCATTAGTCAAGGAGAATTCACAATGATGGGTAATGGCGATTTTAAGACCAAAGGTTTCGTTATAGCGAATGAACATAAGTTAAAAATAATTGACGATGACTTTAGAATCGGTTTAGACAAACTTCCGGCATATCAGAATGATGATTTTTGGAATTTGCCAGAAAAATATGTAAATGTCATATACCCAGAATGCTCTCATGTGCTTAACGTTGAAGGAGATTATTGGGAATTTATTCATGATAAAGAGATTGAACAATGGGTTTTGATTTAAATAAATGTTATTCACATCCAGGAAAACTTTTGAAAGTACATCTTGAAAATGTGGCTTTATTGTCAAAGAGAATTACCGGTTCTGATGCAGCAGGATTGGTATCTCTCTTCCATGATATAGGTAAGGTTAATCCTAATTTTCAAGAGAAATTAAATGGATCATGTCCAAAAGGATATGATCACCATGCCTATTTGTCTGCGTATGCTTTTCTCATGTTTCTGATTAAAAATCCAGATAAGTTTGAAGTTCCACCTGAGTTTAATTCGAAAAATTATTTAATATCGTTAGTAACTGTTGTTGCGAAACATCATGGGGATTTACCTGATATGATGCCAAATGGTGACAATTCTGTTCTTTCGGGCAATGAAGTAAGCAATCTTTATGCCTTTCTTGACAAGATGCATATATCTTTTGGTAATGTCTTTTCTGAGTTATTAGGCATTGAGCCATCTATGCCATCATCAGTGGAAGAAGATAGAATTAGATTATTTTTTAAAAGAATAGTGAATCAGCCAAATGATTATAATGTTGCTTTACCTTTCTATTTAGAAATACAAAGTATTTTCTCTGCACTAATAAAAGCTGACAAAAGCGATGCTGGTGACATGGTCTCCACGATTGACAAGGAAGCAGAGGATTTGGAAAGTTTTTCTCATATCTATCCAAGCATACTACAACATTATCTTGATGATCTTAATTCTCAAACTTTGCTTAATGTAGAGAGAACTAAAATACGTCTGGAGAGCCTTAATAGTATTAGAAAAGGATTAAAAGAAGGAAAACAGATTTTCGAGTTGACGGCTCCGACAGGTTCCGGCAAAACACTAATGTTGTTATCTTTAGCTTCCGAAATCATAAAGTCGAAGGGGGCTAAAAGAATTATTTATGGATTGCCATTCTTGTCGATAACAGAACAAGTTGAATCTGAAGTGTTGAAAATATTGAAAGGGTACGAATGTTTCGTTCAGCGTATAGACTCGAAATCTACAAATACTCGCTTTGATGATATTCAGAAGGAACTGGATGAAAATCCTTCTGAAAAGTTGTTACATGAATTAGAGACTTTAGAATTTCAAGAAGATACTTTTGGCTATCCATTCATAATTACAACTTTTGTACGTATATTTGAGACACTATTGGGTAATAAGAATCATGAACTTATGAAATTACCTAATTTTTCCAATTGTGTCTTTCTCTTGGACGAGATACAGTCTTTACCTCCAAGATTGTATGGATTTTTTGTCGCTTACTTAGACAAATTCTGTAAGCTAACTGGTAGTTTTGCGATAGTTTCTACTGCTACACAGCCAGTTCTTCGATTGCCTGGTGATAATAAAGAGGCAAAGGATTTCTTTTTGGATTATGAACCACCCTTTAAATTGTTGTCACTTTCTCATTATGAGAATCCTGTTTTTAACAGATATACAGTTGAGGTACAAAAGTCGATTATAGATGTAGAACAGTTGGGGCATCAAGTTTTACAGGAAGAGAAATCGGTGCTTGTAATCTTGAATACAATTCAGGATACAAAAGACTTATACAATTTCATCAGAAAAAATATGGATGACACAAATGTGTTGCTTCTTAATACACATTTTACTCCAAGCGACCGAAGCCAGAAGATTTATCTTGTTAAGGAGAAACTATGTCAAGGTGATAAGGTTGTTCTTATCTCTACTCAGCTTATTGAAGCGGGAGTTGATATTGATTTTCCTGTACTTTATAGGGATTTTGCAACCATTTCAAGTATTGTACAATCTGCTGGTCGCTGCAATAGAAATGGGAAGAATGCAGAAAAGGGAAAAGTTGTTGTAGTTAGATTAGGAACGAATCAAGGAGAACGTTCAAGCCTGATTTATCGAGGTCCTGATAAAGAGTTGATAAAATTCTCAAAAGAATCTTTCTATGAATCAGGAAATTGCGAAGAGAAGGATATGCTGAACATACAGAAAACCTTCTTTGAGAAAATATGTAATCAACTTGTCTTTGGTGCTTATGGAAAGAATCTTGAAAACAATTTGATGAAGGATATTAGTCAATGCATGTATGAGAAAGTTGGTAAATTTTCACTTATTGACAAGAATATATTTGGCGAGGAATATTTATACTATGTTCCGTGTAATAACAATGATGATAACTTCGAATTGCTTATTGGCTATCAGAAGGATTTAATAGAGTCTCTTTCACATAATGACAAGAAATCTATAATACTGTGCCATAAGAGAAAATTAAGCAACCAATTAAAAAAGATGGCCAATCGGATTGTACAAATAAGGATAAGGCCAAATCAATCAAAACCAATTACATCTTCAGATGAAGATTATAATGGTCTTTATAAAATATCTACTGAATGTTATAATTTTGATACTGGTATTATAATTGATGGGGATAATTTCTTATGATAGTAACAGGCACTCATTTCAACTATTACCAGCTTTGCCATCGCAAACTATGGCTGTTTGCCAATGGTATCAATATGGAACAAGAATCAGACTTGGTCTATGAAGGAAAGCTGGTGCATGAATCAAGTTATCCGCAACGTACATCAAAGTATGAGGAAGTAGAGATTGATGGTATCAAAGTAGATTACTATGATGCCAAGAACAAGGTTATCCATGAGATAAAGAAATCTAATAAGGTGGATAAAGCTCATGAATGGCAACTGAAATATTACATGTATGTTTTCGAGCAGCATGGAATTGATGGCGTGAAGGGCATCTTGGAATATCCTCTTTTGAGAAAGACAAAAGAAGTAATCTTGACAGATGTCGATAGAGATGACATTCAGGTTATATCTAAAGACATCATTAAGATAATCTCTCAAGATGTTTGCCCCTCAAAAGTCAAGAAAGGCATCTGCAAGAATTGTAGTTATTTCGATTTTTGTTATATAAACGAGTTGGAGGAAGAAGAATGAAAAGAAGTTTTTATCTGTTCAATCCTGGCATCATGGAGCGCAGAGATAATACGCTGAAGTTCACGCCTGTTATCGTGAATGAAGATAATGAAGAAATCAAGCAGCAACCTCGATACATTCCTATTGAGGATGTTGCGGAACTGTATGCCTTTGGAAGTCTCCGGGCAAATAGCGCTTTGTTCAACTTTCTGGGACAGAAAGGTATTCCTGTCCACTTCTTCGACTATTATGAGAACTATACCGGAAGCTTCATGCCAAGGGAAAGTCTTCTTTCTGGCAAGGCATTGTTGGCACAGACATCTGCGTACCAAAACAAGAAGAAAAGGGTAGAATTGGCGCGAAAATTCATTCAGGGAGCAGCTTGGAATATGGTTATGAATCTCAACTATTATAATCGTAGAGGAAAAGACCTGCAGGATATTATCGATACCATTAAGAGATTGAGTAATACTTTGCCAGATGCTAAGGCTATAGATGAGATAATGGGAATTGAGGGAAATATTCGACAAGCTTATTATGCTGCATTCGATATTATTATCGATGATTTCAACATGGGGTCAAGAACCAAACAACCGCCGGAGAACGAGGTAAATGCTCTCATTTCTTTTGGCAATATGATGTGCTATACCGAAACTCTCCGAGCTGTTCATCAAACTCAGCTCAATCCAACGATAAGCTTTTTGCATACTCCAGGAGAAAGGCGTTTTTCGTTATGTCTTGATATATCAGAGATCTTCAAGCCTATTATCGTGGATAGAGTCATCTTCAAGGTACTCAATAAGCATGCTTTAAGTACCAGTCATTTTGATAAGAAACTCAACAAATGTCTTTTGAACGAAAAGGGAAAGAAGATTTTTGTAAAGGCCATGGAAGAACGTTATGACGAGACTTTTCGTCATCGTTCTTTAGGACGTAATGTAAGCTATAAGCATCTTATAAAGTTGGAATGCTATAAGCTACTGAAAGATATTTTAGGAATAGAAGAATATAAACCTTTTAAAATGTATTGGTGATATGTATGTGATTATAGTTTATGATGTAGGTGAGAAGCGTGTAGGCAAAATGTTGAAGCTTTGCCGCCAGTATTTGTGTTGGATTCAGAACTCAGTTTTGGAGGGAGAATTATCAGAAGCAAAACTTCGGGAATTACAAATGAAGATGAAAGCTATCATTGATGAATCCGAGGATAGTGTCATTGTTTTCACCAATAAAATGGGGTATAATATGAACAAACAGATTCTTGGAAAAGAAAGAATGACTACCGATAATTTCTTATAAAGAGTTGTCGATGTGGTTCTATTTTGCCGTTTTTGGTTCGGAAAAATCTCCAAAAGTGCTCTTTGACTTATTGAAACCTCCATAAATAGGCAGGTTGTCGTAAGGCCGCAGAAAAATTATCTTTAGGCATCGACATTTTTCTGAAGATTTTTTTGTATCTTTGCACCCACAACCCATAGGTTCTTAGGGCATCTACGTCCAAGACTTAACGGGTTCTAATCGTACCTTTATGGAATTGAAATAGTATAGTTATTGAACTCTTTGCGAAGGTTGAGGGAGTTCTAATCGTACCTTTATGGAATTGAAATGAGTTAAGGCTGCAAAGGAACAAAAAGCAAAGGAGGTTCTAATCGTACCTTTATGGAATTGAAATGAAGAACAGGGTCTTTTGAGTCCCGCTCCTGCTGCGTTCTAATCGTACCTTTATGGAATTGAAATCAAAATAAGTAACATTAAATAATTAGCAATATGAAAGTTCTAATCGTACCTTTATGGAATTGAAATTTGGATAAGCCTAGCAATAAGTTTAGCTTTGCGGGTTCTAATCGTACCTTTATGGAATTGAAATAGGGGAAATAAAACCTCTCGTAAGTTTGGCAGATGGGTTCTAATCGTACCTTTATGGAATTGAAATAAAGAAGATAGACAAAATTCAGAGAGTTATTGATTAGTTCTAATCGTACCTTTATGGAATTGAAATAGGGGAAATAAAACCTCTCGTAAGTTTGGCAGATGTTCTAATCGTACCTTTATGGAATTGAAATACTATGACAATATGGATAACATAGATGCTTATCTGTGTTCTAATCGTACCTTTATGGAATTGAAATAGCTGTCTTCATAGTCTGAATAAGCTTGTTTGTCCAGTTCTAATCGTACCTTTATGGAATTGAAATGGAGCAACGCTGAGCGGTCTCTTCAAGCTATATGAGTTCTAATCGTACCTTTATGGAATTGAAATTGGAGACGATATCTACAGATAGCAGACAGTAAGCTAGGTTCTAATCGTACCTTTATGGAATTGAAATGGCACAAATGGCGCGATATGCGTTTATGATTATCGGGTTCTAATCGTACCTTTATGGAATTGAAATACTGTTCAATACTAAGTTCTTACACTCCCACTTCAGTTCTAATCGTACCTTTATGGAATTGAAATTTCTGATAAAGATATTAAGTAAAAGATAAAAGCAAAGTTCTAATCGTACCTTTATGGAATTGAAATCCCTAAAGGGATGGCGATCTTGCAAAATGAAAACGTTCTAATCGTACCTTTATGGAATTGAAATTATACATAAAATATAATGGTCATTACAAGTATTACCAGTTCTAATCGTACCTTTATGGAATTGAAATAGAAGGCTATGAAGGTTGGGAGTTAGTGCAATGGAACGTTCTAATCGTACCTTTATGGAATTGAAATTACAAGCCACATGAAAAAGCATGATAAAAAGAGGCAGTTCTAATCGTACCTTTATGGAATTGAAATACGCTTGCGTCCGTCTAGGGCTATCCATGGCGAGAGTTCTAATCGTACCTTTATGGAATTGAAATGGTGCAACCGACTTAGAGAAGTCTATGGCTCTTTATGGTTCTAATCGTACCTTTATGGAATTGAAATTAGCTATCGAGGCTGTGCTGAAGACTTATGCCGATGGTTCTAATCGTACCTTTATGGAATTGAAATACAGATATTATACGAAAAAGTCTTCTAGAAAAGTTGTTCTAATCGTACCTTTATGGAATTGAAATGGTCTCTCTCGTGTAACACTCTGCCCTATCGCAGGTTCTAATCGTACCTTTATGGAATTGAAATTGGTAAGGTATTCAATGCTGAAGACGTGAAGGGAAGTTCTAATCGTACCTTTATGGAATTGAAATAGGAACTGGCAAGCGGCAGAGCCTACGAGGGCAGGAGTTCTAATCGTACCTTTATGGAATTGAAATTCAATTCGCGCAATACATCTATTCTCATGCCATTAGTTCTAATCGTACCTTTATGGAATTGAAATGACGAGGAGACAGACGGCAAAGCCTTCCGTTCTGAGGGTTCTAATCGTACCTTTATGGAATTGAAATAAGCGAAGGATTGATGTTGGCTACGTCAGCCGATTGTTCTAATCGTACCTTTATGGAATTGAAATTGTTTAACCTCGGCAGAGGCAACAATGGCATGACAGTTCTAATCGTACCTTTATGGAATTGAAATACAAAAGGAAAGGTAAGAGACGATGAAGTATATTCAGTTCTAATCGTACCTTTATGGAATTGAAATATGAAGGAACTTGAGCGCAAGTATATCGCTTATCTGTTCTAATCGTACCTTTATGGAATTGAAATTACATCCTCGGACTGGGCGCATACCTGGTCAAGAAGTTCTAATCGTACCTTTATGGAATTGAAATCTGGAGAAATCTTGTTCATACCACTACGCTTCTGTGTTCTAATCGTACTTTTATGGAATTGAAATATAGTTACATTTCCTGTTTGTAGTAGGGTAGACAGTTCTAATTGTACCTTTATGGAATTGAAATTGAAAAGTAGTGGCTGTACCGTTGAGTATTAGGTGTTCTAATTGTACTTTTATGGAATTGAAATTTGTTAGCGTTGCCACCGCGAAGACACAGGCGTAAGTTCTAATTGCACCTTTAAATGTATTGCAAAATAGTTATAGTACTAGAGTGAAACTTTAATTAGAATACTAGGGAGACGTCCCAAAAAGTAGTATTAAGTGTTTTATTAATCCTACTCAGTCGTCTCCTGCAGCCATCGGATTCGTCTCCTTCTGCTATCGCATTCGACTCTTTCTGCTATCGCATTCGACTCCTTCTGTTATCGCATTCGACTCCTTCTGCTATCGCAGCCGACTCATTCTGCCATCGCAGTCGTCTCATTCAGCTAATGCAGTCGTCTCCTTCAGCCAACTCAGCCGTATGTGTTAACTAAATGAAGCAGATGAACTAGCGTAATGAAGTACATGAACTCGCATAATGAAGTGGATGAGTTCGCATAATGAAGTTCATGATTTCGGCACAATTGTCAATACACGCAAATGGTAAAGCAAAAAGAAGTATACTCCTACTTTTCCCAATTCTTCTTCCATCATCAGTAAAGTTTTTAGCGAAATC
>ERZ1026846.1097-NODE-1097-length-18231-cov-7.370324_pt1 | contig 18231 bp, 20 predicted proteins | sample MGYA00380153_ERZ1026846 | MGnify/ENA primary metagenome ERZ1026846 (study PRJEB33269, sample SAMEA4719789) | human gut metagenome | biome: human-associated habitat; feature: organic feature; material: feces | place: Cameroon | collected 2013-10 ... | reverse complement strand
CCCCGAAGGGGGAAGCAAGACGTTACGTAGCTAACGATTTTCTTAACTTAATAGCCTTCCCCGCATGGGGAAGGTGGCGAGCATAGCGAGCCGGATAGGGTTCCAGCCGTATGAAAATCACACGGGGCATGAGTCGAAGAATCTGGGAACAAATTGCCCGTACCTGTACTTAGAGGGGGAATCGGTGAAACGCTCATACGATACCATGATAAATTTCGGGGAAATAAGGTAAACCTGGATAAAATAAGGTAAAATAAGAGAGTAAGAAAACGGCATCGCTAAAAATTTTGCATATATAGAGAATCCAATAGGATAGCTTGCATATGGGTATAGGAGGATTTCAAATGACTCATGAGTAGAAGATCGATATACTTTGGGATGATAATCCGGTAGATATCAGCGAAGAAGCCAATTTCATCTGGAGCATTGCCAATAAGCTGCGTGGCACCTATATGCCGGATAAGTATGGTGATGTCATTATCCCTATGACGATCATACGTCGCTTTGCGTGCGCTTTGGCAAAGACAAAGGCTGATGTCGTAGCCAAATACAAAGAAAATCCGAATTACCCTGCGAAGGGCATGTACAAAATTTCCGGCTATCGGTTTTATAACGTCAGTGAGTTCACGCTGCAGGAGCTGTGCAACGATGCCGACCACATTGCGGAAAACTTCAAGGCGTACATGCAAAGCTTTTCCAATCATATCAAGGATATCTTGAATAACCTTGACATGGAAGCCCATATCAAGAAGATGGACGAAGGCGGCTGCTTGTTCAATACGGTCAAAGCGTTCTCAGAAGCGGTATGCTGAATTGAATTAATGATATAATCATGTTTAAAATAAATGTAATCTATTACAAGCGTACTTGGCATAAATTAAGGCAAGAAGGATTGTGTGTTTGGCAGCATTTCCTATGTTCCATGTGCACAGCACACGGTATTCCTGCTTGTCAATAATTTCTTTGGTCGGGAAGATTACACTACGGTGACAGCGCCAAGTGATGATACGTTTGCTTATATTTCGCAGGGCAGAAACTACATGCTCGGGTATGAATATAAATTCTAAAGTTTGGTAAAAAAGACTGCTATGTAATACATCGCATAGCAGTCTTTTCATTTTGGGGGCAGTTTTAGTGGGAATGCATAAAGTGCTGTGAACTATTAGTGCAAAGAAAGAACTAATTGAAGAATAGATGATAAAATGATATAATCACCTTATCTATTCATGAGCGCTTATTACATGATCAAGGTGATAATAGGAAGAGTTGTAGTCTTGCCGAAAAGGAAGAATAATAATTTGTTGTTTTCCGGTCTTCTTGTTCATGCTAGTGGGCGCGTTTTGTATTGAGAGGAGAAATATGATGTCAGGGAAATTATTAACAACCTCCGTTTTATGTGCTCTTTTGACTGGAGCAAACATGATTTCGGGGGGGGTAAATGCTGAGTCTGTTTACGAGCTTACTCCTGTTATTGTCACTGCAACTAAAACGGCAGAGTCAGCGGAAAAAATTCCGGCTTCTGTCAGTGTGGTAACCGCTAAAGAAATTGCGGCTCACAATTATTCTTCTACGGCTCAGGCATTGGGCCAGCTTCCGGGTGTGTATCTGAGCCCTGTAGGCGATGGTGGCATTTCTATGCGAGGATTTGGTTCCGCAGATATTCTAGTCATGGTCGATGGGCAGCCTGTCAATAATGGATGGAACGGCGCCGTAGACTGGAGCATGATTCCGATACAAAATATCGAACGTATTGAAGTTGTTCGTGGGGCAGCATCCTCTTTATATGGCGGTCGCGCGGTTGGCGGTGTTATTCAGATTATAACGAAAAAATCTAAAGATGAAGGGCTGCATGGCGACGTCCTTCTTTCTACGGGTAGCAATAGTACCACGAAACAGACATATGATGCGAAATTCAAGAAAGACAAATGGGATGTTGAAATCGGATATGAAAAACGAGAGACGGATGGATGGAGAGGCTATTTTATTGAAAAAAGAACAGGGAAAACCGAAATCGGTGATCCGAAGATAGAGTATGATGCTGATACATCGGCAAGGAATCGATATATTGTTGGGGGAAGAGGTCGAAAAGCCTTTGATACCGAGACCTACCATATCAAGACTGCTTACAATTTTGATGAAGATAAATCTTTGACATATTCCTATTTCCATACCAATTATACATATACTTATAACGATCCATTTAGCTTCATCAAAGATGCTAATGGAAATGAAGTCTTCTATGGCTCTGTGAAGCTCCCCAATGGAAAGGGCTTTGATATTTATCCGGGGGATTTCCTTGGCTATGTCGGAAAGAAGGAATGGGCAGTCCATAACCTTGCTTATGATGATAAAAAGAATCAATTTCATGCTAGAATCGGCGTAACAGATATTAAAAAGGACGGCTATTCTTCTACTGGCGGACCGGAAGAGACTATTTCAGCTGGGGATCTCCAAAAATGGAATGGACAAGGGTCATTGTCCTTCTACCCGAGCAAGACCAAGGATTTTGACATGCATAAAGCATGGGATATCGGCAAGCACACACTCTTGGCCGGTATGGCTTACAGAAGTGAATCCTTCGATCAGACCAGGTATACTTTGGATCAATGGAGAAATCTGGATACAGGTAAACGAGCTTATGAACTCCATGGCGGCAAAGACGAATCCTGGTCTGGCTACCTGCAGGATAAATGGCAGGCTACTGATCGCTTAGCGGTCTATGCCGGTATTCGTTTTGACAGATATAAAAAATATGATGGTTATGGTGCTTATTTGAAAACTGGTGTCAACCGTACTTATGAAGATGGTACATACACCGAGTGGAGCCCAAAACTTTCACTGGAGTATGCGCTTCCAAATGACACGACCCTATTTGCAAGTTATGGACATTCTTTCACTCCGCCGATTCTCTATCAGGTCTATCGTGATGAGGGCGCAGAAATTAAGAATATCAATGGACAGCTTACCGTGGATAAAAGAGGGTCATTGTCTAATCCTGACTTAAAGCCGGAAACTGCGGATACATATGAGATCGGTGTCAAGAAAAAATGGGGCGATAAAACTTCCGCTAGTATGACTTTCTATAGAGCGGAAACGAAAGATACCGTTGAGTATTACTCTACTACTTCTCCGACCATTATGAATGGCATTTTGTATAAAAAGGGCTTTACTCAGTATAGAAACCTTGGAGAGGCATCCAAGAAAGGGATTGAAATCGAAGCTAAGCATAAGTTTAATGACGCATGGAGCTCCTATGTCAACTATGCCTGGGAATCTGAAGATATAGAGGGAGAGCACAACTACAATTTGCCCAAGCATCTGCTTCATTTTGGCGTAGAATACCAGAGAAATAAATGGGATATTCTTGCCGATGCCCAATACGTAAGTGCGCGTCAGTCTCCTGATGTTGATACTGGGAAATATTATTCTGAAGACGCTTTCTTTATCACAAATCTAGCCTTCAATTACAATGTAACCCCGGAGGCAAAACTGCAGTTTACCGTATATAACCTCTTTGATAAGACTTTCTATGCGACAGAAGCTGCTAGTGAAAGAACGTATACCGTTTCTTTGCAGTATTCCTTCTAAGATAGGAGAAAATGATGCGTATTCCGTTTCCGTTTTTAGCTTTAAGCATGCTTTTCTTTTCTGTTGCTTTTAACATTTCTGAAGCTCGTATGCCTGAGCCTGCATCTATGCCTTATTCCCTTCGTGGTGGAGAGCCGCATAATCCACGTGTTGCTAAATACTATTTGGAAGAGCTGGTGTCTGAAGGTAAAATGACCAAAGAAGAGGCGGAACGCACGGAAGTCTATATGATTTTCCGCAATGCCCGACGGATGCAGGATCTTAAATACGTCAAAGGACTATCTAAGGAAGATCGCCGAGCCGTTATGGCGCACAAGCAGGAAATTAGAGGAAATCCTTTGATAGAGTATGCAAACTATTGTGGGCTAACTCTTGAGCGTGCCAAGGAATTGATGAATTTAATGCATGGATCGGATAAGGGTACTAAGTATTATCAGAAGGTATAACAAAAGAAGTAGAACGCCTGACGCCCCAATCCCGCTTTCCTTATAGGAAGGCGGGATTTTTTTCATATAGGCGCTTTTCCCATGTTTTCTTTGATCGGAACATGCTACAATAGGCATAGAGTAGTAAGGAAAGGAGCGGCATGATGAAGAAGAGACTCAAAGAGCTTCGGAAGGGAAAGCGTTGGTCACGATATTTTCTCATGATCTTCGGAATGTTGTTCGCTCTTTTCTGTCTGCTGCTTCTGGTAGCGAAAATTATGAGCTATGGAGCGGCAGAGCTTTTCAACTATGCGGCTTCTCGGCAGGAGATGCTTCGGGGGACGATCACGGTGGAGTCGATCACCGCGAATATCCATGGCGGTGTCACTTTCGAGAAGCTGGCGTGGGATGATCCGGCGGGGAATCCGATCCTGCGTGTGCCGTCTGGATCTTTCAAGGTGGATCCTTGGGATGTGCTCAGGATGCGCTTCGTCTCTACGACCATCCGGGAGATCACGCTGGAGAGCCCGGCCTTTGCGGTGTATTTCGATGAGGAGATGAATGTGGACTTCATCAACCGTCGGCAGGGGGAGATCGAGCAGGAAAAGGCGCGGGATGCGAAGGAAAAGCTGGAGGATCGGATCTCGAATTTCAATCGTGAGGGAAAGCCTCTGGATGTCACGATCACGGTGCATAATGGCCGAATGGCGGCTTTCTATCGGCAGCGTCGCTATCTTGTCTCGCGCGTATCGCTGAATGGGCATATCGACACGCGCGGCGTGAGTGATCTCCACATCAAGACGGGGGAATTTGGCGGGACGATGGTGGGGAATGGCATCGAGGCGGACTGCGAGATTGATTTCAAAGAAAAGAATCTCCCCTCGATCGTCTCTGTCACGGCGAAGGGGGTGATCCCTTCTTCCATGGGGCTGGGGGATGATATCCATGACAAGATGACTTTGACTGTTTCCGGACGCGGGCCTCTGTCTCATCTCATCTGTGAGGGGACGGTCACCATGCCGGAGCTTCATGTGCCGGCGCTGGATTTCTATGATGTGAAGGGGGATATCCACTACGATGACGGGGCGATGACGTTCTCGGACGTGAAGGCGCGAGTCTACGGCGGCATCGTGACGGCGCGCGGGGACTATAATGTCGATAGCCGCGTGTATAATATCTATCTCCACGGGGAGGGACTGGATAGCCGTATCCCGACCAAGGAGCCGAGGTTCTACTGTCTGGTCACGCTGGATGGGGAGATCCACTGTGATGGGAATGTGAAGGATCTCGTAGCTTTCGGCAGTTTCTCTTCCGGTGGCGGTTTCTACAGTCTTATCCCATTCCGTGGTATCACTGGTACGTTTCATAACCGCTATCGGGCGGTGGATTTCTATGATGTCACGATCGATACGGATTTCGGCCTCATTCATACGGATGCCTTCCATATCATCGATGGGAAGCTCCACTTGGGGAAGATAGAGCTGGTGGATAAGGAGAGCGGGGAGTCGATGAGTATCACGGATGCGCGAAATCAGAAAGGCCCAGGAAGGGTCATCAGCCAGATCCGGGAGGATATCAAGGAAATCAAGGAACGAGTGAGTGGGCTCACGACATAGAGATATTTCCCGAACGGTAGTTCTTTTGGCCTCACTGCTTGCCCAGAAGAAAATATGTTTGCTGTTTTCGTTTTTTGCCCTATTGGTACGACCGCTCGCGAAAAAAATATCATGTGAAGGAAATCTATCTCTGCGGCTCCTATGCAAGGGGCGAGGCAGATGCCCAAAGCGATCTGGATTTTCTTATTTTTGGCGGAGATGGATTTCGTCTCACTGAGATCTTCTTCAGTCTTATGCGGCATCGCATCATCAGATCGTTTCTTCCTTCATCAGGGATCTCGTTCTTGACCAGCTTGAAGCGGACGGAGAGCTGGAGGAAGCGCGTATTTTGAAAGCACTGGAACTTTCGTATAAAGAAGTCTACGATCTGGAGGAAATGCTATAAAAACGGATAAGCGGGGCAATTTGCCTATGTTTTCCAGGAAATAGTTACTTTCGATAATTCAATGTTATCTATTCTAAAAGTAAATAATCCCCCTGCTGCCAAGGATGGGCATTCCCCGCATGGGGCTCTATATATGGAAAAACACCTAAAAAACGCTGCGTGGCAATGTTCCACGCAGCGTTTTTCGTATAGCTCGTATAGATAGGGAAAGATGGGGGTCTATTCCATCACCTTCTGTTTATTTCATCAGTTCTGCCATTTTTTCGATGATGATATGTCCCAGCTCGTCCTTGCTCATCTTCGGATACTGTTCCATATGTCCGTCCTTGTACAGGAGCGATGCGATGTTTGTCGTGCCGTTGAAGCCGGCGCCCGGCATGGCGACGTCATTGGCGACAAGCATATCCAGGTTCTTTCTTTTGAGCTTTGATTTACCGTGTTCGATGACGTCCTGGGTCTCTGCGGCGAAGCCCACGAGGAACTGTCCCCTCTTCTTCTGGCCGAGTCCATAGAGGATATCCGGATTCTGTGTAAGGTCGATGTGCAGGGAGTCGAAGTCTTCCTTCTTGATCTTCTGGTCGGCCTGCACGGTCGGGCGGTAGTCTGAGACGGCCGCTGCCATGATCGCAGCATCACAGCTGTCGTATTCCGCATTCATGGCTTTTTCAAGCTCGCGGGCATCCTGGACGTAGACCATTTTGACGCCATAGGGCGCAGGAAGTGCCGTAGTACAGGAGACGAGTGTCACGTCTGCGCCTTCCATCCATGCGGCTTTGGCGATGGCGTAGCCCTGCCGGCCGCTGGAGCGGTTGCTGATATAGCGGACAGGGTCGATCTTTTCTTGGGTGCCGCCGGCGGAGACGATGACTTTCTTCCCTTTCAGGAGTTCGCGGCCATAGATGCATTTTTCCGCGCAGTCCATGATGGTCGTAAGCGTCGGGAAACGGCCTTTGCCGGAGGTGTTGCAGGCGAGATGACCGCTTTCCGGTTCGACAAATTCATAGCCGAAGGATCTCAGCTTTTCCATATTCGCCTGCACGATGGGGTTTTCGTACATGTTTGTATTCATGGATGGTACGAAGAGGACTTTCGCCTTCGTCGCCATGATGGTGGTCGAGAGCATATCGTCAGCGATGCCGTTTGCGACTTTGCCGATGATGTCGGCGGTCGCAGGTGCTACGACAAAAAGGTCGGCGAGCTTGGCAAGGGCGATGTGTTCGACATCCCATTTGCTGATATTCGCGAACATATCGACAGTGACATCATTGCCAGACAATTCGCCGAAGGTGATCGGTGTCACGAGCTTGGCGGCGTTTGCCGTCATGATGCAGTGGACATCAGCCCCTTTCTGGCGGAGCTGGCTCACGAGACCGGCTGCTTTGAAAGCGGCGATCCCGCCGCTGATTCCTACGACAATGTGCTTATTTTCAAACATCATGCATGAGTTCCTTTACTTAAAAATGGATGGAAGGTTCAGGGTTCAACGGGTTCAGGTGGCGGCTTCGCCGCAAATACATAGGGGGCGATGCCCGAAAGTCGTTTGTAAGTCACCAGTCACTAGTCACCCTGAACGTACAAAAAGTCAGGCAGCCTTTCTTGGACTGCCTGACCTTATTTTTATTTGCTGAAGGAGTAGGTGATCTTGCCTTCATAGATCTCTTCGAGAGCGATGGTCGCTGGTTTCTTGCCTTCTGCGTGATCGATGAGCGGGGTCTGTCCGTCCGTCAGTTCACGGGCGCGAAGAGCGGCGAGGGTCACGAGGGTGTACTTGGAGTCCACCTTTTTGACAAGGCTGTCGATAGAAGGATAACACATCATTTTAAGGGTACCTCCTTATTGATATACTGTTTGAAAATGGTCTCGATCTGTCCTTCATTGCGGGACAGCTTGCAGCGTTCGGCTTCCAGGATGGAGCTGGTCTTTCTCACCGCATCTTCGAGTTTGTCATTGACGATGATATAGTCATACTGGTGTGCCATAGCGAGCTCACTGGTGATCTGTGCGAGGCGCTTTTGGATGGTCTCTTCAGAGTCTGTACCGCGTCCGTAGAGACGATCGGACAGGATCTCCAAAGACGGTGGAACGATGTAGATGAAGACGCCTTTCGGATAGCGTTTCTTGACCTGCATGGCGCCCTGAATGTCGATCTCCAGCAGTACGGATTTCCCGTCACTGATCATGTCGAGCGCGCGCTTTTTCGGCGTGCCATAGTAGTGGTCATAGACCTTGGCATATTCGAGGAAGGCATCTTCTTCGATGAGCTTTTCGAACTGTTCATTGGTGCGGAAGAAATAGCTCTCCCCTTCTACTTCCCCTTTTCGGGGGTCTCTTGTCGTCATCGAGACGGAATACTGGAGATCCGGAAATTTCTCGCGGATGGCATTGCAGATGGTCCCCTTCCCCGCACCGCTCGGGCCGGAGACGACCAGAAGAATGCCTTCATCTTTTTTCGCTGTCTGTGCCATCAGTTTTCATCCATTCCTTCAGAAGTGATCACATCTTTATTCATCAGTCTGTGAGAAATCGTTTCCGGCTGTACGGCGGAAAGAATGATCTGTCCGCTGTCCATGATGAGGACGGCTCTCGTCTTTCTGCCGTAGGTGGCATCGATGAGATCCCCTTTGTCACGGGAGTCCTGGATCATACGCTTCACAGGCGCAGACTCCGGACTGATGATCGCCATCACGCGCGCTGCAGCTGCCATATTGCCAAAACCGATATTAATCAAAGAAAAACCCACTTTTACGTCTCTCCTTACTCTATACTGACTAGACTTGCGTCTCTTTGTCTGTAAGGTTAATTATATCACAAAATGACGGCCGCTTCACGGATTTCTTATGAAATAGCGGGCCGCAGGCTTTTGATCAAAGGCTTTCCTTTTCCTACGAGGATATTTCTTTCATTTTTCAGGAAAAGTTTGCGTCCTCCAGCAACTCCTTGACCGGCCTTTCTCGCTCTCAGTGGATTTCCAGACGCTGCATAAATAGCAAACAAATAGCGAACAAGCTTTCTTTTGAGGATCATTGATGCTTAAAAGAAAGCTTGTTCGCTGATGTTTCCGCGGAAACATTTTGAGGATGGCACGAAGAGTGACCCGACGGTCAAGACCTTTGGTTATACCCAAAGCTTTCCTCAATTTCCGATTTGTACTTACTTCTTAAACAGCTCAGAATGTGAACCAAGCCGATAAAGCATCAAAACAAGCACATCTCCACGAATCTCATAAATAAGTAGCCAGTCCGGTTCAATGTGACATTCACGAGTACCTTTGTAGTTTCCTGTGAGATCATGATCCCTGTATTTCGCATCCAGCGTACCGCCATCCGCCAAAATATCGATGACCTCAAACAATGTATCCAGATTTTTGTTTTGCTTCTTTGCAAGCTTCAAATCTTTCTTAAACTGATTGGTAAACTGCACATCATATTTCATACTTCAAGTGCCGTCTTCAGAGCATCCATGCTGGAATATCTCGGAGCAGAAGGATCCTTCATCATTTTTCTGCCTTCCTCAATGGCAGCGGCTGTCGTATCATTCGGTACTTCCAATTTTAATTCAAAAGGAATACCATGCTCACGGATAGCGGTTCTCAGGAACATATTCACAGCAGTTGTCATATTCAGACCAAGCTCGTTGAAAATTTCTTCTGCCTGATCTTTGATGGCTCTATCTGTTCTGATATTCAAATTTGTTGTTGCCATATAGAACACCTCCATTCAAGTACAGTATATGCAGAAATTCGGTTAATGTCAATACATTGTCATTATGTAATCTGTGAATTGTCTATTAAAATACATCGAAATACCTCTGCGTAGTGATCTGCGCATAGCTTTTATATTCATTATTTCCGCTTTCTGCGTACATATTATTCACCAGCCCAAGCGTAAGAAAATTCAGATTCCGGATGGAGATGCCGAGCTGTACGCAGCGAAGCAGAAACAAAGGGGCGGTCATCAGGCGGTCAGTTGCGTGAAGTTTTTTAGACTCCACAGTCGTCTGGACATTCAGCCACCACAGCTCGATAATCTTCGGAAGCATCTGGTCAATGGAAAAGGTGCTGAACTCATCCATCCACTCCTCAGGACTATCTGGGATGGAAGAATCTGCGTGCTTCGCCATGATGTAGGCGATGTTTTCGAACATCTCAAGAGAGAACATATCGAGGTGCGAGGAATCCTCATCCCCGTTTCCCACGGCTCTTCCAAGAGCATCGAGGTCCTTATGGATTTCAAGACGCTCGATAAACAGCAAACAAATAGCAAACAAGTTTTCTTTTGAGGACCATTGATGCTTAAAAGAAAACTTGTTCGCAGATATTTCGTCGGAAACGTTTTGAGGATGGGCACGAAGAGTGACCCGCCGGTCAAGACCATTGGCTATACCCAAAGCCTTCCTCAAACGGCGGTGCGACTAAGGGATTTGAAAAAACAGCTTTTTAATCGAACGCCTTCATACAGAGGGAAACAGAATGACCACACCAGAGAGCTGTAATTCAAACCACATGATGCGCTCTCTTTCTATATGGTGCCTTTATACTCCTAGCCGATGGCGGATGTCATTCAACCATTCGCCCTTATACTTGAAGAACTTAGGACCGGCGATAGAGTACTTTTTCCCGGACAGTAGCTTTGCCAGCGCGGTCAAGGACATGACTTCACCGTTGTACCTTACGTTGCGATCATCGACTACTTCAGCGGTAATGTCAGGGTTTTCACAGTATTCGATCAGCTCACCGACTGGAATCTGGCACTTGCTAAATGAAAAATTGGATGCTCGTTCAGTACTTTCGGTATCGATTTCCTGGGCGGTTTCCTCCGCAGCCTTGTCCTCCGCCGATACAGTGGCCAGATGCAGTTTGTCAGTGCAGCCGTGGATTTCTGCTATGGCCTCAAGGATAGAGTAAGCATCTTCGGGGCTCATAGCGTAGAATTCACGCACACGCTGTTTACCGTTGAAGCTCTCCACAGAGCGCAGGTTAGGATTCAGCTTGTCAATGATCGAATGGATCTTTAGGTCAGACAGCCGGGAGCTTACCTCATAAGTGGCATAGACGCGAAATGCAAACGGAATACACTCGCTTCTGTTTAACTGTTGCAGGCGTCGATTGATATCGTTTGCATACCCGATTTTTACATACTCAGGAAATGATGGATTCGTTAAAATGTAGATTACGCCTTGCTTTTTATTCATTTCGGCACTCCTTTACTACATCTTTGATTTAGTATACCTCATTATAACGCTATTCTCAGTTATATGTAAAAACATATTGTAAAAGGCGTAAGTGTCAAGTTTTTCTCGATAAAATATTTGACCTCCGATTCAATGGGGAATCCCCTTTGCCCATCTCGATGTAGGCCAAAGGTGCACCTTCCGCACCCGTCAAAGAAGTAAAAGCGAAAATCAGCAGAATAATGGGGAAACATAGCCCTACGCCTGACAGGGCGATCTTCCTGATCCCCTCGATGTGCCCAATATAAATACGGTCCACAATGTTATACAGCATTTTGACAAGCTGTGCAATGACCGTTGGGACAGCAAGGCGAACCATCAAAGCGGATACTTTACCACTTATTATCGTATTTATAGAATCATTATCAGTGTACCGATCACAATCAGAAGAAGTCCGGTTGTTGATTTCTTTGTCAGTTTCTCCTTGAACACAAAGAAAGAGAACGCAATCGTCACAAGAATGCTGAGTTTGTCTATTGGCACAACAACACTTGCAGGTCCATCCTGCAATGCTTTGTAATAGCAGAGCCATGATGCGCCTGTGGCAAGTCCCGACAGGGAAATAAACCCAAGCTCTTTTTTCTCCATATGATGTATTTCGTTCTGTTTGCCTGTTACAAAAACCATGATCCAAGCCATAACAAGCACAACACCGGTTCGTAGGGCTGTTCCGAGGTTGGACTCCACGCCCGAAATACCTATCTTACCAAGGATTGCGGTCAGGCTTGCAAATACGGCAGAGCCGACAGCATACAAAAACCAGCTCTTGCTCTTTTTGTCGGTCTGAACAACATCCTTTTTCTCAATCATAAGAGAAGTACCTATGGCGATAAGCGTGATGCCTGCTGCGCCAAGCCATGTAAATTCGGAGAAAAAGATGGCCGCCAAAATGAATGTCAGAACGGTGCTTGACTTATCAATCGGCACGACTTTATTGATATCACCAAGCTGCAAGGCTTTGAAATAGCAAAGCCACGATGCGCCTGTGGCTAGCCCCGACAGTACAAGAAATACAAGCGTTTTTGCTTCTATGACTGTCATTGCTGACTGCGATCCCACAACAAATACCATGATCCACGAAAACAACAGCACAATGATCGTGCGAATGGCTGTTGCCACATTGGAATCTGTTTTCTTAATGCCGCACTTTGCAAGAATAGATGTGACTCCGGCAAAAAACGCGGATAGAAATGCAAATAGGATCCACATAGCAAGCTCCTTCCAATTCTCTAAAATTCATCGTTTAGCCTCGTTATTTTACCCAATAAGATATGGTATCACAAAGAACACTCGGTTTCAAAAAGAAAAACGGCATAGCCGGATTTCTCCGAAACTATGCCGTATTTTTCAAAGGATAAAAATCCCCTGCTTGCCCTCTTGAAAGAGAAAGGCTTTTTATCATAGGCTGTGAAGCAGAAAAAAGTGACAGGCGCATACAAGGGGCGCGCCTATCCTTCTTTATCCTTATTTCTTGCTGAAAGCATAGAGCTTTTCTGTCACGCGGTCGACTTCAGCATAGAGCTTCTCTGTGTCGATGGTCGTGAGTTCCTTGTGACGCATGACGGTCTTGCCATTGATGATGACGGTGTCGACGTCCATGGAGTTTCCGGCATAGACGGCAAGGGAGACGCTGTCGAAGCGCGGGTGCCAGTGGAAGCCGCTTCTGTCCACGAGGATGATATCGGCGAGTGCGCCCTCTTCCAGCTTGCCAAGGTCATCATAGCCGAGGCATTTGGCGCCATCGACGGTCGCCATCTCCATGGCTTCGGTCGCAGTGATGGCGAAGGGATCGTAGGTATTCGCTTTATGGATGAGGGAGGCGAGGCGCATTTCTGCGAACATGTCGAGCTTATTATTGGAGGAGGCGCCATCGGTGCCAAGGCCGACGGTGACGCCGGCTTTTCTCATCTTGACGACGGGTGCGATGCCGGAGGCGAGCTTCAGGTTGCTGCCCGGATTATGTGCGACGCGGACGTGCTTTTCCTGCATGATGGCGATGTCTTCGTCGGTCACATGGACGCAGTGGGCTGCGAGTGTTGGCAGCTCGAAGAGACCGAGGTCATTCATGAGGGCGATCGGTGTCTTGCCGTATTCCTTGAGGCAGTTTTCTACCTCCCCTTTTGTTTCGGAGAGATGGATGTGGATCGGGATGCCGCGCTTCATCGCTTCGTCGCGCACCTGCCTAATGTAGTCCGGCGGGCAGGTGTAGGGAGCGTGCGGTCCGAGCATGACATGGAAGCGTCCGTCTCCGGCGCCTTCCCATTTCTCGAAGAGCTCGATATTCTCCTGAAGGCCGCTTTGTGCATTCGGGCTGATGCCTGCGAGGCCGCGTGCCAGATTTCCGCGGATACCAGCTTTGTCAGCGGCCTTCGCGCAGGAGTCCATGAACATGTACATGTCGCAGAAGGCGGTGGTGCCGCCGCGGATCATTTCTGCGAAAGCAAGCATGCTTCCCCAGTAGACGATGTCGTCGTCGAGGTGGTCTTCAGCCGGCCAGATCTTATTCTGCAGCCAGTCCATCAGTTCCATATCGTCGGCGTAGGAGCGGAACAGTGTCATCGCAACGTGGGTGTGGGTATTCACAAGCCCGGGCATGGCCAGCATGCCTTTCCCGTCGATGACTTCCTCATAGTCTTCGTCTTTTGGGTTTTCCGGGAAATCTTTGATATATTTCCCGTCTAAAGAAATATTCTGGTTTTCGGTGACTTTACCGTTCCGGTAAAGTCCGATGTTTTTGATCAGTGTGGTCATATCGATGCTCCTTGCTTAGTCGAGTCCCAGATACTTTCTCTGTGCTTCTGTCAGGGTATCGATCTGGTATCCCATGGCAGCGAGCTTGATGGAGGCGATTTTGGTATCCAGTTCATGCGGAAGGGTGTAGACGGCCGGCTTCATGTCCTTGCCGTGCTGGAGGAGGTAGCGGGCTGCGAGGGTCTGCATCGCGAAGGAGAGGTCCATGATCTCTGCCGGATGGCCATCCCCTGCTGCAAGGTTCACGAGGCGGCCTTCCGCCATGAGGAAGACGGTCTTGCCGTTTGGCAGGACATAGCCTTCGATGTTCTTCCGAGCTTCGTAGTGAGAGACGGCGATGCGTTCCAGATCCTTGCGGCTGACTTCGCAGTCGAAGTGGCCAGCATTCGCACAGATGGCGCCGTCCTTCATCGCGAGGAAATGCGGCTCGGTGATGATGTCAATGTCGCCGGTGACGGTGAGGAAAATGTCACCGTGCTTAGCAGCTTCTGCCATCGGCATGACTTCGAATCCATCCATCACGGCTTCGATGGCTTTGATGGGATCGACTTCTGTCACGATGACATGGGCGCCGAGGCCTTTCGCACGCATCGCACAGCCTTTGCCGCACCAGCCATAGCCGGCGATGACAGCGGTCTTGCCAGTGACGGTGAGATTCGTGCTGCGGATGATGCCGTCCCAGGCGGACTGGCCGGTGCCGTAGCGGTTATCAAAAAGGTATTTACAGTAGGAATCATTGACTGCGATCATCGGGAATTCCAGCTTGTTTTCCTTTTCAAGGATCTTCAGACGATATACGCCTGTGGTGGTCTCTTCAGAGCCGCCGATGAGGTTCTTCTGGCACTCTTTTCTGGTGGTATGGAGCAGGTGTACGAGGTCGCCGCCGTCGTCGATGATGATGTCGGGCATGTGGTCGAGGGCCTTGTTCAGGAACATGAAATATTCTTCTTCGGTGCAGGCATGCCATGCATAGACGGTGATGCCGCTCTTGACGAGGCCGGCTGCGATCGGATCTTGCGTGGAGAGCGGATTGCTGCCGGTGCAGATGACATTCGCACCCGCTGCTTTCAGCGTGAGCGCAAGGTAGGCGGTCTTCGCTTCGAGATGGATGGACATGACGATAGTCTTGCCTTTGAAGATCTGCTCTTTGACGAATTCTTCACGCAGTGTATTCAGTGCGGGCATGAATTTTTCGACCCAGGAAATACGCTGCAGGCCTTCGTCGGCCAAGGAAATATCACGAATCATGGATTCAGACATGAGAGGCTCCTTTCAAATAGGAAATGAGAAATGAGGAATGGTGGTGACGGCTTTGCCGCACATATAGAGGGGATGACGGGTGGCCGCGGATAGCCCTTCTTATCGGCTTTTGGCGGCCAGCTCTTTCTTATATTTTTCTATCGCCGCTTCATACGGCGCTTTCAGCACGCCCTTTTCCGTGATGATACCGACGATGAGAGAGGACGGCGTGACATCGAAGGCGGGATTATAGACAGGGACGTCTTTCGGCGCGCTGTAGACGCCGGCAAATTTCCGTACTTCGTCCGGATCTCTTTCTTCAATGACGATCTCCTTGCCGGAGGCGATGGAGAAGTCAAATGTCGAGAACGGGGCAGCGATGTAGAATGGGATATGGTGGTAGGCTGCCATGACGGCAAGACCGTAGGTGCCGATCTTATTGGCGGTATCGCCATTCGCCGCGATACGGTCTGCACCGACGATGATGGCGTCTATTTTCTTGTCGCGCATGACGGAAGCGGACATCGTATCGGAAATGAGGCAGCACGGGATATGCCCTTCCATGAGCTCAGTCGCGGTGAGGCGGCTCCCCTGCAGGAGCGGACGTGTCTCATCCGCATACACGCACTCGATCGCTCCACGCTCATGAAGGACGGAGAGGACGCCGAAGGCCGTGCCGATGCCTGCCGTCGCCAGTGCTCCCGTATTGCAGTGGGTCAGGATGCGAAGCCCCTTTCTTCCCTGGAAAAGATCTGCGCCATTTTCACCGATGGCCCGACAGGTGTGAATATCTTCCGCTTCGATATCACGGGCCTTTGCAAGGAGAGCATCTCCCGCTTCTTTGGCAGGATATCTATCGAAGACCTTCTCCATCTCGGAAACGGCCCAGGACAGATTCACGGCAGTCGGACGCGCCGCACTGATCTCTTGGCAGGCGTGGTGAAAGGCAGCCGATATATCAGAGGACAAAAGGCACTCTCTATAGGCGAGGAGGACGGCATAGGCAGCCGCGACACCGATCGCAGGAGCTCCGCGCACCGCAAGGATGCGGATGGCATCGGCTACCTCACGGTAGTCCCTGCAGCGTAGATAGGTGATCTCTGTAGGGAGCTTCGTCTGGTCAAGAAGACGGAGGCTCGCACCTTCCCATGCAAGCGATCGCAGCGCACTCATACGTGAAATCCTCCGAAGGCTTCTGCGGCGTGGCGGCAGTGGCAGTCCTTCTCTACATCATACGTCTCGAAGACGTCGGTCACGATGCGGTACATGTTGCGGCTGTTTTCTGCCATGCAGTCGAGGACTTCCTGATGGCTCAGCTCCTCTTTTGTGATGCCGGCGGCGAAATTCGTGACCATGGAAATGCTTGCGTAGCAGATCTCCGCTTCACGGGCGAGCTGGCACTCCGGTACATTCGTCATGCCGACTACGTCAGCGCCCCACATGCGGTATGCCTTGATCTCTGCCGGTGTCTCGAAACGCGGCCCTTCCGTGCAGATGTAGGTCCCCTGCGGGTGTAGAGTGATGCCTTCCTTTCTTCCGGCGGCAAGGATCGCTTCTCGGAGCGATGCACAGTACGGATGGCTCATGTCGAGATGGGCAACGCCATAGCGCTCGCCATCATAGAAAGTCCCTTCGCGGGCTTTCGTCATATCGATGAACTGGTCGAGAATCACCAGCTCACCCGGCTTGTAGTCCGGATTCAGTGAGCCGACGGCCGTCGTGCTGATGACGGCTGCGACGTCAAGCATCTTCAGGGCAAACATATTGGCACGGTAATTGATCTTGTGCGGTGGGATCGTGTGATGCGCCCCGTGACGGGAGAGATGGATGATCTCCCTGCCTTCAAAGAAACCGGCTTCATACTTCGCTTCGCCATAGGGCGTCTCGATGATATGCTCGGTCACGTCCTTCAGCAGGACAGAATTTTCCGCCCCGGTGCCGCCGATGAAAGCGATTTTTTTCATTGTACATGATCTCCTTCCATGAACCATTTAGAAAGTGTATCTCGATTGATTGTATATTTCTTATCACAATACGGGCAGACGATCTCGATGGAGGGATCGGCGAGCAGGCTCTGCTTCTCCGCCTCCGGGAGAGACTTCAGTGTCCCTTTGATGCGTTCCTCCGAGCAGGTGCAGCAGAAGGTCAAAGGGCCGTCTTTGAGCAGTTCGAACTGGCCTTCGACCAAAAGCTTTTCTAGAGAGCCTTCTTCCTTGGCACCCTTCGTCAGGTCCCAGCGATCCAGCTCACGGAAAAGCTCTGCGAATCTTCCCATATTTCCTTTGGGCAGGAGCTGCGCCATGAAGCCCGCCGAGCGCAGGATATCGCCTTTTTCGGTCATGGAGATATCCAGCTTCACGGCCGACAGCGTTTGCTCAGATGTATTCATATACTCTGTGAGGCACGCCGAAATGTCTCCGTGAGACAGGTTCACCGTGCTTGTATATGGGAGCTTCAGGAGCGAGTAGCGTGTCACAAAGAGCTGTCCCTTCGCTGCTGCCAGTGCGGCCTCATGCACATCGTCACAAGGCACGCCTTCTCCGGCTTCCGGATGGTCCAGGAAACCGCGGACAAAGCGCCCATCATAGGCATCGACGTGGATCGCGCCCAAAGGGCTTCCTGTCATCCAGCGGATGGAGATCCCTTCATGATTTTTGAAATCATTGATGAGAATCGCTGCCCCTGTCATCGCCTTCGCGAGGATCCTCGCAGATGCCGGGGGCAGATGATGGATCGCTTCCGCTTCGAGGGATACATTCGATGTATCGGCGACAGTCAGACGGATGCCGTCCGCACTCAGATAATGCTGAATCGTATTCGTATTCATAGTCAAAACCTCTGGTACACATGAAATTTTCGCCGGATAGAATGGCTCTTCCAGCAGCACAAATCGGATATATTATAGCATAATAGAACGAGGAATGGTGAGGTTTATGGGGACGGGTAAGTGTCAAGTTTTCCTCGGTAATTCATTTGATTGTCGATAATTACTATCTCC
>ERZ1026846.1092-NODE-1092-length-18261-cov-22.490168_pt1 | contig 18261 bp, 32 predicted proteins | sample MGYA00380153_ERZ1026846 | MGnify/ENA primary metagenome ERZ1026846 (study PRJEB33269, sample SAMEA4719789) | human gut metagenome | biome: human-associated habitat; feature: organic feature; material: feces | place: Cameroon | collected 2013-10 ... | reverse complement strand
CTTTATAGAGAGGACACAAAAATGTACCAAGTTATTTTTTAATCATTACTAAACACTAAATAGTTAGTAGTAATATCATCTGTTGGGGAAAAAACACCACCTGAGTTATTACCTATATACTCTATCATCCCACTTCTATCTTTTATTGTCTAATCAGAAGGAGAATGATTTGTTTCCGTATCATCCCCATTACCATTAATTGAGATATACAGATAAGTATTCATATCTATTTTTGATGTAGGGGAATTATCAGTAACATCATTCTACTTTTTTACACTACCCATTTTAAAGATACATGGAATAAGCTAGTTATCCTTTAAGTACTTTGGTAGCTTCCACTGATTTACATAAACCCCATTACTCAGTTCACAAAGACTAGTTATATATCCTTTAGGTGTAATAAAGTTCCAGTTTGTATTATACATAGCCTATAGATACCAGTCCACAATTTTACAAGCATCATAAGAAGTAGCCCTATCATGGATCATATCAAAGAAGGCATTATTAGCCCTCACACCTTCACCCTCTGATATATATTCAGTCATAAATTTCTGCTTACCATTATAAAGGGAACTTAGATTTTCTGAATCCATAGGGCTTTCTATAACACTATCCTAATCTTCCAAACTACATTTTATAGATACCTGATTATATACATCTGCTACAGATAAATTCGTATCATCACTAGAATGCAAATCTGCTGTCATTTCTAATAATGAAGGGGTAATAGTTACAGCTGTATCTTCTGTAAGATTATACCAGCCAGTTCTTTTGTCCTTTATAGTATTCCAGTCATATATATAATAATCAAATCCATCCTAGATAATATGAAGGTTAAGATATTGCATCATCTAACTAATTACATCTTCATTAGTCCAGACATCATCAGCTTCATCACCCAGCATATATAACTCACTCATGCTACAATCTGAAAAGATTGTTTTCTCCTTTCCCTTAGATACACCTTTAGATAAATCATAGAAAATCTTTCCCTTAGTACCATTAACTATGTCTATATCCTGAATATCCAGCATTATCTAATCCAACATATCTTTGAATGATTTTACACTAGCTTTAGCCCTAGAAGCCTTATAGTTATTCAGATTAACATCACCATAGTTATAGTACTGTAATGTAGCTAAAGCATCTGTAGTATTTACTGTAAACTCATCTAGCCCATTAACAAAAGGCTAACTAAATGTATTAGGTTCAACAAAGCCAGCATAAATACACTTATCTCCTTTATAAATGTTTACTTTGATATTACGTGAATTGTCTGCAAATAGCTTATCTCCTATATAATCTTTAGTAACTAAATTAATACTGGCAGACCTCTTAATAATAGTCTGAAAAGTATCTTCATTATCTGTTTCTATAGAGATAGGGCTACCACTAAAGTATAGCCCATTCTCTCCTATAATCATTTCTTCCGTTTTATCATCATTACTTAATATATGTACTGAATAAAGCACATTATTAATGTCTCTAAACTATCCATGAATATACATAATTACTTGATTCCAGTTATTTTTCCAGATTTAGCCTTTATATTGCTATAGTTCCTTAGTGAACCATACAAATCTGAACCTTTTAATTTGAAATTAATCTAACCACCTATTCCACCAGTAGCCCCAGCATTATCAAGCATATTAAATAAGTTTCTTTGCTATGTGCCATTCAGAATCATTTCACCAGCATTCACTCTAGCTAGTAACTAATCCCCATGAGTTGTAGCTCCGTTAATGATACCACCTTCTGCATAAGAACCAGACAAATAACCACTAACAGTAGCAGCGATACCTACCACTGTTGCTATTACTGTTGCTACTGCTGCTAAGTTAGCAGGGAATGGCATCTTCATAGCATTAGCAGTACCAGCAGCTGTAGCCAAAGCAACATAAGACATAGCAGCAGAAGCTATCTAAGCAGTTACCTAAGCCAACATAGCTACAGTATCACCAGCTCCTAACTAAGACATGGCAGAACCTAAGCCCTGAAATGCACTAGTTAAAGCCAGAACTGACTACTGGTTATTCTCCAGCCATCCCGACATTTCCACCAAACCGCTAATTTCTGGCTAAGGTACTTTGATGTTATTTATAGCATCCATATCAATAGAAAAAGGATTAACCGATTCTGTATCTATTTCTGAAATTATATCCTTTAAGTTAGTACCTTTTAGCCTTATCTCCAAAAAGCGTTTTTCTTCTATCAGATTATCCAGTTCCTTATTTATCTTCTGATAGTCCATAGGATTAACTGTTACAGATAATTGTTTCTGCTTTAAGTTAATCTAGTCATTATACCATGCTATAGAACCTTCTGGATTTTCCTATTTAGTCTGCTTGAAATTGTTCTTTACTCTAGTTCTATGTGGTACTTTTACAGTACCTACCTTCTTAGTAGTCTTAGCTATAACATCAGATACAACTTTAACAACTCCCTCAGAAAGCTGCTTTGTTACAGTATGAATCTTACCATCCTTTGCTTTATAATTATATGAATATGATTCACCATTCTTTAGGTATCTGTTACCTACCTTATATGTACCAGCCCTTTTGTTTCCATTAAGAAACTATCCTCTTTTAGCCATAAATTCCTCAGCAGAATCACCAAAGGTTAGCTGTCTCAATTTAGTAGAAGCATCATCTATAGCATCATTCAGCCAGTTTACGCTTTCTGTTATACCATCAAAGATGGAAATCAATCCATTCAGGCTACTTTTAACAGCTGGCTCTATCAACTTACCTATAGCTGCATAAGTTTCATCTATAGCATCATTTAAAGTAGATATTTTACCCTCTACTGTCTCACTCATATTTACAGCCATATCGTGAAACTAACCACCCTAGGCAGTAGCATCAGCAAAAGCCTAGGCTATCTGTTCTACAGATATTTCACCTTTGCTTACTTTATCTAATAACTCTCCTATGCTTTCACCAGTCTGCTTAGAAATAACAGATAGAGGATTAAAACCAGCATCTATCATCTAGTTCAAATCTTCTTTCATCACCTTACCAGATGCAGACATCTAAGAAAAGGCTAAAGCTAATCTTTGCATTTTATCAGTATTACCCATAGCTACATCACCTAACTATTTCAGCGTTGGCAAAACCCTTTCATAGCTTATACCAAAACTAAGCATAGTCTATGCAGCTTTAGCTAATCCCTCAGTATCATAAGGAGTTTTAGCCCCATATTCCTTCAACTGGTTTACTAAAGAAGAAGCCTTTTCACTACTATTTAATAAGGTAGTGAATGATACTTCTAATGATTCTATCTTACTTCTGGCTTCAATAGCTTTCGTTCCAATCTCCTTAACTGCTGTAGCTATAGCTAGTGGTGCTAGATACTTTGCACCCATGCTAACTAAGGAGCTTCTAATATTGTTGATAGATAAAGATGCACTATTAGAAGAACTTCGTAAATTTCTAATCTGTTGCTAACAGTCCTATAACTGATTTCTGAACTGTTGATTTTCAAGTAATATTCTTGTTACAAAATCCGCTTGTGCCATTATTTATGTAGTTTTAAATAGTTTTCTGCTTTTATTCGTAACCTTTCTATATCCTCTTTACTTATGCTAGTATCTCCCTAGACTTCCTCCCATGGAAACCTTACTATATCCTACAGCTATAAACGCTTCTTACTATTTACCTAAGCAACCATATAGGCTATTAGTCTATTGGCTTCCCATAAGTCTTTATTAGCATAGTAAGAATACTTCATAGCAGCCCTAACTTCATACATTTCCATTTCATCTAAAACATACTTTGGATTATAATGAAGCTAGATAACTAAGATAGCATAAATTTCTGAGATACTCAACTTTTTTTTTCATCACTATCTTCTGGCTAAGTGAAAAGGTTATCTTTGCCCAAAGTCTCAGATGTGATAGTATTTAACTAAGCAATTATAGAAGGGTCATTATCTATAGCATCCAGAAAATCATCCCATGATAATGGCTTGTCTTTATTACTAGCTAATATCATGCTATATAAAAACAGATAGTTATCAAGTGTTGTTCTAATCTGGAATGCTTCACCTTTTATCTGTTCAAAGATAAATAAAGCTCTTATAGTATATCTAATTTCATATTCTTGATTATTGATTGTAATTGTCTTCATAGTCTGTATAAAATAAAAATAGCCCTCATGCCCTCATAGCTAAAGGCACAAAGGCTATATGGTTATAAAATTTAAACTTCTACTTTCTTTAAAGCACCAACACCAGTAAACTGTACTGTATATGTCGCATATTCCCCATTTGGCGCATTAAGTTCTAAAGAGGTAATAATTACCTTACCTTCATAGTCTGGTTTACTAGCTGTCCAGCCAGTTTCAGGCACATCAGTATCTGTTTCTTTCTTTTTGCTAAAGGTTGCTGATACTGGTGTTTTTGCTACCATTATATCAAACAAATCATCAAAGTTACTTCCTTTACCATCTATTGAATACATATTTTCACTTTGTGCTGTCCAGCTTAATTTGCTAATCTCATTGCTAGCCCAATCACCACCACCTTCATCTTTATTAGAAGTGTCCTGAGTATCACCACTAATAGTTAATGTGTGTGAAGTTGCATAGGCTATTGATTTGCTGTTTAAAAACAGCATCATATCACCACCTTTTATTTTGCTCATTGTAGTTCTATTTTAAAAGTCAATGTCTATATAAACGTATCTTCTATATAATCTTCTGTTGCATCATCTATAACAATATCCTCTATAGCTATATCTGAATAAGTACCCTTTTTATGCTCCAAAGCTTTTCTAACCTTAATAGCTAAATCTATACTCTCTGAATAGTTAGAAGAAGCTATATTTATTTCTACAGAAACATTTTCATTAGTATTATCCTTAGTGCTTTCAGGAGTTAATCCAGTTCTCTTATAAATAATGAATGGGAATGTAGTACCTTCATCAGCTATTAGGGGATAAATCTTCTTATCTATATCTATACTAGTCTGTAGTATAGTATATATTGCTTTTCCTATATTTAAACTATCCATCATCTGTTATTAGCCGCTCTTAATATTGATTCCTTTAACATCTAATTCATGCTTTCAAATATAGAAGTTTCAGAAGTTCTTTTAGCTTTATCAAAGAAATATGCACTTCTTATTCTTCCTCTGTTTCCACCCCTACCAGTTCTTCTAAGATGCCGGACATCAATATAGCCGGTTATTCTATGTCCTTTGGTACGTCTTAAAGCAGTTCCTTTCTCAAAAAACTTCAAACGGAAATCACCCATGATATGCACCTTAGCGACATTAGCCCCATTCTCTTTAACTAGTTTGCACTTAACACCAGACTATAGGGATTTTCCATATTTAACAGACCTCTTATTAGAGTTCCTAACCACTCTTTTCAGCTAGTTTCTAGTAGCCTTAACTAATATGTTTCCAGCCTTTCTTAGTGTCTATTTAAAAGCCTTATCCTATTCCCTGCTAGTTAGTCTGCTAAACAAAGCCTAAACCTAGCTATCATCAATATCAATCATTTATTAATTCTGTTCTAATGATGATGCTTTGCTTATCTCTATCTGGTTCTACTGATAGGATTCTATATAGCTTTCCCTTCCACTATATCCTATCTTTTTCATCTATGTTATGATAATACCTAATAGTGAATATCTTAGTATAGTTAAAAACTATCTCACCATTCTCAGTGTCTCTATTACCTGATTCAAACTACACATCTGAGCGTGTTGTTATATAGTCTGTCCACTGAGTACCATTAGCCCCATATTCATTCTATGATATTGTTGGCTTCTATATGGTTATTACCTCTTTTAATCTACCAGCATTCATCTTACCTAAAAATTACGGTTAAGGTTTACTAGGTATTTGAAAGAATAGGGTACATCTGATATACTTGAATAAGTAGTAGCTTCCCTATTTGCATATAGATTTCCAACTAATAGAAGAATGGAATGAATAACAGAAGGTGGCAATTTACCACCTTCCATTTGTTCATTCAAAGCTATGTCGGTATTCTTTTCTATAGCATCTTCCGCCACTAATATCAGACTGTCTATATAGCTATCATCATCCTTAAATGAATCATCTATATTAAGATGCTTCTTTGCTTCTTCAAGTGTTACATACATAGCTTTTATACAGACTAAAATTACTTCAATACCTTCTTTACAAAAGATGCTGCTCTTTGTGGCTTAGCATCAAAATAAGCATTTACTACCAGTCTGATTTTACCGTTAGCTGCTTGTGTATAAGGATCTACGGTTAAATCAATTCCTCCCCATTGTCCGATTACCAAATCATTAAAGTTACCTAAAATAAGTCCTTTCTTAGCCATGCCGTTAGTAACTAACACTGGATAACCATCAACTTCACCGCTATCCATCAACATTCTAACATCTGATTTAGTACCACCAATAGCAGTAGTTTTCAAAATAGCCTTAGCATAAGGGGATGCAATAAATGTAATATTACCACTAACATTAGCTTCCTCTAACTTCTGTTCCATGGCTACAATATCCTTATAAGTAATATCTGCTTCATCAGCTACAACTGCATTAAACAAACCAGCTGGCTTTGTAGTACTACCAGCCTCAGCACCTAAAATAGTAGCTTCAAGTTTGTTACTAATTGCATCTACAATATCCTTTCTAAGCAAAGCTTCTGCTGAAACAGAATCCTGAATAAGGAACTGCTTAGAAATATCTACATAAGCTGTTAATCTCTTTGGGCTAAGTTCTACTTCTCCAAAAGTACCAGCACCATCAGCAGCAGCATCAACTTCACCAGCCCAACCTACTGTAGAACCATCATAAGTAGGAATTGAAACGTTACCTACCAAACCAGTCATAAAGTTAGCACCAGCAGCACTAAGTACTAATTTATCTCTAAGTGGTGCTAAGATATTCAACTTATCTTCTGCTACAATCTCCTAGCCATGGTCTGCTACGGTTGCCTGCACATCTGCTCTTTCTTCTACTGGAAGGATAATCTAGCCACTATAACTTTGTCCTGATTTACGCATTTCAGCGATACCAGCGTTTACTACCTATTGGCTTCTTTCGTCTAACTGTTGGTTATTAGCAATAGCTCTAACAGCCTTTAAAAGTGAAAAAGTTTCTTTCTTCATTGTTTCTTTTTTATTCAATTTCTGATTTAACTATCTAATTTCATTCTCTGTATCTGCTATCTGTTTACACAAATCATTGTATTCTCTTTCTTCATCTGTAGTTAGCTTTCTGGATTCATGCTTTCCCTGATTGATAATATTTTGTGCTTTTAACTACAGCTGTTCCTTCTTATCTATTAATTCTATTGAGTTCATTTTAGTTTTGCTTCAAGTTCCTGATAATATTCATCTATTTCTTTCTGTTCTTTCTGTTTCAATTCATCCAGCCCTCTTGTGTTTACTGTAGTAGAAGAATAAGCAGCCTTATATACTGGTGATACATCAAATAGCTCATTAATGCTATTTATGGTTCTAAGATAGCTTCCATCCTCCCTTTTCTACCATGAATCACTTTTTACAGTAAAAGCAAAAGAACTAGTAGAAATATCTCCTCTTCTAAGTCCTTCCAGCAGTTCGTCACCCAAAGCTGTATTAGGTGCTTCAAAGCTGTATTTCAAACCTCTATCATCAATAGATAAAGTTAAGCTACCTACACCTTTGTTACTCCTAGCTAATACACCCTTATCTTCATTGTGATTAAGTAAGCAAAGCACATCAGATTTTTCTATGATGCCATCTAAAGCACTTCTACTTATTATCTCATGGAATCCACCTAAATCATTAGATAAGCTATCAAATACAATAGCATATCCTTCTACTGTTCTTCCCTCTAAACTGGAAACATCACCCAAGTTTCTAATTTCCTTCATTTAGCTTTTCTTTGATTGTATTAGTATTGTCTGGATTATCAGAAGTAGCTTTCTTCAATGTCTGTATATTAACCTATACAAATGAATTGTCTCCATCTGGTAAAGCAGGTAAATCTAGCTCTTTTCTTATCTCGTTAGTTGTTATAGCACCTATCTAGAATAATGTGTTATAGTAGTTAGCCAAAGATTGCTTATCTACTCTTAACAAAGGTGCTGTAGAAAATCTAACATCTATGCTATCTCTTTCACTAGGCTTATATAGCTTTCTGACAAATTCACCTTCAAACTTTTCTAGTAAAGGCTGCAAAGTATCTGTTAAGAAGGCTATCTACATCTATTCTATAGTATTGTAGCTACTCTTTGATAAATCAAAAGCCTTTACTGGCGATACTCCAAAGAATCTACAAATATCAATCACATTAAACTATCTAGTTTCCAATAGCTATGCGTCAGATGGATTTACCGTTACAGCTTGAAAATCCAAATCTGCATCCAGCACAGCCACACCGTTAGGCGTTCCAGTATTACCACTAAAAGCACTGTTCCAGCTTGATTTAAGTGTTTCCTTCTATTTAGAAGTTAGAGGTGAAGAACTTTTAAGAATACCAGCACAGTTAGCACCACCCTTAAAAAATCCCTCAGCGTTTTCTTCTGCATCCATGGCTAAACCTAATGTTTTTCTAGCATAGGCTAAAGTAGATATACCCTCATAGCCATCACTGGTAAAATTCAGGATATGAATCATATTGCAATCTTCTACCACATTCTTCATTCCAGTAATATTATAGCTAATAGTATCTCTGATAGTTTGTGGCTTTAGTATTGTAACCAGTTCTGTAGGTATATAATAAAGAGCCTTAGCGTTTCCTCTCTCATCCCTATCTATATAAGCATAAGCATTACCAGTAAGAAGCATACTTATCACCATAGTTTTCATAAAGGTGAACTTACTCATATTCTGATTCGGTTCACGGTTTAAAAGATTGTAAGTAGGGTGCTCAGTGTATTTCATCTTATATCCTAGCTAATCTACCCTATAAGGTTCTAGTGGTAACTAAGCTATTGAATCAGATATAACTTCAACACATCTATAAACAGCAGATAACAGCATAGCTTTATTATTAGCATAGCTACTAGCACTGTTATAAGATAAGAAATCACCAAATAAAGCCCTTTGCTCTGGTTTTTCCTTTTGCCAAAATTTCCATTTCATATTATAAATATTTCTTTTCCGTTATTTGGGTTTTGCAAGTAACATCCTAAAGCTGTTATCATTGCTATCACACCATCTATTTTCATCTGCTTCTATGTCTTAATTGGTTTGACATTCTCATTATGATCTTCTTTAATATGCACATTAGAGAAACACCATCTAGTTATTTCATTGTTATCTATAACTACCTTACCTGATAAAATCAATCTTTCTAACTCTTTAGTAGGCTAGTTAAAGTTACCTATGCTCTAGCTATATTCTTCCAGTGGTAAACCTTCTTCTGTAGCCTAGATAGCCCACTAAGTAGCATTCCACTTATCATAGCCTACCTTCTGGATGCTAACAGTATCAATCCATTTAAGCATATCCCTAGTTATATAATCATAGTCTGTAACATTACCACTAGTTATATTTAATTGATGCTGATTTCTCCATAGTCTATATTTCTCCCTATTGCTATTGTTTGCTAGACATGATTCAGGTAGATAATAGTAGTTCTTAAAGTAATAGATACCATCCTTAACCACTAAATAGCTTACAGCAGTTAAATCACTGGTAGCAGACAAATCCACACCTATATAACAAAGTTCATCCTAGAAACTAGCCAGATTTACATTCTTAGTGCTATTCACAATATTACTATCAGATAACCAGACTTCAGAAGAATCACACCATAGATTAAGGGTTTTAGTCTTTACTCCAACTTCTTCAGATGGATTATTAAGTGCTGATTTTACCTATTCCTTAATATACTTCTTAGTTACAGTTATATCCATATTAGGGGTACATTTCACCCAGTTATCTTCATCTGTCCAATCATCATTATCATCCATAGAATATATAGCAATAAACATACTATCATCTTCTTTCAGTTTATGAAGAATCTCAATAGCAGTACTTCTTAGCTAATAGCAGGGCAAAGTTTTATCAAATCCAGCAGTAGTTATAGTGCAAAGATGGGGATTCTGTCGCATACCCATAGAAGACTTAATTACATCCCTAACCTTACTATTCTTAGCAGCGTGATATTCGTCAATTAAGCCAAATGAAGCATTAAAGCCATCAAGCTTAGAAGCATCAGCAGCAAACACTTTTAACTAAGAAGCATTAACATTAAACTTAATTCCCTTCAAATGTGAAGTAAGATATTTGCCACTAGGGTCTAACTATTTGGCAAACTAGTAACAAAATTCAAAAGCTATTCTAGCCTATTCTCTAGAGTTTGCAGCTAAATCTACCTCAGCACCATCTTCACCATCAGCTATCAGGAAATATAGGCACAAAGCAGCAGCTAAGGCTGTCTTTCCATTCTTTCTAGAAACTTCAATATAACTACTGGAATATCTTCTATCATTAGTACCCTTCCAGTAGAATCCGACAATATTAGCTACTACAAACTGCTACCATGGTTCTAGTATGAAGTTCTAACCAGATGCTTTTCCCTTAAAGTGTTTCATTGTACTTATAAAGCTAATAGCCCTATCTACTACTGATTCCCTAAACTCTAAATCATCCCTATTTAAATCCTCCTAGAATCTCTAGCAGGCTAACTAGATATTAGCACCAGTAATAACATTGCCACTAAGTACATCATCCACATATTTATAGTATGGCTTCATAAATCATATACATATTTAATCTAATAACCATCAGCTTTCTTTATATTGGGATAATGCTCCTATAAGAATGCCCATCGTCTTGTACCATGCCTATGCCACATAGTTATGGGATGCACTCTTTCACCAGTTTCCAATATGTAGAAATCAGACTTAATCTTATCTATTTGCCTATAGTTAGCAGCTTTATAAATAGTACCTTCATTTCCTACATCGCTACTATTATCTGAATAACTAATTAAATGCTTAATCTCTGGATGCACCTTCTTTAAATAATGATGCAGCAGGGATATAGTTATAGTTTCACTGAATTTAGGCATTTCATCACTTAGCCACATTCTATCAAACTCCCTAACTTCATCAGGATTATAGTTTCCCTTCTTTCTAGGATTAGTACCATAGCCAATTTGTAAAGCACCTGATACTTTGCCTTCATAGTAAACTAAGAAAGATAGAAAGCTATTTCTAGTTACTTTGTGGCTGTAGTGATTAGCAATAATAATAGGGTCTGCATCTTTCTTTTTGCAAACTCTTATCTAGATGTTTTTGGCTTTGGCTTCATAGCCTATAATCTTACCATCATCATCTAATATAGCAGTCTTCTTTAGCTTTGTCATTATCTAACCTCCTTACTGTTCTTAACAAACTACTCCAGGGGTGATAGTTCCTTATCCCCACTATTTAATTTGGCTATCTTAGTTCTATCCTTTGCTGTTAAACCAAACTTTTCCATCACCTTCATAGCCTGAATCTAAGCATCTTTAGCTATCTTAATAGCTGGGTGTGGCGCAATATTACCCCTATCAGAAACTACTGTTAAACCATCTTTTTCTAATTGTTTGCTAGCTTTGATAAACATACTGTAATTTCTTGCCAGCATAGTTAAAGCAGCGTTATCTACATTCTTCATCAGTGAATTATCTTCAAGCATAAGAATCACATCTTTCATATAATCCTTAGCTTCTTTCTCAATGTCTGTAGGTATTTTAAAATTATTGTTCATTCTACTTAAATTTTAGTCTGTATAATTATCTGATTTTTTCTTTTTCTACTAATATCCAGTACTTTGTCACACAAATAAAAAATGTCTCACAATATTTTTGAGTTCAAAATTTTATGTATATAATTAGGTATAACTTAATAATTAATCAAACCATGAAAATAACAAAGAAAGAAACTAGAGTATCAGTAAGAATCACACCTTATCAGGAAACACAACTTGACTTAATCAGTGAAAAGTTAGGTATAAAAAGAAGCACATTAGTTAGATACGCAATAGATAAATTAATAGGTAGTTATAATGATTTACAACTGGAGCAAATATAGAAGGAAACAGAATAATCTAGAAAAATCTGAGTATAACTATATGGTTAATGAAGCTATCAACAAACATTATAGATACTTGCATAGCAGATTAGTTAAAGCAGATGATGATGAAGCTACTTTTAATGATGCCTATCTAATGCTTACCAGAAAATATAATCCAGAATAGGATTTCATAGATTAGTTTATCAAAGCCTTCAACTAGTTAAAGGGTGAATATCAAAGGGATGATAAATGTTATAACTATGCAGAAACAAAGGTGGAATATTATACAGATGATATAATGCCAAAAGAAGAAAAGAAAGAAGCAACCATACAATAGATAAAACCTAATAACCTAATAGAATCCATTAAGAAATATGCCATATCTGAGAAAAAGCGCAAAGAACAAAATAAAGCAAGTAAAAAGAAAAGAAAGATAGGAAATCTATCAAAGTAAGAAATGGAAAATGCTAAGATTATCCTATTTAATGCAGCATCCACTTTGTGAAGTATGTCTTTCAAAGGGTATAGTAAAAGCTGCTATCGACGTACATCATAAAGATTCATTTCTTAACTATTTCGGGGATAAAAGAATAGAGGTAGCTTATAACTATGATAATCTGCTGGCTGTCTGTAAACAGTGCCATGCCGATATTCACAAAAACGGTACTTCACATGGCTAACCTACATTCCCAGCATCATGCAGGATAAAGAGATCCCCAAAAAGGGCTAATCCCGACTGAATTTAAAAAAAGTTTATTTTTTATTTTGAGTAGCCGAAAATTATATATATAATTGTCCAGAAAGCAAGAGGAAAAACACTGTCATGGATTTTTGTCGTAAATGATTAATTTTTAGAGGATTTGTTACTAGCAGGGAAATAGGGCTTGAAATATAGCCCTTTTCTTTGATTTTTGATGTAACCAAAAATTTGAAAAAATACCTATAGGACAACTTAAAAAAAGTTACACTATCGGGATTTCCGACAAAATAAGATGATTTTAAAGATATATTAGATAAACAGCTTGTAACAATTTTAGCCATGAAGAAAAATGAAACATTTAACAATTAACTCAACTAATGGTAAACTTAATATGTATGATTTACCAAAGAACTGCATTTTTAACAAAGTAATTACTGGATGTGGTGGTACTACAGTAGCCCTTTTTAATAATATCAATTATGTGATAGCAGTACCTACTACTGAATTGATAGTTAATAAAACTGGATTGAATGAAGCTGGTGCTTCTGTATTAACCAGCCCTATAGATGGTAGAAAACAGTCTGTATTTGGATTGTTTGGCATCTTTAGCTATTCTGCAAAGAAACAGCTTAAAGAGTATCTAGCAACATCAGGAACAAAGAAAATAATGTGTACCTATGATAAGCTGGCTGCACTTGAAAGCTACCTGAATCCTAGTGATTATTAGCTATTGGTAGATGAATATCACATACTTCTAAAGGCATATAGCTACAGATATAAGGCTATTGGTGGTGTTCTCAGCAGCTTCAATAAATATAAGTCTTACTGCTTTATGTCTGCTACTCCTATTTCTCCAGAATTTACCCCTAAAGCACTGGAAGGGATTGAAGAAATAAGAGCTGAATGGAAGGAAACAGATAACTTAAAGGTGATTCTAGAAAGAACAAATAAGCCATACCTGAAAGCTGCTAACATCATTAACGCATATAAGAAAGATGGATTTGTTAGTATGAATGGTAATAAAAGCTATGAAGCCTTCTTTTTTATCAATAGTGTTACTGATATAGCTAGCATCTTACAATATTGTGAATTAACTAATGATGAAGTAAAGATAGTATGTGCTGATACTGATAAGAATAGAACCACATTAGCAGGGTATAGCATAAGCAATAGCAAAAGTGAAAACAAACCATTCACATTCATCACATCAAAATCATTTGAAGGTGCTGATTACTTTAGTGAAACTGGAATCTGTTATGTGGTTAGCAACAGTTCTAACACTAATACCCTTTTAGATATATCTACAGATATTTATCAGATAGCTGGTAGAATCAGAACTGAAACAAATCCTTTCAGAACCTTCTTAGTTCACATATTTAATACTACTGGAAGAAGAAACCTAGATTTAGATACCAGCTATGAAGAAATAGTAGAAAGAACAAATAAAGAGGTAGAAAGAGATAATAAGATTATTGAGATTGTTAATGATAACCCAACAAATTCAGATAGACTATTTAATCAGGAATATGTGAAGAAAGATAAAGATGGCAAATATTACTTAGATGAAATGATAGTAAAGCTAGATTTATACACAATAAAGTTAGAACAAAGCATTTATAAAAATGGAATCTCTATTGTGAAACACTATAATGAAAATGGAATATTAACTACTGATCCTATGTATGAGAAACTGGAAGGCACATTGAAAAGTGCTGGCAAAAAGATGTCATTCAAAGAAGCCTTTTTAAAGTATGCAGAACTCTCTAAGAATCCTTATTGCCTGGATGAAGAAGCTAAGAACCACCTAGCAGCCATTCAGCCTTTAATAGTGGATGCTTACAATAAACTGGGTGAAGACAAAGTAAGAAGCCTTAAATATGTGAAGAAAGCTATAGAAACAGCATTGTTAAACCAGAACAAAGATAACAGTAATGAATATAAGGTAGCTAAAATCCTGAATGATTATATTCACATTGGCTTTATTAGTAGTGCTGAATTAAAGGCAAATATAGCTAAAGCCTATGAAACACTAGGCTTCATCAGAAAAGCCAAAGCTACAGATATTGAAGGCTACTTTGACTGCAAAGCCACATCTAAAAGAATAGAAGGCAAAGTAACTAAAGGCTATGAGATATACAGAACAAAGTGCATCTTTAAATGAGATAATCAGATAACACTATAAACAATTAAAACTACACATAACATGGAAAACAAAGAACTATACACTAAACTGGATAACTTAGAAGCTATGATATATGAGATTAAGAAGAATCAGCTACAGCTTCTATAGTTAATGATTCAGATAAATAGACATAAGTAATAGTCATAGCACTCAGATGATACCATTAATCAGATACAACAGTAACAAACTTTAAAAATAAAACATTATGATTTACAATCCAAACGCACAAGAATCAGAAAGAAAAGGTAGAAACATATTTCAGACATTAGCAGATTAGATAGGCTGGTAGATAGATTATACAGATACAGAATTTTGTGATATTGATTTACACATTAAATGTACTAGTAAAGATGGAAGGAATATCTAGGCTGCTGGTGAAATAAAGAATAGAGATGCTAGTGCTATCAAATACTCTACACACATCATTGAAGTACATAAGATTAAGGCTTTACTAGCTGACAATAAAAATATAGCCATGTTCATTAACATCTTTGGGGATGATATATTTATATATAATGTGGTGAAACTAGCTAGGATGATTAAGCATGGTGATATAAAGCCATATAATAAGTATCTACCAGATAACAACAGTTCAAATAGATAGTTTATACCTAGATTGATTATAGAGGTATCTAAAGATTTAGCAGCACATTTTTAGAAAGTAAACGGAATCTGGAAAAGAATAAAATGATATACATCTTATTTATATTTTATATAATGATAATCCTTCATCTATTAGTTAGAATGATGGTTAATGTCATAGATAATAAGCCTATTTTAGATGGCACAGAAATAGATATAGAGATAGCAGGTAAGGTCGCAATATTAGCTACAATCATCATACTTTTAGTTAGTCTGATTTAAGCGTAGCGGGTAGTGTAATTTAAACTGTGTCAAATAACTTTTATTGTAACTTGACACAGTTTAGTTTACACTCTCAACTATTCTTCTTCATCAGATTCTTCTTCATCCTCGTATTGGGATTTTCCTTCTGAATATCCTTCATCATAGCCACATTCATAACCTTCTTGGTACTTTGTTTCATAGTAATCATAGTAACTACTAGAATCATCATAGTTTGCACCGTGCCTATAGCCATTTCTACCATCATCCATACCTTGTTCATACCCATCATCATACCCTTCATCATAGGCATCATCTGGTTTTTTAGTACTACTATGTCTTACTGGTTCAATTTGTTGTACTGGGTCAAAAAATGTAGGTGTATAGTTAGATGGTGGGGTATAGGGTACGCTAGTCTGAGTAGCAGGAGTTGTGTTACTACTGCCACCAGAACTGTTTTGGGAATTATTCATAGCTATCCAAGCTACTGCACCAATAGCCATTAACAAAAAGTAGTAGCCACATCCATTATTATCATTCATTTTCTTTTTCTTCTTTACCTATTTTATTAGAATCCTCACTTGTAAAAATATATCTAAGACTGCTTCTAATTAGATATACACCACTTATAGCCATTAAACCTAAATAAATAGGAGCAGCAGACATTCCACCTCCACCATTTCCAGAATAGTCATTAGTCCAATTTGCAGACAAATCTGATAATCTTGCAAAATGGCTATTAGAATCAAATAGGCACAAAACAAATGCTATTACGCCTAATATAGGTGGAATCAGAAAGAATATTCCTAAAATACATTCCACTCTTTTCTCTTTTAAAATTGCTTCATTTTCCATACTTTTTAAACTATTTAAATTCTACTTAAAAACTCTATTTCACTAAGAATCTCTATATCTTGCCCTTTATCTAATAAGGCTTTGGCTTTCTCTTGTTTTTTACTCATTCCATCCTCTCCAACAACACGATAATCTTGCTGTCCAACTACTAACACTTCTGTCTTCTTAGTTACAGAATCAGAAGGAATACCACCAACATCTTTAATCTTCTGTAGCAGTTCCTTTCTAGTGCCATAGCTACAAGTTCCAGTAAAGCAAACATTCTTACCATAGAAGTAGTTACCTTCATCTGCTAATTCTGGATGCTCCTCTAGACTTTCTAACATTTCTGTTTTACTCTTCTTATTTATAGCTAAATGTGCTATGAAGGTATCAGGTGCAAATTTACCTCTATGAAAATGGTACTTTTCTTCCAGTTCCTCCAGAGTGCTACCATCCATATCTAAGCACTTCAATAACAATTTAGCGCAACCTGCTGAATCATTATCAGCTTTATGATGTCCATCAAACTCTATACCCAGATATTTCAGTACCACATCTAAAGAATAGCTATAGCAGCCTTTAACTATGTATCTAGCGATTCTCAAAGTGCAAAAGTAATCAAATGTAGGATATTCTATCTGATAGTTATCTAAAGCATCACGCAAAGCATACATATCAAATGAAGTATTGTGTGCCACTACTACCTTATCCTTTAAATATGGATATACCTCTTTCCATACATCAGGAAATTTAGGGCTATTCTCGGTGTCTTCTGGTTTGATACCGTGAATATGTATATTGAAGGCATCATAGTCGTTTCCTTCTGGTTGTATGAGCCAACTTTTAGAAGGTTGTAAGATGCCATCTACTACTTCTGTTATACCAATTTGGCAGATGCTACTTCTATCAGCATTGGCGGTTTCAAAATCTATCGCAACAAAATTATTCATATTGCTTTGAATTGTTAGTTTGTAAATATGTCGCAAAAGTAACGAAAATATTGCTACTATAGAAATGCTAGCCAATTATTTAAGCTTCTTTAAACTTGTCAGGCTTATTTATAAGGTGAAATAGGGTAGTTCATGCCTAATATTGACTGAAAATAGAACTATGAAGTACGTTACGTTAGTATTCGTATTACGTACAATAAGATGTACGCCATCTACGCTGGCAGCCGTCACCTTCTCCTTGGTATCCTCCGCCTTGGAACTCATGCCGATAGAGAACAATCCGAGGTCAGAGAGACGCACGCTCTTGCCGTCGAGAATCAGCTCCTGCAGATGGTCGAGTGCATCCATCAGCACACCGTGGATAGTACCACGAGAGTAAGGCGAGCCGTGGTCGGAGATATGCGATACGAATCCCTCGAAGTCCACTTCGCGGTCGGTTACCGAAGTAGCATACCACTTCTTCTTACCTGCGTTTTCACCAGTCTGAGGTGTGCGCTGTACTTTACGATATTTCAATGTTCCTTTTACTTCCATGATCTTAAATTTTTAAAGGGTTAATAAAATATTGATTGTTAACTTTGTGGGGTGCGCTTTGTCAAGTGCAGCCTTTCTTGAATCACAGTGCAAAGATACTGCAATTTCCCGATACAACCAAATTTCAGCGTGTGATAAGGCGCGATTTTCAGCACGCTTTCAATCCGAAACCTGTTAAACAATCTAACTCGCCGTTTTGCGCCCCGCAACTCATACTTTTT
>ERZ1026846.1086-NODE-1086-length-18327-cov-8.781195_pt1 | contig 18327 bp, 12 predicted proteins | sample MGYA00380153_ERZ1026846 | MGnify/ENA primary metagenome ERZ1026846 (study PRJEB33269, sample SAMEA4719789) | human gut metagenome | biome: human-associated habitat; feature: organic feature; material: feces | place: Cameroon | collected 2013-10 ... | reverse complement strand
TGGCGGAAAACGGGAATACATAAACGTTCAACTTTCGCGGCGAAAGCATGAGAACACGTCATGTAACACAGACAAGAACGCAGTTCCCATACGGCTTTGCGGGAACGAACAAACGACGCCGCAAAAATGTATCCTTCCGCGAAACAAATACCCTCTTGCAAAACGGCACAGTGTCTATGATAATAGCACCCGTAGCCCCCGAAAAGTGAATAGGCTTACCGGTCTGAAACGCCGCGGCGTTTCGGTGAAAGTTGGAATGTGGGTCAAAGTCCCCGCGAACAGGTCACTGTGAGGCTCCTCTGAGGCAGGAGATAAGTCAGGTCGCGCCGGTAAGCGTCACAATGCACACGCCTGAAACCGAGCTGCATGAACGGGGGCTTCGCGCCCGTTTACACGAGAGAAGCGTCGGCATTTGCCGGCGCTTTTTGCATGAAGTCAGGGCACCTATGGGGGACGGAAAGGTGCTTGAAAAAATGGGAGAACGCAGGAAATACGTCCGCAGGGACGCCACGGTGGAACGGCTATCCGCTATCTTTTTAGAGGATATGGTTGGGAGCGTAAAGCCCTCCACGCTGGCGTGCTACCGCCGCAACATCCAATGCCACATCCTGCCGGCGCTTGGAGAGCGCGTGGCAGCGGAACTGACGGCGGAGGAGGTCAACGACTACATCCAGCAATTACAGGAGGACTATTCGCCCAAGCTGGTGCGGGAGGTAGGCGGTCTGCTGCTGCGGATCGTGGGCATGGCCGGTGTGGGCTACGGCGAGGATGTGACGCTGCCGAAGGTGCGGCAGAAGGCCGTGGAGGTGTTCACCGAGCCGGAACTGAAGCAGATGGGGCAGGTCATTCTGCGCCGCCCAGACAGGACGGGACTGGGCGTGCTGCTGACGGCCTACACAGGATTGCGGCTGGGAGAGCTGTGCGGCCTGCAATGGCAGGACGTGGACGTCGGCGCGGGACTGCTGCACATCCAGCGGACGGTGGAGCGCATCGCGCAGATAGGCGGCGGGACATGCCTGACGGTGCAGCCACCGAAAACGGAAAATTCCGAACGCTGGATACCCATTCCGAAAGAGATGCTGCGGATGCTGAAGCCAGAGACAAAGCAGCCGGACAGCTACCTGCTGACCGGCGGGGAGATTGTCCCCGACCCGCGGGCGATGCAGTACCGCTATAAGGTGTTGTTGGAGCGCTGTGGTGTGCGGTATCGGAATTTCCATTGCCTGCGGCACAGCTACGCCACGCGGTGTGTGGAGCGGGGGGTGGACGTGAAAAGCGTCAGTGAGCTGCTGGGCCACGCTGATGTCCGCACCACGCTTCGGCTATACGTCCACTCGTCTATGGACTACAAGCGCAGAGCCGTGGAGGGGATAGGCTTTCTCAAGGGAATAACGTAAAAAGGACGCCGTTCGGCGTCCTTTTCTCTATCCGAAAAATGTCAAAAAATTTTCGCAAAGTAACATACTTTGCGAAAACTTTCCAATTTCAACCGAATAACAGTATATACCAGCCGTTTTTCCGTGTCAACAACGAGTTCTAATTTTCGACTTTTTTCTGGCGTAAATCTGGAATGCCTTGCAGCGCAAGGCGTTCCGCGCTTTTTCGCAAAGTATGTTACTTTGCGAAAAAATCGAGGCCAAAAACTGAATAAAAGGTCTTGCGAAGTCGTGTGGCTGTCACTGTAAAGACGGTATATCATTACCGTCAGGCGGCAGTTTTGAAGGAACGGGGTGATACCCCCTGCGGACGGCGCTGTTGACGTAAGGAATGGACCAAAGCGGCAGAAATGCCGTGTGGCGAATAGCAGCCATTGGAGCGAACGCTCTGAGAAGGTAGGTTCAGGTACGAGAAGGACAAACGTTCTTCGTGACGTTAGGGCAGAAGAATTGCACGATGGAGGATCAGTGTTGGACAGCGGGCGATCTCTCCCTGACGGCATAGGCGGGAGTGCGCGCTGGCGAGATTCGTCAGCGCATTTTCATTTCTGCCGGATCACCGCTGGTTTTCTTTGGAAAACCGGCGTTTTTTTGTAAGGGAGGATCACGTCTATGTCCAACAGGAATCCCCGCGAGAGATTTGACTACAAGAGTTGGTTTGAGCGTAATGTGGCCAAGCGTACCGTGGCGGCGCTGGAAGCGCGGGACGCGGAGTTTGCCGAAAAGCACGCGGATACGCCGCTGGCGCATTTGGCGCAATACGTCGGCAATCGTGCTGAACTGCTGCGGCACACGCCCAGTCCCTGCGAGATAGACGGCGGCACGTTTATCGAGGAGCGCTTCGGCAGTTGGGACGCGGTATTGGAGATGGCACACCTGCGTCCGCCGGCGAAAGAGCCCAAGTTGAAAGACACCGCACGCTACAAGCGGGAAAAAGCCGTGCAGGAGCCGCTGTTCTACGAGGAATCCGAGCGCAAGAAGAAGGCGAAACGCGCCAAGGCCGCAGCCAGTCGTGCGGCGCAGCAATCACGGCTGAAAGAGAAAAAGCGGCTGGAGCAGGAAAAGAAAGAGGCTCGTGATGCCGCTGCCCGCCAGCGCGAAATTGAGAAAGCGGAAAAGGCCGCAGAGCAGGAGGTGTCCTGCTGAGTTACCCTTGTCAAGCCGAGACAGTCTGAACGGAGACTGTCAGCTTTCCATAAGGGTGGGAGGGGAAAAGCCGCCCCTCCCACCTCCTCTCTTTGTTGAACGGCAAGACCAAAACCACATACAAAAGCAAATATGTTACCCGCCCCTGCGGGGCAGCTAACGGGAAAAATACGCCCCATCTGCGGGGCGAGAAACAGGAATAGGAGCAAACACACATGATCTCTTTGAGTGAAATACTGCATACCATCGCCCAGGCGCTGATGATCCCCTGCCTTATCATCCTGCTGGTCCTCATGGCCGGCGCGGTCTGGCAGATCGGCGACATCGTGGTGGAGTTCATCGCGGAGCGCCGCAAGCACAAGTGCAACGTCCCGCAGCTGCTGCGGGACGTACATACGGCGGGCGCGGACGGCCTTGCCGACTTGATTGAAAACAGCGGCCTGCTGCGGCGGCAGAAGAAGGCCCTGCTGGAGCTGGCGGAGAGCCGGGGACTTCCCAAGGACACCCTGACGGCGCTGGCGGAGCGTCTGCTGGCCACGGAGGAAGCACGGAATGCCCGCACCACCTCCGTCACCGACATGATCGCCAAGCTGGGCCCCATGTTCGGCCTGCTGGGTACGCTGATACCCCTGGGCCCCGGCATCGTCGCGCTGGGACAAGGCGACACGGTGACGCTGTCGGAGTCCATGAATGTGGCGTTCGACACCACCATCGCGGGCGTTATCAGCGCAGCGGTGGCCAGTGTCATCTCCCATATCCGCAAGCGCTGGTACAACGACGATATGGTGTCGCTGGAAACACTGATGGAGGCAGTTCTGGAGGAGGTCACGAGCGATGTTGAAGGGTAAGTTTTCCTCCCGCCGTCATGTGACGGAGGAGGTGGACGCCATGGCTGGCGTGGCGAATCTGGCGGACGTGATGCTGGTATTCGCCTGCGGGTTGATGGCGGCGGTCATTCTGAACTGGAACGTGGACCTGAGCAAGACCCGCGTGGAGATCCTCCAGCGGGAACAGATGCAGGAGCTGGACAACGCGGAGGAGATGGAGCAGGACATCCAGTCCTCCAGCAGCTTCGAGCAGAAGGGTACGGTGTACGAAGACCCGGAGACCGGCAAGCTGTATGTGGTGATGCCGAAAAGCGGCAACTGAAAAGTTTTTACATAGATAGAACCAACAAAGAGAGGAGAAATCACATGAAGAAACGGACAAGCAACGTGTCCCGGCGCGTGGTGAGCCTGCTGATGAGCATGGTGCTCACGCTGACGCTGGTGACCCCCGCGGCCTTTGCCACGGAGGTGGTGGACGGCAGCGGCACGCCCATCGTCGAGGGTAACGCGAACCCGGCTGATGTCAACACCAGCGGGGACACCGAGGGCAAGAATGACATGGATAAGAACACCGAGGACGGCAAGGACGAACAGCCCGCCGACACTGGTGACGAGAACAAGAATCCTGACGAGGGCGACGGTGACGCCAACAAGCCCGCAGAGGATAAGAAGGACGAGGGAAATCCCGACGGGGAGAAAAAGGACGAGGAAAACAAGGACGAGCAGCCCACCGAGGAGCCGACCGATGAGATCGACACTCAGGAGGGAGAAGGCACTGACCCTGTGGCTGTCGAGCCGAATATCGAGTGGTATACGAAAGATAAAGATGTCAAGAAGTTCACCATTAGCAGTGCGGCAGACTTGCTCGGCCTGGCACAGTTGGTGAATGGTGAGGCAAAGGAAACGGCAGAGGACGGTACGACGAAGAATATCGGGGCCATAAACTTTTCGGACTGTGAAATCGTGTTGGCAAACGACATTGATCTGTCCAACGTATGCTATCCTGCGGATGAAAGTGGTGCCGATGAGGTAAACTGGACGCCTATCGGTAACGATGCAAGCCATGCTTTTGCCGGCAAATTTGACGGAAACGGTTATACCATTGAGAAGCTATATATTAACGAATCAAGTGTTTGGGCCGTCAGAACCTCTTTGTATAAGGGATTGTTCGGTAATAACTCTGGTGTGATACAGAATGTTATTGTAAAAGGTGATGTCACCATTAATAATACAAAAACCGGCACCGCCGTAGGTAAGCCACTCCTCATCAAGGCTGTTGGCGGAATTGTGGGAAACAATAACAGTGCCGGTAAGGTGCAGAACTGCGGCTTTTACGGCACAGTGACGGTCCAAGGAAATGATAAAAACAAAAAAACAAGTTATCAGAGTAATAATAATGGCGGCGTGGTGGGTACTGGTAATGCCGCCAACTGCTGGTACTATACACCTTGGGTAGACGACAACAATATGCTGGGCGTATGCGGGGGCACGCCCACCAACTGCTACCACAACGTTCCTAAGCATACCGGCAAAAAGGGTACACTCATCAAGAGTGAAAGCTTTGGCGGCTTTGCCGCGGCGGCGGCAGATGGGCTGAATGCCTATGCATTTGAGAACAAGCTGCCGATGTGGAGCGCATCCGAATCGGCTCTTGTCATCAATATGGAACTGAAGTATGATGCGGTGGTAAAATTGGCTGCCGGCGTTGAGGGTTCCGTTGTGACCGGAAAAGTCGGATTTGGAAACAATTTGGCGCAGAGCAAACTGGGGAAGAACAATGAGCCACTTGCACTGACGGCGGCAGAGGGGACCGGCAAAGTCTATTACACGCTCAAAAAACCGACTGAGGGCGTTACGATCACGAAAGATGATTTGGTGGGGCTTCCGGCGGAGTACACTGTGAACGCGGAAAATGCGGATGAAAAGGGCGTCATTACCCTGTACTACGGCACCGAAGATGAGCTTATGGCTGATCTGACGGAGAGCGGCTGGTATTATAATAATACGAAAGGAGACTATTATAGCATCAGCACTTCAAAGGAGCTGCGCTTCCTTGCCACGCTGGTAAACGACAAGCACATCAACTTTTCCGGGAAAACGATCAATCTTACGAAGAACATTGATCTAAGCGATATCGAAGACTGGACTCCCATCGGCAAGGATACTGACCTTCCTTTTGCGGGAAAGTTTAACGGAGCGGGGTCGAGCTATTCCATCTCCGGCCTGAACGGCGACCTGTTCGGCGTGGTAAAGGGCTCCATCGAGTCCGTGAACATCAGCGGCGTCACAGGCCGGCTCGTGGGGACGCTGGAGTCCGGCGGCACGGTGAAAAACTGCATGTCCACCGCCAAGGCAGAGGGCAGCGATGAAAATGCCGCAGTCGGCGGACTGGTGGGCACGGCCGTGGAAGGCGCGACGGTGTCCAGCAGCTATTACTATAACAAAGACAGCATGGGCACCCGCGTTGTGGGCAGCGGCAAGGCGACCAACTGCTTCTATCTGGCGGAAACGTCAACCTTTGGTGATGCCGAAGATAACGGCGCGCGGACAGCGGAGGAGTTCGCCGCCGGCCGCGTAACATGGGAGCTGAACGGCAAGGCCAACGGTTTTAAGGGGAGGGGTACTTACCTTTCCTGGGGCATGTCGGATAATGAACCTAAAGTGCCTAAGCTGGCGCGTATCAAAGTAGGGGCTCCCGGCTGTGTTTATGAGCTGACGCTGACAAAGGTGTACGCCCCGCCGGCCAAGGACATCCGTCTGGAGGGCGAAGATGTGGCCGTGCTGCATGACGGCGACACATGGTACGCCTACTGTGTCTGGGCCAGTAACAAAACATTTTCTGTGAAGGTGGATACGACCACGCTTGAAAGCGGCGACATGGTAACCTACGGCACCAACGGAGAGCCGACGAAGATCACTTACATTGAAACGTCCACTGAAGCCGCAAAGAACGCATATTCTTACACCATCGGCGGCAAAATCGACGCGGACATCAGTTGGTATGTGGGGCATGAGAACGATGACATATACATACTGAAAACCCCAGAGCAGATGTTCGGCTTTGCCGCACTGGTGAACGGCACGGCGAAGGATAAAGACGGCAAGAAAATCCCCTCTAAGAATTTCAATGGCAAGACTGTTGAGCTGGCCAATGATATCGACCTTTCCAACTGCCCATGGACGCCCATCGGCTTTACCGATAGCATTGTCTTTCAAGGAACGTTCAATGGCGGCGGTCATCGGGTCAAGGGCCTGCTCGTAGCTGCCAACATAAGGTATGCCGGCTTATTTGGACGCCTCAAGGGTGCGGGTACGGTGCGGAATGTACAGGTCGAGGGCAGCGTTGATGCCACTTATACCAGCGGAGGCACCTTCTATGTCGGCGGCATTGTAGGACAATTAGCCGGCTCCGGCACTGTGAGCAACTGCCTGAGCAAAGTGGATGTGACAGCTACATCATCAAATAATGCCGTCAGCGCCGGCGGTGTGGTCGGCGACGCTGTTAGCGGCAGTAAGATAAACCTCTGCTGGAACGAAGGCAGCGTGCAGGTAACCGGCGTAGTGGTCGGCTCTGCTGTCGGCGGTGTGGTCGGAAGTGCGGCCACGGCAACCAACTGCGCCAACTTTGGCGCGGTCACAAGCAACTGCGCCACGGGCGGTATCGCCGGCAGTATCAACGAAGCGAGCAACTGCTACAACCTCGGCACGGTGACCGGCGCAGAGGGAAAGACCCACAACATCAGCAACGGCACGGTGGTCAACAGCTACTATGCTGATATTGCCGGGAAAACCGGTATCTACGTCAATAACGGCAGCGATACTACCAAGGCGGACACGACCGAAATTACCATAACCGAAGAGGAGAACGGCAAGCTGACCTACAAGGTCACCATGGACAGTGCTGCGTCCGACTTGGTGGAGGTGCTGAACGATAACACCCCTACCGCTGCCAATATAGAGAAGTGGATCAACAAGCTGAGCACGCCCTACAACCCTGTACACATGACCCGCTGGGATGGCAATCCTGAGCCCGGTGCACAGGAGGGCGTTGTGTCCATCACCTACGACCCCGGCACCGCAACCGTGGGTACAGCGGTATCGGATAGCAAGCTGCTCAAGGAAGAGGAAGCGTCTTGGACATTTACCCTAAAAACAGCCGATGATCTTGGCTTCAAGCACGAAAACGGCACGTTCCTCGGTTGGAGTACACAGTCGGACGCCGCAGTGCCGGAGTATACCTTTGGTGGTGAGGCCCCGACAATTACGGTGACCAAAGAGCAAAAGAACGTTATCCTCTACGCGGTGTGGAAAAATATCTGGAGCGGTGACGGCAGCAAGGACAGTCCGTATCAGATCTCCAATGCCGAAAAGCTGACTGCTCTGCAAACGCAGGTCAATGACGAAGGCTTCAACTACAAGGGCAAGTACTTTGCTTTAACGCCGGAGAATAAAACGATCGCTCTTACCGGAAAATGGACGCCCATCGGCAATGGGAACACCTCTTTCGGCGGCAGCATTGAAGGCAACGGCACTACCATCACCGGCCTGCAGGTCAGCGAGGAGTGGTATGCGGGACTGTTCAGGCTTCTCGGTGTGGACGGCACGAGTACATATATCAGGAACCTGACCATAAGCGGGAGTGTAACGGCGGAAAAGGGCCATGCCGGCGGTTTAACGGCTATCGTGGGACGCGGCACCATTACGCTGGAGAACATCACGACGGAGGTAACAGTAACCAGCCATGGTGATAAAAAGGACCTTCCTTTCGGTTCCGCCGGCGGCTTGATCGGATATAATGTCGCAAACGACGGCGCTGCCTACAATGTCGTCAAGGTCATCAAATGCATCAACAAGGGGAGTATATACGGCGCAACAGCAGGCGGCATTGCCGGCGCCAATAATAATCCTAACGCGGCAAGCCAATACACCTTGGAGGATTGTACAAACGAAGGCTCCGTTACCGGCCTGCTCTATGCCGGAGGTATATTGGGCGGCAGCACTAATAGCGCAGCCACTAGGTGTGAAAATAGTGGCACGGTTAAAGCTACAGAAACCACAGGAACGCGCGGCTACGCCGGAGGTATATGCGCGACTAATTTGCGGTGGGCAGAGCGTTGCGTGAATACCGGGGCAGTCAGCGGCAAGTATGCGGGGGGTATTGCATACGGACTGAGCTCAACATATGGCGGCGAAGCGAAATACTGCCTCAACAAAGGTAATATTACCGGCACGCGTATAGCCGCGGGAATCGTCGTATACGGCAAAAAGGCAGATATCGGTGGAATTGGCGGTATATTCTTCTCGTACAACCTCGGTGAGATCAAGGGCTCTACCGATGCCTACAGCTACGGCATTGCCCAAGGTGGTACCATTAAAAACTGCTTTACCTACAATGAGGCAAAGCACGTTGCCATCAGTGCAAACAATAAGCTTGTCACAAACTCTTACTACCTCGCTGACAGCGCGGGCGATTTCCCCGCCACATATGGCGGCGAATGGGCCAGCAAGGACGACTTTGCCAGCGGTAAGGTAGCATGGGGTGTGGACGGCGGCACCGGCGCACACGCCGGTTGGTGGACGCAGGATACCGTAAAGGGCTATCCCAAGCTGCTGCCCGAAGTGGACAAGGCTCAAAGCTACTACCGTGCACAGGCGACCTGCGGTACTGGCGGCGAGGTGGAACTGACCCGCAATGCAAGTAACACGGTCAAAGAGCTCTCCAGCAAAGAAGCGGTCTATGGGCCTGCGGGTACCAGCGTGACCATCAAGGCCACACCCAAGGATAACACCTTCGGCCTGAAGTCCCTGACATGGACGCACAACGGTCAGACCGATGCTCTGACTACACCGAATATTACAATGCCCGCAGAGAGTAACGTTACTATCCACGCCGAATTTGCCAGCGTTGGCGGTGGCGGTGGTGGTTACTACTACGGCGGCAGCGGCGACGGTACCGGCACCGGCGACAAGGACGATGAGGGCCTGCAGGACGGCCTGAACATGGATGTGGAGTACAACATCAAGGGTTTGGTACTGGGCGCTTACGCCGAGTGGGGCTCCAACGGCGGGAACAAGTCCTTCCAGAAGTGGCTGGAAGAAAATCCCAACGTGGTCCGCGCTCTGCTGACCAACAGCCTGGACAACATGGCCACTGCAGCCGTGGGTAAGAAGACCGACGAGGCCAAGGATCTGGCGGCTCTGCTGCTGGCCAGCCTCAACGAGCACACCGGCGTGGACGGCAAGGACGGCGACACCATTACCAAGGCGCTGCAGAAGTACATCGGCTCCGGCAGTGAGGAGGTGTTCAGCGCGTGGCTGACCGCCGGCGGCGGCATGGCCAGCGGCACCTATGAGAGTATCTACGGCCAGTACGCCAGTAGTCTTGCGGCGCTGGCAGACCGTCTGTACAGCAAGTGGGAGGCCAGCGGTACGTCTATGACCTTCCCGGTGTGGCTGGATGCCCAGCAGGTGAGCATGGACAGCCTGTCCGAGAATGCGGAGGAGCCTGATACCGACAGCACCAACGATCCCCAGACCTCCGACGCCCCGGATGATGTGCCGGACGGTCAGGATGCTGAGGGCGGCGCCAGCGGCAACTCCGTGTGGGAGGTCATCGGCACGGTGGTGCGCGAGAACCCCATCATCGTTTGGAGCATCGTGGCCGTTATCGCGGCGCTGATCATCGTGGGCGCGGTGCGCCGCTACCACAAGGTCAAGCGGGATGAGCATGACGAGAAATAAGTGAAATAGACGGCTCTCAGGGGAGCAGTCTGCCGATTCGCGTGGGCGGAATTTCCGTCCACGCGAATACGGCTATATAAACGGAAGTAGGAGGGATGCCTCTGTGAGAAGGAAAGTGCGGAATTTGACGGCGTTTCTGCTGGCGCTGATGCTGGTACTGGGCATGATACCCACAGCTTACGCGGCGGGGTACAGCATCACCGTCAACGCCCCGACAGGGAACGACCTGCCCTATTGGGTATTTGAGAAAGCGGGCGTAGACAGCGCGGATGTACTGAACCTGACGGCCAACGAGGGGCATACCCTGCCCGCAGGCAAAGTCGCCCGTGTGTCGTTGGCCGTGGGCAAAAACAAAGAGGATGAGGCTGCCTGCGGTATCTCTATCAACGGGATGTACTATGTACAGTCCGTGACGCTGGATCATCCGGACTTCTTCACCGGCACGGTGGAGATACAGGTAGGCAAGGACGCCCAATGGAGCGAGGAAACATGGGGCAATGTTACGCCGCTGGAGAATTCCAACATCATTGGCCGGGTGCAGTTCAAGAACGGTACGTTCACAGGAGATGTGAGCATCACCGTCAGCCCCATGACGGCAGAGCAGTCAGAGACGGCGCAGAAGCTAAACCAGCGGCAGGTCGTACCGCAGGGCAAATACACGGTGGCACAGATCTCCGAGGCCATTCAGGGGATTCTGGCGCAGAAGCGCTCTGCATTGGGCTTGGAGGAAGGGGACTATCTTCTCTCCGGGGACGAGCTGACCTACGCGGGCAGCTCCGCCACAGACTGGCTGCCCATCGGCCTGAGCCGCTGCGGTGTGGAGGATGACTACGATGCTTATCTCGCAGCGTTGCAGACCTACGTCGAGCAGAAGTACCGTGAGCCGGACAAGCTGGACAGGGTGAAGGCCACCGAGTGGCATAGAATTTCTCTCGCTGTGCTGGCCTGCGGCGGCGACCCCGCCCACTTCGGCAAGGATGCGGATGGCAACGACATCAACCTCATCGCGGACGGTGTGTATGACCGCGGTAAGACCGTGGACATCGGTGCACAGGGCCTGAACGGTTGGCTGTGGGGGCTTATCACGCTGGACAGCATGAAGTACAACATCCCCGCAGGTTCGTCTTACACCCGCACGGAGATAATCAAGAAGATACTGTCCTTCCAGCTTCCCGACGACGGCTTCAATCTGCGCTTTGCACAGGGCAGCACCGCCGACCCGGACATCACCGCCATGGCGATACAGGCGCTGGCACCCTACTATCGGAACGCCACCTTCAACGTGAAAGACCCGGTGGATAAGGCACTGGACTGTCTGTCCAAATTGCAGCTGGACACCGGAGACTTCCGCAGCTGGGGCACACGGAACTCCGAGTCCGTGTCGCAGATCATCGTGTCGCTGTGCTCCATCGGCGTTGATCCGCAGAACGACCCGCGGTTCATCAAGAACGGCATCAATCTGCTGGATGCGCTGTTCTATTACCAGCAGGAGGACGGCGGCTTTGCACACTCCTACGAATCCGACCCCGGCAACCCCTCCGCCGTCCCCGGCGAGAGCAACAGCATCGCCACTGACCAAGCGCTGTTGGCGCTGGTAGCCGTGTGGCGGCAGGCACAGGGCATGAGCATTCTGTACGACTTCCGCCCCGGCAGCGTGTCCGCCAAGATACTGACGCCGGAGGAGAGCGAGGTATCCTTTGCGGGCAGCTATGAGTTTACCGAGGCCGACCAGCAGCAGGCGGACGCCCTGCCCAAAAAGCTGTCCACGGAGAACGATGCCGAGGTAACGGCTCTGCTGGATAAGCTGAAGATGAGCCGTGATTTCGACGGCTACGACACCTACATGGCCAAGCTGACACAGGCAAAGAGCGACATAGATGCGCTGTACGCGGAGATTGAGAGCATCAATGCGGATATAGAAAGTCAGATCGTCCCCATGATCGAACCGGGACTGGGCGAGAAGTCTACCGTAGACAGGCTGGTGAAGCGGTACAAGGCGCTGTCTGACCATGACAAGGAACTCGTCCAGAACTGGGATGCCGTACTTGCAGTAAAGGCACAGACAGACGCGGCGCAGAGAAACCTGTTCCTTATCATCGGCGGCGTGGTGGTCGTCATGGTGGCCGTGACGGTGTTCGTCCGCCGCAGGAGGGAGAGCAAATGAGAAGGTACATAACAAGATTACTCACCATGCTGCTGGCAATCGTCATGCTCCTGCCCGTGACCGCGCAGGCCACCCCCGTGGACGGCTGGACGGATGAGGCGGAGCAGGCGTATCAAACGGTGACGGAGCTGGTCATCCAGCGTGTCAGCGAGAGCAAGGACTACCTCGCCACGGCGACGCAGGAGGAGAACGCCAAAGTGGTCTATGCCCTATGGACCTCCGGCGCAGCTGCCCCCAGCGGCTTTTACGACGAATACTTACAGGCACTGGCCGACTGGCTGGATCTCGCGGTCAAGCGTGGCAAGACGGCCTACGTTCCCGGCGCTATCCGCACAGTGGCGGCCATGGGACTGGATGTGACGGACTTTGCCGGGCACGACCTGATGGACGCCCTGCGGAAGCCGGAGCTGGTGGAGGCGGACAAGGATAGGCTGGATATGCTGATGGACTTGGACGCCGCCGGTGACGCCGGCAAGACAGACGAGTTCAACGCTCTGCGGGAGCAGCTTTTGACCGAGGCTCTTGCTCGCCAGCAAAGCAGCGGCGAGTTCCGCTATACCTCTAAATGGCCTGCGGAACTGAAGCAAAGGGGCGTGGACGATGAACCTGACCGCTTTGACTACATACTGCTGACTGCCAAGTCCTTACAGGCCCTTGCGCCCTACCAAAGCCGCAAGGACGTATCCACGGCCATTGATAAGGCGTTGAAGTGCCTCTCCGAGCAGCAGCTCCCCAGCGGCGGTTTCGTGAAGTACGGCGATGAGGACGTGGAGGAGGACGCGGCGGTGCTGGAGATGCTGGCTACGCTGGGCATTTCCCTCGCGGATGAGCGCTTCACCAAGGATGGCCACACCGTGCTGGACGGCATGATGGGCTGGTATCAGGATTTCTATTTTGAGGAAGCAGAGAATGCGCCGAATCAAGGGTTTTACCGTCATTATATAAGCTGGGATTATAACGCTCTTTGGGGCGGCTGGTATCATAGTACAGCGAAGGTGATGCCGAAACCGCCAAGTATATCGCTAGATGAAGAGACATTTGATATGGTGGTCACCACTGTATTAAGACGGAGGTATATTAATCCTGTGGCATATACAGGCTTGTGCAGTATTAGGCCGGTCGCGAAAGCGGCAAGTGTTGCTGTCAACGCGCCTACCCCATCCGCGTCCGCGTCCGAAAATGTGTCCGCTATAGATTTTTCCAAATTGCTGGATGAACAGAAGGCGCTCTTTGAGCAGGGGGTATCCGATGGAAGCCTCTGGAACGAGGATACATGGATGGTGACAGAGAGTGACATATCTTCTTTTGCGAGGGAAGTCTTGGCGTTCGAAAAGGCGAATGGTGGGCTTTCCCAAAACGAAAAAGATCAACTCTCAGAGACGATGAGAAAGCTCATTACAACCAGCAGTGAGTATTATATGGGGAACAAAGGCGCAACATTTTCGAAAGAGGCAGTTAGGGCTCTCGCCGTACTGGGAATGAATCCCGCTGATGTGGATGGGCTGGACTACCTCGCTCCATTGACGTCGCTCGATGGTAAGGAGTTTCGGGAGTTCAGTGACAGCTTGATGGATATTGATGCAGTTGATCCAAGTGTTTGGCGTGCACGAGGTGTCGATGTAAATGTACTTGTGGATGAGTACGCGGCAGCTATGATCGAATACCAAATGCCAAACGGAAAGTTTGACGATCACTATAAATATGTTCTTGAAAAGGGCGATGATTGGCAGACAAGTAAGTTTACAAACAGGGATGAGGTAAAGTTAAACGCCAATATTGTTGAAGCTTTGGCTGCACACCAAGACAAGGAGTATATTGCCAAAGCGGTAGAGAGTGCTATCGAATATCTTTCCTCCGTACAGTTTGCAGACGGCAGCTTCCCCGGCAGAGATGGCCTGCCTGACGGCGCGGCCACTCTTGCTGTGCTGGATATGATGGATGCCGCGGGTATCTCCTTGAATGACGAACGCTTTGTGAAGAACGGCAACACAGTCGCGGATGGTCTGAAAACCTTTTACATTGATGGGCTTGGGTTTGTCACCAGAACGGAGGTAGATGCAGATGTGGATGGCCTGACCGAACTGCCTTCTTATACAAGCAAGCTCTTGGACTTCCCCTCCGCTGTATCCGCTCTTACCTACCTCCAAGCCGCCGAGAACGGCAAGTTTGGGCCGGACGGTAAGGGCAACAGCGTGTTCGAGATCGTGGGCTCCGCCTTGACGGAGACGCCGCTGGGCGCGATATTGCTGGCCGTCATCATCGTTGCGCTGTTGGCCTTCGGCATGGTGCGCCGCTACCGCCGCATCAAGAAGGAGCAGTGACATGAGAACGAAGTGCGAATATATCGTTTCCCTGTTCCTGGCAGTTTTCCTGCTGTTGTCCTGCGCGGCCTGCGGCAGCAAGCAAGTGCAGCCGGAGGATGCCGGCGATAAGGACCAGTACATGACAGAGCCTGTCCCGGATGGCAAGCCCGCCCCGGTAGAGCCGCAGGATACGGCGGTGGATACCACAGTGACGCACACCTGCACGTTTTCCATCTCCTGCGAGACCATTTTGGACAACATGGATAAATGCGTGGAGAACAAGAAGTTCCTCGTGCCGGAGGACGGTATTGTTTTTCCCGCCACGGAGGTGGAGTTCAGCGAGGGCGAGAGCGTATTCGATGTACTCCAGCGCGTATGCCGTGACAACGCTATTCACATGGAGTCCAACTGGACTCCTATGTATAACAGCGCATACGTAGAGGGTATCAACAACCTCTATGAGTTTGATGTGGGAAGCCTGTCCGGGTGGATGTACAGCGTCAACGGATGGTTCCCCAACTACGGCTGTTCCCGCTATGCCCTGCAAAACGGCGATGTGGTGAACTGGGTTTACACCTGCGATCTGGGCTATGATGTAGGCGGAGGCTACTCCACCGGAAGCTGATGCCACATCGCACAGCATAGGGAAGTAAGGCTTAAACAAAAGAACTGTATAGAAACACCGCCAGCAAAGCGGCAATCACGCTGCTTTGCTGGCGGTGCTTTTTATCATAGAAGTCCAAAAAATCGACAATTCCATACAAAAAACATCGCATTCATGTAGACCATTGTAGAACGATTATATAACACAAATGCCCAAAAATTGTGTAAAATTAGCATATCAAGAACAAAACGGCGTGTGTCCACCGGCAAGAGGCCCACCGCGATTTAACAAGTGCTGGCTTTCAAAATACACAGGACAGGAGGGAACATCAGTGCCTTTAGTTTGCTACGTTTCGGAACTGGAAAAGAACGTTTCTTTGGACGCTGAACGTTTGCTGCGTCTCTTGGGTGTATCCGGAAAGCTGTCTGGGTTTCACTTTGCCGTGTATATGTTGGAACAGGTGCAGGAGAAGCCGGAGTATGTCCTGCTGATCACGAAAAGACTCTATAGCCAAACAGCACAGTATTTTCATACTACCACCAACTGCGTGGAAAGAAATCTCCGAACCCTTGTGCAAGCGTGTTGGAGACAGCCTAACCACAGCTTACTTGAGCGTATTGCAGGCCACCCGTTGTCGCAGCCACCGACGAACGCGCAGTTCATTGATATGATAGCCGCTTTCCTCCGCAAGTAAGTCCTACACGGTTTAGCCCCCTCCGCCCACAGCGGCGGCGTATCCCCCTTGCGCTGCCGCTGTGGGTTTTATATAGACTGGCAGCTGCTGTCAAGAGTATTGACATCGGCTGCGGGCCTATATGCCCATGTTTCTTGAAAAAGCGCACTTTGCGCGTCATACAGCAGACAGGTACGTTCGTGTCGGTGTGAGCCATAGGACAGCGTCCGCCATGATCTCCCACACTGGAGGGAGCGAAACAAGCGTTGTTCGGAAACAGAGTGGCACTCTGTCGGCCATGACCACCGGCATTCTTAATGATACTCCCGCATTGGACGCCCTCAAAGCATCGTGCGGCGCACCCATCAGCATGGGCCGGGGTGAGATTCCCGTGAGGCTGGCAGCCACCAGCCGCCTGTTTTGCTTGAGATTTTTCCTTAGATGAATTTGAAATAGATGCATCTAAAGATGTATCGGTAGAGGAAGCCCCCATCCATTGTTAAGGATAGGAGCTTCCTCTGCTGATATAATTCCATATCAATTTTTTGCGCGTATCACAGCACCATGTTACAATTCCTTTGAAGCATGGTGCTGTGGCCACAGAAGGGAGGCTGCTATGAGTATTGACCACGGAGACGCCAACAAAAGCCTTGGCGGAAAGCGGACATACACCGTTGAGGAAATTGCAAAGATCCTTGGTATAGGCAGGACCGCTGCGTATAGTCTTGTCCACTCAGGCGTGTTCAAGATGGTGCGGATCGGTTCTTCCATCAGAGTTTCCAAAGTGTCCTTTGATGATTGGCTGGATAAACAGACGCTGTAGGAGGTTTATTATGGCATCTATCAAAAGACGTAGAGGCAAATATCATGTCGTATATTACTACTTAAATGAATGCGGAGAAAAGAAACAGAAATGGGAGTCCTTCAATACGGAAGCGGAAGCAAAGCACCGTAAGGCAGAGATCGAATATAAACAGGGTAACCGCACCTTTATATCACCCAATAAGACGACTGTTTCCGCCTTTCTCGATGACTTTGTGAGCTTGTATGGGGTGAAAAAATGGAGCCCCAGCACCTATGAAGCCAATACGGGGCTGATCCGCAACTATATTGCCCCGCTGCTTGGCGACACACTGATGCAGGACGTAACTACCATCGCAGCGGATCGGTTTATTACAACATTGCAAAGGACGAAATGCCCTGTTTTTAAGAACCGATACAGCAAAACGGAGTACATGACACCTGCCAATATTGAGCGTATCAATAAACTCCTTCGATGTGCTTTCAAACAGGCTGTACGCTGGGACATCGTCGAAAAGAACCCGTTCGATAACACAACTCTGCCGAAGGTCAAGCGTAAGTCCCGTGAGATTTGGGATGCAGCAACGATTCGAAAAGCGTTGGATGAATGCAAGGATGGCCGACTCTATGTTGCTATCAACCTGTCGTTTGCCTGCTCGCTGCGGATCGGAGAAATCGTTGGGTTGACTTGGGACAACATTCACATTTCCGATGCGGATATTGCCAACGACAACGCCTATCTGTGTGTGGAGAAAGAGCTGGCTCGTGTGAAGGAATCCTCGCTTGCTGTTTTGGGCGAAGAAGAAATCATCAAAAAATTCCCTCGAACCATGTACTTGGAAAATGCCAGCACGGTGATCGTGCTGAAAACGCCGAAGACAGAAAGCAGCGTTCGCAAGGTGTGGATGCCAAAAACAGTGGCTTACATTCTGCGTGAGTGGAAGGACTCTCAGGATAAGCAAAAAGAGTTTCTGGGCGATGAATACCTCGACTACAATCTCGTTGTAGCGCTGCCAAATGGACGCCCCTGTGAGGAAACGGTTATTTCCAATGCTTTCCGTCGATTAAAGCGGGATGCCAAGCTCCCTAATGTCGTGTTTCATTCTCTCCGCCATTCCAGCACGACTTATAAGTTGAAACTTAATCACGGCGACATCAAAGCCACACAGGGCGACACAGGGCATTCGCAGGCCGATATGGTCACAAAGGTATATGCTCACATTCTCGATGAAGACCGCAAGGTCAACGCCCAGAAGTTTGAAAGTGCGTTTTACGCAAACCCAGATCTGCGCAGTGTGAAAGCGCCTGATGAACCACAGACTGCATTGGACGTGCAGAGTATCATCGTACAGCTCCAGCAATCCCCTGAACTCTTGAGTGCGCTCACATCGCTCATATCGAACCAGGGTTGCAAATGACTGATTTGTGCCATGGTGCCAAGGTGGTGCCAAACGGCGAAAAATACAAAAACCGGTTCGATATGAAAAAGAGGTGCCAAACAAGATGCAGCGGCTGAATTTCGGGTGCTGCCGCTGCCATTGAAACAACGCACTCAAAAGCGAAAAAACGCCGCGATCCGTTGAGATCACAGCGTTTTTGGTACGCCTGCCCGGGCTCGAACCGGGGGCCTCG
>ERZ1026846.1083-NODE-1083-length-18360-cov-9.345534_pt1 | contig 18360 bp, 18 predicted proteins | sample MGYA00380153_ERZ1026846 | MGnify/ENA primary metagenome ERZ1026846 (study PRJEB33269, sample SAMEA4719789) | human gut metagenome | biome: human-associated habitat; feature: organic feature; material: feces | place: Cameroon | collected 2013-10 ... | reverse complement strand
ATGAAAGATTTTTGGTATGAATGTAAACACGTATGTAAACAGACAGGCGCAAGATATGGGATTCTTCATACACCACATGGTGATGTAGAAACACCTATGTTCATGCCTGTAGGAACACTGGCAACAGTAAAAGGTATTTCTCCTGAACAGCTTAAAGAAATGGGCTCTCAGGTTGTACTTGCGAATACTTATCATTTATGGTTAAGACCAGGAAGTGATATTGTAAGAGCTGCAGGAGGGCTTCATCAGTTCATGAACTATGATGGACCTATTCTTACAGACTCTGGAGGATTCCAGGTATTCTCATTAGGTAAGACACGTAAGATTGAAGAAGAAGGTGTTACCTTCAAGAGTATTGTGGATGGTTCTAAGCTATTCTTATCTCCTGAAAAGTCTATCGCAATTCAGGAAGATTTAGGGGCTGATATTATTATGAGTTTTGATGAATGTGCACCTTATCCATGTACTCATGATTATATGAAGAACTCTGTAGAAAGAACATTAAGATGGGCTAAGAGAGGTCAGGAAGCACATAAGAGAGAAGACCAGGCTTTGTTTGGTATTGTCCAGGGTGGTGAGTTTGCGGATTTACGTGAACTAAGTGCTAAGACTTTAGTTGATATGGATTTCCCTGGTTATTCTATTGGTGGTACTTCTGTAGGTGAACCTAAGCCAATCATGTATAAGATGATTGAAGATAGTGTTAAGTGGTTACCTGAAGATAAGCCTAGATATTTAATGGGTGTAGGTAATCCTATTGATTTAATTGAAGGTGCTATGAGAGGTATTGATATGTTTGACTGTGTACTTCCTACACGTGTCGCAAGACATGGTGCACTTATGACACATCATGGACGTATGAATATCAATAATGAAAAGTATAAGCGTGACTTTACTCCTATTGATGATAAGTGTCATTGTTATGCATGTAGAAACTATACAAGAGCTTATTTAAGACATCTTCATAAGTGTGATGAAATCTTTGGTAAGTCTTTATTATCTATTCACAATGTTGCATTCTTATTAGATCTTGCAGCAGATATTAGAAAAGCAATTCAAGAAGACCGTTTAGCTGATTTTAAGGAAGAATTCTTAGAACAGTATGGTCGTGATGTTTATGAAAGGGCGTTTTAGTTTTATGGATATTGAATTATTTGATTATGATCTTCCAGAAGAATTAATTGCACAGACACCATTAAAGAAACGTGATACTTCACGTTTAATGGTTCTAGATAAAGAAACAGGAGATGTTGAACATAAACATTTCTATGATATTCTAGATTATCTAAAACCTGGTGATGTGATTGTAAGAAATAATACAAAGGTTATTCCAGCACGTCTTTATGGTCTTAAGGAAGAAACTGGTGGACATGTAGAAGTTCTTTTATTAAAAGATCTTCATGATGATTTATGGGAATGTTTAGTAGGTAACGCTAAGATTGTAAAGCTTGGTACTGTGATTACTTTTGGTGATGGTCGTTTAAAGGCTCAGTGTACTGAAATAAGAGAAGAAGGTATTCGTATCTTCAAGATGATTTATGATGGAATCTTCTATGAAATTCTTGATCAGTTAGGTATTATGCCTTTACCACCATATATTAAAGAAAAGTTAAATGATCCTGATCGTTATCAGACAGTCTATGCAAAGGTAGAAGGTAGTGCTGCTGCCCCTACTGCAGGCTTACATTTTACTGAAGAATTACTTCAGAAAGTAAGAGAAAAAGGGGTCGAAATCCTAGATGTGACTTTACATGTTGGTTTAGGCACATTTAGACCTGTTAAGGTAGAAAATGTATTAGAACATCATATGCATAGTGAATATTATGAAATCAGTGAAGAAGTCGCTGAAAAATTAAATCAGGCTAAAAAAGAAGGTAGACGTATTATTGCGGTTGGTACGACTTCTTGTCGTACATTAGAAGCAAATCATTCTAAATATGGATGCTTCAAGGCAGCTCATGAAAATACAAATATCTTTATTTATCCTGGTTATACATTTACTGGTATTGATGCATTGATCACAAACTTCCATCTTCCTAAGTCTACATTAGTGATGCTTGTAAGTGCTCTTGCAGGTAGAGAACATATCTTAAATGCCTATAAGATTGCAGTAAATGAGAAGTATCGTTTCTTCTCATTTGGTGATGCAATGTTTATTCACTAATGAAACAGAATTATCGTTTAGTGATGTTGGAGACTCTTAAACATTTAGAAGGACGTCCAAAGTTATTGCTTCATGCATGCTGTGGTCCTTGTTCTTCTAATGTAATTAAAGAGTTATGTCAGTACTTTGATATTACTATTTATTATACAAATAGTAATATCTACCCTGCTGATGAGTATCATCGGCGTGAATCTGAGTTAGAAAGATTTGTGAAAGAGTTCAATGATAAAGAGAACCAGAATGTACAAGTGGTAGAAGATACTTATGATCCTGAAGAATATTTAACGCATATTGCGCCATATAAGGATACTGGAGAAAAGGGCTACCGCTGTTATGTGTGTTATAGAATGAGAATGGAGAAAGCAAGAGATTATGCTAGAATGCATGGTTTTGATTATTGGACAACTGTGTTGTCTGTTTCTCCTCATAAGAATAGCCAATGGATCAATGAGATTGGTGATGATTTAGATCTAGAGACACCAAAATTCCTTCATAGTGATTTTAAGAAGGATAATGGTTATTTGAAATCAACACGTATGAGTGATGAATATCATATGTATAGACAGAACTACTGTGGCTGTGTTTATAGCTATCAGGAGATGCTAGAAAGAGAAAAAACAGACCTCTAATGAGATCTGTTTTTTAAGTTATCTAAGAATAGTTTAATCTTCTCAGTCGCAATTTTTAATTCTTCTAGTGAGTATGCATAAGAAACACGGATAAATCCTTCTCCAGCATCACCAAAGGCTGTACCTGGTACACAGGCTACCTTCTGATCATTTAATAGTTCTTCACAGAATTCTTCAGATGTAAGACCCGTAGAACGAATACATGGGAATACATAGAAAGCACCCATTGGGTTAAATGTATGAAGTCCCATATCATTAAATGTTTTTACAAGGAAGTTTCTACGTGAGAGATAAGAGGCTCTCATTTCTTCTACTTCTTTATCACAATGTCTCAGTCCATCTATTGCACCATATTGTGCACCAGTAGGTGCTGACATGATAATATACTGATGAATCTTACACATTGCCTTAGAGAATACTGGGTTTGCAAGAACATAACCAAGTCTCCATCCTGTCATGGCATAGGCCTTAGAGAAACCATTGATGACAACAATCTGATCTCTGATTTCTGGGAATGAAGCTAATGTACAGAATGGTTCTTCATAGCTTAATTCTGCATAGATTTCATCTGATATAACGATAATACCTGATTCTTTAATAATAGGTACAAGTTTTTCATAGTCTTCTCTTGTCATTGCCCCACCTGTTGGGTTTGAAGGGAAGTTGATCAACATGACCTTTGTCTTTGGTGTAATAGCTGCTTTAAGCTTTTCAGGTGTTAATTTAAATTCATCTTTTTCTTCTAGATGAATTCTTACAGGTACTCCTCCTGAAAGAATAACACTTGGTTCATAAGCAACATATCCTGGATCTAGGATAATCATTTCATCACCTGGATTCATTAAGGCTCTTACTGCGATATCAATACCTTCTGAACCACCGACAGTCACAATGATTTCCTTTTCAGGATCATAATGTACACCAAAACGACGATAATAATAATTACTAATTTCTTGACGTAATTCTAATAAACCTCTGTTTGCGGTATAGAAAGTACGTCCTTTTTCAATTGAATAGATTGCAGCTTCTCTAATCTTCCAAGGTGTCGCAAAATCAGGTTCCCCTACACCTAATGAAATAACACCTTCCATCTGGTTCGCAAGATCAAAGAACTTACGAATACCACTTGGTTTAATAGTTTGTGCTGCAGTACTTAATTTCTTCTCATAATCCATTTTATGGAGTCACCACCAGTCGCGTATTTTTACCATCTTCATCATCTACTAGGACATGTCCATCTGTCTTATATGGCTTTAACACAAATGTTGTTTTTGTTCCTGTAACGCCAGGAATACATGCTAATTTAGATGCAACAAAGTGCGCGACTTCCTGCATAGTACGACCTTTCACAATGCACATAAAATCATAATCACCTGATAATAAATACATTGTTTCAATTTCTTCGTACTTATAAATATGTGATGCAATACGATCATAACCATATTCTCTTTCAGGAATAGCGTTAATTTCTATCATCGCAGTCACAAGTTCAGTATTTGTCTTGTCCCAGTTGACAATAGTATGGTAACCACAAATAATCTTCTCTTTTTCTAGTCTATTTAATCTTTCTACAATGCTGTCTTTAGATTCTGCTAGCGCGGCGGCTAGGTCAGAAACCTTATATCTTGCATTTTTCTGTAATAATTGAATTAAAAGACCATCACTCATAGATAAAAGTTCCTTATTATCCAACCTTTTGTCCTCCTTTGACTATTGTACAATTATTTTATAATAACGAAACTCATTAGTAAATAGAGAATAATTGTGATAAAATATTTTCATATGGAGGTGTCCTATGAAAACGTTTTATGTTGCAAGCTACGGTAAAGGTGACGATAAAGGAATCTATATCGTTTCTTTTAACGAAGAAACATTGGAATTAAAGAAAGTACAACAGATATTAACTCAGGATTTTCCATCATATCTGATTGCGAAAAATAAAGAACTTTATGTATCTTATAAGAATGCGAGATCCAATAATGAAGGTGGAGGATTAGGAAGTTTTAGTATTCATAAGAATGAATTGATTCTTAATAATAACTATTCTTCTTCTGGTAGAAGTTATACACATTTATGTATCTCTGATGATAATAAGTATATCTTTGCTGCAAACTATCATGTTGGCGCAACAGCTGCTTATAAGCTAGAAAATTATCGTATTGATCATAAGATTGGGGCTGTGAGACATACTGGTATGGGTCCTGATTTATTAAAGAGACAGACTGCACCTCATGTACATAATGTTGGTTTTACACCTGATAAGCGTTTCTTATATGCAGTAGATTTAGGTGCTGATAAGATTGTGATGTACAATTATAAAGATGGTGTTCTTAAAGAGAATACAGATTATACAGTGAATGTAGTCCCTGGTTCTGGTCCTAGACATTTGATTTTCTCACAGGATGGACGTTATGGTTATCTTATTAATGAGATTGCGAATAAGATCATGGTCTTTAAGTATAATGAAGGTCGTATGAGTTTGATTCAGGCGATTCATTGTGTTCCACGTCATTTTAAGGGATTTAATGCAGCTGCTGCTATTCATCTTACAAAGAGTGGAGAACATCTACTTATTTCTAATAGAGGTCATAATTCTATTGCGTTATATAGAGTTAATAAAGAGAATGGTAAGATTTCTTTACTTTATATGGTACATACTGGTAAAGAACCTAGAGACTTTAATATTATTGATGATAAGTATGTTATTGTAGGGGCACAGGAAGATAATAAGCTTCAGGTACTTACTTTTGATGAAGAGAATGAAAAGCTATTGATGACAGATTCTGAATTAGAGATTCCTGCACCTGTATGCGTATGTGTTGAAGATTGAGCTTAGCTCAATCTTTTTTATTATATCATTAAGTAATTTAAAGATTCTTTGAGAATAAATATATAGGAGGGAAATATGGAAGAACTAATGAGAAATTTATATTTATTCTTAACAGAAGCAGAAAGAGGTGATGTATTAAGAATACATGTGACTGAAACAGATGAATGTTATGAATTTAGTTATGATGAAGTTATGGATATTGTATTCCATAATAGAATTCCAGAAAGGTTTAAAAAAGAAGTAGGTCCTAGTAATTAGGATCTACTTCTTTACTTTTAGAGTAATGATGACTTCGTCATCTGTTTCATCGATGTTTTCTTCTACATCAGTTCCAGCATCAGTGACCATCTTTACTGCCTGATTGATTGTATTAAGTGCGATTTTAACACTTCTAGAGAATTTACGTACACGTGGTTTTTCTTTTTTAGGTGTTAATAGTTTCGCAATTCTTTTTTCTGTTTCATCGACAGTAAAGTTATGTTCAAGAATCTCCTTCAACATATTATTTTGTTGTGCTGTATCTTCTAGTTTTAATAAAGCACGGGCATGTCTTTCAGAGATTTCTTTTTTCTTAACTGATTCCTGTACTGTCATAGGAAGTTTTAAGAGTCTAAGTTTATTAGCTACTGTAGACTGTTTCTTACCTACTTTTTCAGCGAGCTGGGCTTGTGTTAAACCCTGTGTATCTAGAATCTGCTGGTAAGCTAAGGCTTCTTCTATTGCTGAAAGATTTTCTCTTTGAATATTTTCTACTAATGCAGCATTGGCTGTCTGATTGTCATCAAGTTCCTGAATGATACATGGTACTTCTGTAATACCTGCTAGTTTGCAGGCACGGTATCTTCTTTCCCCTACAACAATCTGATATTTACCTTCATATTCTCTGACTACAATAGGCTGTAAGAGACCATTCTGCATAATAGATTCAGCGAGTTCCTGGATCTTCTCATCTTCAAAATGAGTTCTTGGCTGTTCCTTATTCGCAACAATATCATTGATGTCTAAGAAACAATAAGCATCTTTAATAACGTTCCTTTTCTTTCTATAAAGGCTTCTTCTTAATTTGTCCATAGTTTCTTGGGTACTTTGCAGGTGTTGATTTCACTTTCTTGATCACGATGTTATGACGATGATCATTCTGATCACTTAAAGTAAAAGTAAAATCATCCATCACTTCTCCTCCAAGTACCTTTATGCCTCCCTTCGCATCTTTTAATTCTTCAGGGGCTTTGAGTCCTTTTAATGAAAGGAAGTAACCATCTTTCTTCACTAATGGGAGACAAAGTTCATCTAAGATATTTAATCTTGCAACTGCACGGGCCATGACAATATCAAATGATTCACGATGATCTTTACAGAAATCTTCAGCACGTGATGCAACTGCTTGAATATGATCTAATTCTAATTCTTTAAATAAATGATTCAAGAATGTAATTCTCTTATTCAAAGAATCTACAATAGTGACATTTAATTCTGGATAAACGATTTTAAGTGGAACTGAAGGGAATCCAGCACCTGCACCTACATCACAGATTGTTTGATTAGAGAATGGAAATTCAAACGCAATTGTAAGAGAATCATAGAAGTGTTTTAAATAAACACCTTCTCTATCTGTAATAGCTGTTAAGTTCATCTTCTCATTCCATTCTACGAGTATTTCATAATACTTTTCAAACTGTTCAATCTGTTTCTCTGAAAGCACAATGCCTTTTTCTTCTAAGCTCACAATAAATTCTTGTTGTGTCATATTAATCTCCGTATTGTGTTTTTAAGTGAATAAGTAAAACAGAAATATCTGCAGGATTAATACCAGAAATACGTGTTGCCTGACCAATAGTTACAGGTCTCACTTTCTTTAGTTTCTGTCTTGCTTCTAATGATAAGTTTAATACATCATCATAGTCTAAGTCAGTAGGAATCTGCTTTTCTTCCATATTCTTTACTTTTTCTACTTGTCTTAATGTTTTTTCAATATATCCCTTATATTTAATAAGAATAGTGACTCTTCTCATTTCTTCTTCAGTTAAGTCAACATGTTCAATATAAGGTAATAAGTCTTCATAGACTAATTCTGGTCTTTGAAGAATAGCACGGGCAGTTACACCTTCTTTTAAACGTGTTGAGCCCTTTTCTTCTAAGAGGTCATTGATTTCACTCTTAGGTGAGAAATGAATGGTATCTAGACGTTCTATTTCAGCATGGATACGATTCATTTTATCTAAGTAAAGTGAATAGACTTCATCATTTACAAGACCTGCATCATGGCCATATTTTCTTAATCTTTCATCCGCATTATCATGTCTTAATAATAATCTATATTCAGCACGACTTGTTAACATACGATATGGTTCTTTAGTACCTTTAGTCACTAAGTCATCAATCAATACACCAATATAGGCTTCATCACGTTTCAAGATTAAAGGTTTATTCCCCTTTACCTTCTTAGACGCATTAATACCGGCAATAAGACCCTGACCTGCTGCTTCTTCATAACCTGAAGTACCGTTGATCTGACCTGCAGTAAAGAGGTTCTTTAAAACCTTTGTTTCTAGACTAGGCCATAACTGTAATGGATCAATCGCATCATATTCAATCGCATAAGCATATTTTAAAATAGTACAGTTTTCAAGTCCTGGTAATGAATGCACCATCTTTTCCTGAATATCATGAGGCATAGATGTAGAGAATCCCTGTACATAGATTGTATTCATTTCCTTAGATTCTGGTTCAAGGAAGATCTGATGTCTTTCTTTATCCGCAAACTTAACAACCTTATCTTCAATAGAAGGACAGTAACGTGGTCCGATACCTTTAATAAGTCCTGAGAACATTGCACATTTATCTAGATTATCTCTGATGAGTTTATGTGTTTGGGCTGTTGTATATGTTAAGTAACATACAGTCTGATCTTCTACTGGTGTGAAATGTGTTGTTTCATATGAGAATGAAAGTTTCGCATCTGTACCAGGCTGTACTGTTGTTTTTGAATAATCAATAGAATTGATTTCTACACGAGGTGGCGTACCTGTCTTTAATCTCTGGATTCTAAATCCATAATCCTTTAACTTACTTGATAAATATAAGCTTTCCTTCTGTTTATCTGGTCCACTCGGAGTCTTTGAATGACCGACAAGTATTTCAGCCTTTAAATAAGTACCTGTAGTAAGAATTGTCGTACGAGACTCATAGCGAGTACCATCCGCAAGGATAACACCCTTACACTCATCACCTTCTACAATCAAATCCTCTACCATTGCTTCTACAATATCAAGATTTTCCTGCTGCTTTAATACTTTCTGCATATAGCGTGGATAAGCTTTCTTATCTGCCTGTGCACGAAGAGATTGAACACCTGGTCCCTTGGCAGTATTCAACATCTTCATCTGAAGGTAAGTCGCATCTGTAGTTTTACCCATCTGTCCACCAAGTGCATCTATTTCTCTTACAATAATGCCCTTAGCAGGTCCTCCGATGGATGTATTACAAGGCATACTTCCTGCATTAGAGAAGTTGCTTGTAATAAGTAATGTTTTATTTCCTGTTCTTGCGCCAGCAAGACATGCTTCAATACCTGCATGGCCAGCACCTACAACTATAATATCGTACACTATAAACGACCTTCCTTTCTTATTTAATACGTGTTTATATTAACACATCAATTCGCGTTTGTCATTATACCACAAATGCATTATTATGGTGTAAAATTCAATCAAAAATGTTGGTGGTATGATATAATAAAAACGGTGATGAAACATGAAAGAAAGAGATATTTTAAAGATCTACAATAATTATTGTGTCATTGGGATGAGTCCTGATCCTGATAAGTACAGTTATCAAATATATCAGTGCTTAAAGAATGCAGGAAAGCATGTTTACGGTATATCTCCTAAGTATGACACAATAGACAATGATAAGATGTATACCTCCCTCATGGATATAGAGTATCCTATCGATGTTGTTGTTTTTGTCGTTAATAAAACAATTGGTATGACTTACATTAGAGATATGAGAGAACTTGGTATTAAGTATGCCTGGATGCAGCCAGGGACTTATGATGAAGATTTACTTCATGCTTTTCATGATCAGGGAATAGAAACAATAGAGAATTGTGTATTACAGGTCATGAATAGTTAAATCAAATATAGAATCTTGTAATGGAAAGGTGATATCGACTTGGATATCATCTTTTTTCGTTTCTTTGAAATCTACTGGTCCTAATGTTTCTTTTCTATCTGATATCACTTGATAACCAAGATCATATTGCTGGGATAAAGAGAAACCAATAGAACTCATAATGACAGGATCACCATGTAATTGAATCATCTTGTTTGTCTGTAATCTAAAGAAGTTCTGATAAGGAATCTGGTCAATACCAGTTTCTAATGCCTGTTCAACAGCCATAAAGAAATAAGAAGAGAACTTACCATAAGGGAATCCTACGATATAAGGTGTGCCATACTTCTCTTTTAATAATTCTGCAATCTTTAATCCTTTCACTGATACTACAATATTTACATCTGCATAACCGGCCATATCAAGTGATGTATCATAATACAAGAACGTTGTAAGGACATTGTATTTCTGTTCAGTAAAGTAATCCTTTAATATTTCATAGACGTCTTCATCAAATAAATCAGGTGTTAAACCTAATAGATTAATAGATGTCACAGGCATCTGTAAGTTATATTGGATATCTGGTAATTGATCTACTAATGTGCATAATTCTTCTTCTATATAATTCATATATGTACCTCATTTTTTCTTCATTATATCATAGTTTTTGGTTTGCATATACTAACTCTAAGAGTATAATGTGGTTAGATAATACTAACATAGGAGGAGATGTTATGAACTTTTTAGAGATTAAGGATTTAAAGAAATCCTTTGGACAGGGAGAGAGTCATATTGATGTATTAAAGGGGATTGATATGACCATCAACAAAGGAGAGTTTTGTGTGTTACTTGGTCCATCTGGTTCTGGTAAATCTACACTACTTAATATTATTGGGGGTATTGATAGTTTAGATGAGGGAGAACTTGTGATTAATAAACATCGTTTAAAGACAATGAAAGAAAAAGAACTAAGTCAATATAGACGTGATCATCTAGGTTTTATATTCCAGATGTATAATTTGATTCCTAACTTAACAGTCAGAGAGAATATTGAAGTCGGTGCTTATTTAAGTAAGAAGCCTTTGGATATTGATGAATTACTACATACACTTGGCTTATATGAACATCAGAACAAGTTACCTAATCAATTATCAGGTGGACAGCAGCAGCGTACCGCAATTGGACGTGCAGTCGTAAAGAATCCAGATATTCTTCTTTGTGATGAACCAACAGGTGCTTTGGATTATCGTACGTCTCAGGATATATTACAGTTGATCTGTGATATTAATGAAAGATTTGGGAACACAATCATCATGGTCACACATAATGAGTCTATTAAGCATATTGCGGATCATATATTTGTATTACATGATGGAAGAATTAAAGATGATTATATCAATACTGAACGTAAACGAGTGAATGAGGTGGATTGGTAATATGAAGAATCCATTAAATAAACGTTTTATACGTGAATTAAAAGAAGACTGGAGTAAGTATCTTGTCATCTTCTTATTGATGACAGGAATGATTGGATTAGTATCTGGTTTTATTGTGGCTGATGAGAGTATGATCAAAGCTTATAATGAAAGTTTTGAAAAGTATACGATTGAAGATGGTCACTTTAATGTAGATAAGAAGTTGAATAATCAGTCTTTGATCAATATTTCTAAAGCCGGTGTACAGCTTTATGATCATTCCTATGTAGAAGAAACATTGATCAATGGGAATAAGATACGTATCTTTGCGACACCTCAAAGTGTGAATAAAGTATGTGTCATGGAAGGAAGACTTCCTCAAAATAATAAAGAGATTGCGATAGATCGTATGTATGCCGTAAACAATAAGTTATCTATTGGAGATACTATTAAAAGTCAAAATCATTCATTAAAGATCTGTGGTTTAGTGGCTTTACCTGATTATTCTGCCTTATTTGAGAATAACAGTGATACGATGTTTGATGCTATTAAGTTTGGTGTGGCTGTTGTACAACCTACTCTATTTAATCAATGGGATACAACACATATGACCTATAGCTATTCATGGCTTTATACAAATAAACCAAAGAATGAAGAAAAGAAGTCTGAATCATTCTTGAAGTTATTGAATAAAGAAGTACATCTAGAAGAATATATTCCTCAATATGAGAATCAGGCTATTCATTTTACTGGTGATGATATGGGTAGTGATAGTGTCATGATAAAAATGCTTCTATATATCATGATTGTGATTATCGCATTTGTATTTGCGGTGACTATGACCAATACAATCCAGAAAGAATCCAATGTGATTGGGACATTACTAGCCTCTGGTTATACAAAGAAAGAATTAATCAGTCACTATATGACACTTCCTATTATTGTGACACTCATTAGTGCCTTGATCGGTAATATACTAGGTTATACCTACTTTAGAACAACTATGGCGAATTTATATTATGCCAGCTATAGTTTAACAACTTATCAAACAATCTGGAATGCGAGTGCATTTATTCAGACGACAGTTGTACCTGTTGTACTTATGTTTATTATTAATCTCTTTATACTCAATAGACAATTGTCTTTATCTCCTCTTAAGTTCTTAAGAAGAGATTTAAAGAGACATAAACAGTCCCATGTCATGCCTTTGTCTGCACGTATTCCTTTTATTACACGTTTTAGAACACGTATTATTCTCCAGAATAAAGCTCATTATCTTGTCATGTTTATTGGATTAATGTTTGCGAACATGATCTTGTTATTTGGACTTGCGATGCCCGATATCATCAATTCATATGGGACTAATATTAAACAGAATATGTTTGCGGATTATCAATATATTCTTAAAGTACCTGCAAGCTTGCAATCAAATGAAAAGAGCTTTTCTAATATGATAGAAGCTTATACTTTCACAAAGGGAATAGAAACAGAAGAAAAGACAGCTGAGAAGTTTAGTGCTTATAGCTTAAAGATGGAAGACAATACTTTGGATACTGTAACTGTATATGGAGTAAAGAAGAATAGTCGTTATGTTTCTATTGGTGAAGGTGTTTATGTATCAAGTGCTTATGCAGATAAATATCATATACATAAGGGAGATGTGCTTCACTTAAAGACAGAATATACAAATAAGAAGTATACATTAAAGGTCAGTGGTGAATATAACTATCCAGGTGGTATTGCGATATTCATGAATCAGAAAAAGATGAATCAGTTATTTGATTTAGATGATAATTATTTTTCTGGTTATTTCTCTTCAAATCCTATTAAAGATATTAATGAAAAGTATATAGGGACAACGATTGATTATGATTCATTAAGTAAGGTATCGCGACAATTGAATGTCTCAATGGGAAGTATGGCTTATTTATTATGTGCGATTGCGGCAATGATGAGTGTTGTACTTATTTATCTTCTTACAAAGACTATTATAGAAAAGAATGCCCAGTCTATTTCTATGACTAAGATTCTTGGTTATACAAATCATGAAGTAAGTTCTATTTATATTGTGTCTACGTCTATTATTGTATCTCTGTTTATTCTTCTTACTGTGCCATTAGATTATGCGATATTAAAGCCTATATTTGAGGCAATGATGAAAAAAGAGATGGCAGGATGGATGCCTTTAACGGTAAGTAACCTTACTTTCTTAAAGACAATCGTTATTGGCTTTATAAGTTATTTTATAGTGATGTTAATTGAGTATAAGAAGATTAAGAAGATTCCAATGCAAGATGCATTGAAGAATGTGGAATAGGAGGTACATGTATGAATAAGAAGTTAATAGCGATACTATATTGTATCATGCTTACAGGATGTACAACAGAGACAAAGACGAATAAATCAAAGACTATTAAAGAAGAAACACCTGTTGTACTTACAACTAAAGGACATAACGTGAAGGAAGCAATGAATAAGAGTGAAACAATTACTGTAAAGACAAAAAGTACTAAAGCGGAAGTAACTATTCCTTCTATAAGTGAAGGTGATCTTATTGAAGATACAACTGTATTAAAAGATATCAGTAATAAAGGTGATGAGAATATCACCTTGAATGATCATCAATTGTTGATAGAAAATAATAAGAATAGTATCCAGTATGAAGGTACTTTAGATACGACTCTTCCTGTTGGTGTAGATGTGACTTACTATTTAGATGGACAGAAAGTGACAAATATTAAAGGTAAAACAGGTACATTAAAGGCTGTATTTAAGTATAAGAATAATACTGAGACTCCTTTCGTAGCGACTACTATTATGCTTCTTCCTCAAGAGTCAGTCAGTGATATTGAAGTAAAGAATGGAAAGAGTATGTTGATGGATGATTATCAAGCCATTGTAGGATTAGGTTGTCCTGGTTATGAACCATTTAAGGATTCTATGGAAGTGACAATGAAGATCAAGAACTTCCAATGTGACTATATGAGTACTGTATTTACTGATGATGTATTTAAGGATTTAGATTTAAGTGATCTAACTAAGACAACAGATCAATTAAATCAATCATCACAGAAGCTTGTAGAGGGTTCAGCACAATTACTCGCAGGATGTACAACGTATGGACAATATCTTAATACATATATGTCTAATGTATCTAAAGTGAGTGATGGAGCCAATGCATTATTAAAGGGTTCTAAACAATATGATGCCTCTACACAGGCACTTATTAAAAACTTAATATCTTCTATGAAGGATCCGACAGAACTAATTCAATCTAAGGTCAATAGTATTTATCTTACTGATGAACAGCGTGCTGCAGTAAACAAAGCAATTAGTGAAGGTGTACAGGAAAGCTTAATATCAAATAAGAAGAGTCTTGAACAACTCTCACAATTACTCTCTCAAAGTCCTGTATCCAAACAATTAGAAACTTTATCTTCTAGCTTGTCACAGTTGAGTCAGGCAGGAAATGAACTATCTCAACAATATCAGACTCTTACAACTGGCGCAAAGAGCTTATCTGAAGGAATGAAACTATTTGATCAAGAAGGTATTCAAAAAATCACTGATATAACTACAATTAAGAAGTTAAAAGAAAAAGACCATTATAGTGGTCTATCAGGAAACAACATCACTCATACTAAATTCATCTTTGAGATGGATATCTAGAACCTTGCATTCGCAAGGTTCTTTTCATTTCTATCGCCTTTATTTCACTTTGTATGATATATATTTTTCATCTTTCAAGAGTTACTGTATTTAGAGATTGGGAGTATGTTAAAATATGAACATGGAGGTGATATTCATGGATGATTTCTTAAGTGATATTTATACAATACTCTTTGCAAAATGGATTCTATTGCAGGAAGTACCAAACTTTGAAACAAGAGTGAATGAAAACTATACAGAGATTCATTTCTTTAATAAGCATGCAGACATTGAAATTGTGTTTAATCCAATGAATATCATCGAATTTAAAGCAACCAATACTCAATCAGGAGAGACTGAATATTATCTACACTTCCAGATGAAGACTTTAAATCATGCAATGAAATTATTTAGAGAACTCACTCATTATATGAAGCATATTGGTGAATCGCCTACTATTAAGATATTGTTATGCTGTAGTGGTGGATTAACGACAAGCTATTTTGCGATGAAGATGAATGAAGCTTCTAAGTTAATGAGTCTTCCTTATGTGACAGAAGCAAGTGGTTATAATAATTTATATTATGTAGCACAGGATTATGATGTGGTTCTCTTAGCACCACAGATTTCTTATTTACATGCCAAGGCACGTGAGATTCTTAAAGATAAGATTGTCTTAAATGTACCACCTGAAGTATTTGCGAGATATGATGTAAAAGCCATCTTTACACTTGTGAAAGAATCATTAGAGATTAAAAAGAACCAATCAGATCAGAAGATTCCTTTACCTGTAATGTTGAATGTAGAAATCAAACATAAGACATTGGCTCTTTCTATTTTCCGTAATAAACAATCTATCCATGTTGCTTATCGTGTATATGATAAGGATCAGGAAATACTATTGGATAATGAAGTGATTAAACCTACAGTGAATCTTCAGGATATTTGTGACATTATTGATATTGCCCGTCTTCATTATCCACGTATTCGCTATATAGGTATTGCGACTCCAGGTATTATTGATGATGGTTATGTATCCTCTACAAGTCTTGAAGGATGGGAAACACCAGAAAGATTAGCAGATGTCCTCACTGAACGTTATCATTTACCTATATGTATATGTAATGAGGTGAATGCAGCCGCTGTAGGATATTATTCTTCTCAAGATCAAGTCAGTTCATTGGCTTTCTTATTCCAGCCTGTTCATGCATTAAGTGGTGCAGGTATTATTGTGGATAACTGCCTGCTACATGGTATGCATAACTTAGTAGGAGAAGTACAATTTCTTCCTTTAGACTTAACAGAAGATAAAATGACACTCAGTATGTCTCCTGAAGGATGTATTGAAGTTGTTGCCCGTACATTAGTTTCTATTATCAGTTTATTAAGTCCTGAAGAATTAGTTCTCTATTGTGACTTTATTCCTCATGTACTTCCTTTATATGAAGAAATGGCCACTCTTATACCAAAAAAATATATTCCGCCTATTACCAAAGTAGATAACATGCAGGAATATATTCTTCTTGGGGCTATGATATTAAGTACAACACAGAACTATGACAGTTCTATGTAGTGTTCAATACGATAGTTTATATTCTTTTCATAATCTCTGTTAAAATAACATGCATATAAACAGTCTAATAAGAACTGCAATGAAGCTCTAGATGAGAAAGATGCAATCTTTTCTTCTGAATCTTCATAGGATGCAAAATAGAGATGATAATCAACAAGTTTAGATAATTCACTCTCTTTAGTAGAAGAGATAAGAACAGTTGTCACCTGGTTCTTATTCATCACACGGATGAAGTCTTCTACATGAGGTGTTCTATTAGCATAGGAGATCACGATTGCGAGGTCTCCTTTTTTTAATGTTTCAGCTGCTTTGTATTGGTAATAGATCTGTTTTTCTACTATGACATTCTTACCTATTTCTAACATATTCTGTCTAAAGCTGTCTGCCATGAAGAAATTACCAATAGACGGAAACAACGCTATCACATTTGCATCATACATCTTCTGGACAATCTTACCAAATTCATCTAGATTCACTAGGTTTAATGTAGAATGAAGTGTCTGGTCATAGAGATTCAACATCTTAGTCATGATTTCATGGTTTGTGTTATTGATCCTGAAAGGATAGTTGTAGTCCACTGAAACAAGTTCTTTCTGGTATCTTTCACGATCAAAGTGAATATGAGATTTAAATGCCTGTAAACCTGAAAAACCTAACTTATCAATAATACGATAAATAGTAGAAACAGATACATAGCTGTTTTTAGAAATATCTGATGCAGACATATTCATAATATCTTCTGAATGTTCTACAACATAATCTATAAGTGTCTTTTCACTTTCTGTAAGGGATAATTGTTCGAGCTTATCATAAATATTCATAAAAAGCCTCCTGATAGAATATATTATACTCTATTTTAATTACTGTTTCTTTAACTGGAAGACTTTAAATGCATTCTCTGTTGTCTGTTTTGCGACTTCTTCGTAGCTTAATCCTTTTAGTTCAGCAATCTTCTGTGCAACAAAATAGACATTACCTGGTTCATTCTGTTTACCTCTATAGGGTGCTGGTGTGAGATAAGGGTCATCTGTTTCTACAAGTAGATAGTTTAAGTCTACTCCTTCAGCCACTCTTTTAGGAACCTTCGCATTCTTAAAAGTAACAGGACCTGCCAAAGAAATATAATAACCAATCTTAATGAATCTTAAAGCCATCTCATAACTTCCACTATAACAATGCATAATACCCTTTACACCTGACTTAGAAAGTATATCAAATGTATCTTCATAAGCATCTCTGGCATGAATAGTAACAGGTAAAGATAATCTCTTGGCTATTTCTAACTGTTTCTTAAAGCAGTCAATCTGTTTTTCTTTAGATGCTTCATCCCAATAGTAATCTAATCCTATTTCACCTACAGCAACAACCTTAGGATCTTTCGCAAGTACTTCTATTGCCTCTAAATCCTCATCTGTTGTCTCTTTACAATCATTAGGACTAATACCTACTGCAGCATAAATAAAGTCATATTCATGAGCTATCTGTACTGCAAGACGTGAAGATTCTAAATCATAACCTACAACAGTTAAGTACTTCACACCTCTCTCTAATGCATTCTGAATATATAAATCACGATTTTCAAATAATTGTTCACTATTTAAATGTGTATGTGTATTAAATAACATTTTTCTTATTACCTCGCTTTTAAACAAGTATACATAAAAAAAACAGGGGAATAAACCCCTATTAGTAAATGCATAGTCGTTATAATTCGTATTTATCTATTAGTTCTTTTAATGCCTTTTGTGCATCTTTTACTTGTCCTATCTCAATCTGTTTTTCAGATAGTTCAATTGAATTATAGATATCTCTAGAATATTCCATACTATCTTCACATCTATTATTACTTTCTAAATTAGTGTCCATTGTTTAGCCTCTTTCAACTTCACATTAGGCATACTTTGTAATAGCTTCAAAAACCAACTTATCAAGCTTAAAATATATTACATATTGATTTTTCCCATAAAATATTCTGTCTGTCTCTTATA
>ERZ1026846.1072-NODE-1072-length-18424-cov-8.174424_pt1 | contig 18424 bp, 19 predicted proteins | sample MGYA00380153_ERZ1026846 | MGnify/ENA primary metagenome ERZ1026846 (study PRJEB33269, sample SAMEA4719789) | human gut metagenome | biome: human-associated habitat; feature: organic feature; material: feces | place: Cameroon | collected 2013-10 ... | reverse complement strand
GGGGGAAGCAAGACGTTACGTAGCTAACGATTTCCTTAACTTAATAGCATTACTTCGCGGGGGGCTCCTTCGTGAAGACAAAAAAGCAAACTCTCGACAACCATTAAAGCAAAAAGCAGCCACCATTTTTACAAAATAAAGGAGCGTATCAAAATCCCATGGATCAAAATGTATTCCATAAACTGCAGCTCGAAATCCTGAATGCGATTGATTTGCTATTACTGACAATGACATATGGAATCTGCTGGTACGCCTACTACGGAGACGAGATATCTACTCCTTTCTATGATCTGGGGAACGAGATCATGGTGGTACTCTTTGCGATCCTCTACTACTTCATCTCACATCTCTACCATGGCTACCGGATTTCTATCAGCCGCATCTCAGACCTTGTTTACAGCCAGACACTGGCAGTTTTCTTTGCCGATGCCATGATGTATGTCATCACTGTCCTCCTTAACCGTCACCTCATCAATCCCATTCCTCTTGGTCTCGTTTTCCTCGTCCAGTTTGCCCTCATCATTGGCTGGTGCACCTTCGCGCACCACTGGTATTTCCGAAAATTCCCGCCGAAAAAGACCGTCATTATTTTGGGCGAAGGGCGTGAGGTGAACCCTCTCATCAAGCGCTACGGCATGGACATCCATTTCGAAGTCATCCGGACACTCACCTCCGAAGAATGCCTTAGCAACTTGGACGAAGCACTTCAGGACGCCGAGTCCATCTTCCTCTGCGGCATCCACAGCCATGAGAGAAATATCATCGTGAAATACTGCGTTGCCCGCGGCATCGACTCCTTCGTCCTGCCTCGCGTCGGCGACGTCATCATGAGCAGCGCCGAGAAGATCCACCTTTTTCACCTGCCGATCCTGCGCGTCCGTCGATACTCCCCATCACCTGAGTACCTCTTCGGGAAGCGCATCATCGACATCATCCTCTCCCTTGCAGCCCTCATCGTCTTCGCCATCCCCATGCTCATCATCGGTCTCCTTATCAAAAGAGACGGCGGCACCGCCTTTTACAAGCAGAACCGTCTCACCAAAGACGGGAAGGTATTCCCTGTCTACAAATTCCGCAGTATGCGCATGGATGCCGAAAAAGACGGCGTGGCGAGACTCTCCACCGGCGAGAACGATCCCCGCATTACCCCTATCGGCCGCTTCATCCGCGCTGTCCGCCTCGATGAACTCCCGCAGCTCCTGAACATCCTGAAAGGCGACATGTCCATCGTAGGACCCCGCCCCGAGCGCCCCGAGATTTCCGCCCAGTACGAAAAAGAATTCCCTGAGTGGAACCTCCGCCTCCAGGCCAAGTGCGGACTCACCGGCTATGCTCAGGTCTATGGCCAGTACAATACGACGCCTTACGACAAGCTCCTGATGGATCTGATGTATATCTCCGAGCCCAGCCTCTTCGAAGACTTCAAGATCATGTTCGCGACCGTGAAGATCCTCTTTATGAAGGAGAGCACGGAGGGAATTTCTGATGGTCAAACCACTGCAATGAGTGGAAAAAACCACTAAAGATCGATGATTTTGTACATTTCGAGCTGCTAAAAAAATGTGTAACTCATGCGGTCAACAGGATTACTAAGAGCTTAAGAAAAAAGGATGGCTCAGACTCTTTGAGATGAGTCTGGGCTGTTTTGGTTTGTGGGAGATGGAATTAGAGATGAAAAAAGTACTTTTGGTGACATTTTCGGACAATGCAGATCATCAGGATACGTTGTTTGGAATGTACGAAGAAATGAGAAAACGAAGCGACTGGGATACTTATTTGCTTTGCATTAAAACGCCAAAGGTGGAGCTTCAGCAGTCAGATCACACATGGCTGGTGGATTGCCCGGAGCGTCCTGGTGTGACTAAGAAGACCTTCAACCTCCCGCTGTTGCTTTCAATTATTCATCGTGTTCGCAAAGAACATTTTGATGCTATTTATTTCGAGAGTCTGCATACATGGAATCTTCCAATTATGATGATGGCTGGTAAAGCTAAGACTTATCAGGTGATTCATGAGGTCATTCCACATGAGGGTGACAGCCAGGTCAAGATGGTTGACCTAATGAATAAAGCCGTGGTCAAGTTTGCAGATACGATTGTATTGCGCAATGAAACGTACATTCAGGATATGATTGACCGCTATGGAATTAGCGCAGGTCGGGTGAAGTATCTGGAGTTGTGGCGTAGATATCCAGCATATACGTCCCCGGTACATAGTGGTCGTGCTCTTTTCTTTGGGAGAATCAATCCTTACAAAGGTGCAGATAACCTGTTAGAGATTGTTCGCCTGTGCCCGGATATTCAATTTGATGTTATTGGTCGGGTTGATCCGCAGATGCAGAAAGTTGTTGAGCAACTTTCAAAAGAGAAAAATGTAAAGCTCAACAATAATTATGTCACTGATGAAGAAATGCGGGAGGCTTTCATTAACTGTGACTGGGCAATCGTTCCGTATAACTCAGCTTCCCAGTCGGGTATCATTATCGATGCTTATAAGTATAGTCGCCCCGTTATTGCTTTTGCTGTTGGCGCAATCCCAGAACAGGTGGATGCAGATAAGAGCGGCTATCTTGTGACGGCGGGAGATAATGAGAAATTTGCAGACAAGTTAAAAGAAGCCGCGAAGCTTAGCTTAGATGAGTATGATGTGATGAGCCGATATGCATATCAGTACGGATGCAAAAAGTATGCAGCGAGTGGCGCAGTGGAACGGTTTGTTAAGTTGCTGGAGGAAAAGTAAATGATTATTACAAAAACACCTTTCCGAATGTCTTTCTTTGGCGGTGGAACGGATATGGAAGGCTTTTTCCGGAAAAACGGAGGAGCGGTTCTTTCGACAACTTTTGATAAATACTGTTATGTCAATGTTCGTCATCTGCCACGCTTCTTTGATTATTCTACAGAGCTTTCGTACTCAAAGACGGAACGAGTTACCAATATTGATGACATTCAACATCCGGCTATTCGTAATGCAATGAAGATGTTAGATATGCACGAAATCCGTCTTACATATGAAGCTGACCTTCCGGCACGTTCTGGTTTGGGAACATCCAGTTCCTTCGCTGTTGGGATGCTGAACGCATTTTACGTACTCAAAGGCAAATATGCGGACAAGAAAAAGTTGGCGGACGAAGCAATTTACCTTGAGCGCAACCTGTGCCAGGAGGCTGGTGGATGGCAGGATCAAATTGCAGCGTCCTTTGGCGGGTTTAACCGCATTAACTTCAATGCAGACGGCTATGAAGTATTGCCTGTTATTATTTCGCCGGAGCGAAAAAAACAGCTTAATAAGAATCTGATGATGTTCTTTACGGGTTTTACTCGTTTTTCATCGGATGTGCAGAAGGCAAATGCATGCGGAAAACAGGATAAGACTGCTCAACTTAAGGAGATGCTTGTACTCGTTGATGATGCGGAGCGTGTTCTGACGGATAAGAACACTGACCTCGATGATTTTGGTCGGATGCTTGATCATACATGGAAACTGAAGCGTCAGACGGGTGCAGCGGTGTCTACCAACAGCATTGATGAACTCTATGCGAAAGGCATGGCGGCAGGAGCACTTGGGGGAAAGCTGCTCGGCGCCGGTGGCGGTGGGTTTTTAGTGTTTTATGTGCAGCCTGAGAGACAGGATTCTGTCCGGTGGGCAATGCGAGACTTGATGAATATTCCGTTTGAATTTGAGGATGGCGGTACGAGGGTAATCCACTATTCGCCGGAAATGTATGAACCGAAGAATTGAGGAATAGAACATGGGACGCTTAAAGAGATATTTTACTTTATTCAGAATTTTTATAAGTGGGGGGGATACTCTCGTGCTGAATACTTGAAGAAAAAGAAGTATTTCAAATCAATGGGGGAGCACTGCTACCTCCAACCATGGAATTTTGGAACAGAGCCTTACATGATTAGCTTTGGAGAGAATGTTCATATAGCGAGCGGCGTTACTTTTGTAAATCACGATATCACTGCATTGATGTTTCGGTACATGGATAAAAATCCGAACTATCAAGAACGTAAAGGACTAATCTCGATTGGCGATAATGTTTTTGTAGGTGCGAACAGTACAATCTTATATGATGTGAACATTGGAAATAATGTGATTATCGGAGCCGGTAGTCTTGTGAATAAAGATATTCCAGATGGAACTGTTGCAGCAGGTGTTCCCTGTAAGGTGATTGGTAAGTTTGAGGACTATAAGGGAAAATTATAAATAATAAGAGGTGAATCATTAGTTTTAATAAAGATGGTACCTATGATGTATGTCCTTTAATTATGAGGCCTAAGCGGAAAAAAGCTTTGAATGATAACCTGGTCATGTACTTTACCGGATTTACACGCTTTTCTTCAGAGGTGCAGAAGGTGAATGAACGGTCTGCTGATGACAAAGTGAAGCAGCATCTTCAAATGCTTGCACTGGTGGATGAAGCAGAACGCATTTTTACTGATGATACGACAGATCTGGATGAGTTTGGCTATTTACTGGATCATACATGGCAGTTGAAAAAACAGACAGGCAGCGCTGTATCCACAGGAGATATTGATGCTCTATATGACAGAGGCATCAAAGCCGGTGCTCTGGGAGGGAAACTGCTGGGAGCAGGCGGAGGCGGATTTCTTGTTTTCTATGTCCAGCCGGAATATAAAGCACAGCTTAAGGAAGCCATGAGTGATTTACTTTATATCCCTTTTCGGTTTGAAAACAGCGGCACGCGGGTGATTTATTATGAGGAAGAGGAGTAGCAATATGAAAACAGTAATTATGGCAGGTGGAAAAGGGACGCGGATATCATCCCTGTTTTCCGATATTCCCAAGCCCATGATTCGCATAGATGGAGTGCCGGTGCTGGAGCGGGAGATCGAATGCCTGGTTTCTCAGGGCTTTGATGATATTATTATTACGGTAGGCCATCTGGGCAAAGTGATTATGGATTATTTTGGCGATGGCAGCGGAGTTTCTCCGATGACGGGAAAGCCGTTTCGTGCCCATATTTCATATTATTTTGAAAAGACGCCTCTGGGCAATGGTGGAGCTCTTTTCAAAATCAGGGATCAGCTCACCGATGATTTTCTTCTTCTCAATGCAGATGCTGTTTTTGATGTGAATTTCAAGCGCTTTGTAGAAGCGCATCATACAATGGGCGGTCTGGTAACGCTCTTTGTGCACGCCAACAGTCATCCCTATGACAGCGGGCTTTTAATCACAGATAAGAATGGGGCTGTTATCCAATGGCTTGCAAAAGAGGATAAACGTCCCCAATGGTATTTTAATATCGTCAATGCAGGTCTTCATGTGATGAACAAAAAAGTGCTGGAGCATCCTGTGGATACAGCGAAGGTGGATCTGGATCGCCAGATATTGAAACCATTGGCGGGAACGGGAGAGATGTTTGTTTACAATAGTCCCGAATATGTGGAAGATATGGGAACGCCGGAAAGGTATGATAAGGTACAGCGGTCTTTTATGAGTGGTATGATTCATGCTCGGAACCTGGCTAACAGGCAGAAGGCGGTCTTTCTGGACCGTGATGGTACGATGAACCGCTATGTTGGTTACCTGACGAAACCGGAAGACTTTGAACTCTTGCCCGGCGTGGCCGAAGCCATACGAAAGATAAACCTGTCAGGCTATCTGGCTATTGTGGTCACTAACCAGCCTTCTATCGCTAGAGGAGAGCTTACTTATGACGGGCTGGACGAAATTCATAGGAAAATGGAAACGCTATTGGGTCAAAAGGGGGCTTATGTGGATCATATTTACTTTTGCCCTCATCATCCGGATAAAGGATTTCCCGGGGAAGTGCCATCACTGAAAATCGACTGTGGCTGCCGAAAACCCAAACCCGGCATGCTGCTCCAGGCTGGGGAGGACTTTAATATCGACCTTTCATCCTCCTGGATGATTGGCGATGATGAAAGAGATGTGGGCGCAGGGAAAAATGCAGGATGCCACACTGCACTTATCGGGCATCAGGACTTTGGCCAGGACAAAACAGTGCAGTCTCTTTTGCAGTTTGTAGATGAAACGTTACCGGAGGCATAATGAAAGACATAGAACCAGGGCAGCAGGCTTATCTGAATACACTCATTGAAAGATATCCTGTTCTGAAAAGCTGTGAGAAGGACTTGACTGAGGCATACTGCCTCCTTAGGGATTCCTATAAAGCGGGCGGTAAACTTTTGGTCGCAGGAAATGGCGGATCAGCTGCTGATGCAGAACACATCACCGGAGAGCTGATGAAAAGCTTTAAAAAGAAACGGCCTCTTTCGGATAATATGAAGAAAAAGCTGCAGTCAGCAGATAAAGTCATGGGTGCTCACCTGAGTGACGTGCTTGAGCAGCCCCTTCCTGCCATTGCACTGGTAGGGCATGAAGCATTGAGTACAGCATTCCTAAATGATAAAGAAGGAACCGCAGTTTTCGCACAGCAGATCCTTGGTTTTGGAAAGAAGGGGGATGTTTTCCTGGGCATTTCCACATCAGGAAAAAGCAGGAATGTTCTCTATGCAGCAGTGACAGCCAAAGCTATGGGGATTGCTGTGATTTCCCTCACAGGAGCTTCCGGTGGAAAACTGGCAGCTCTGGCCGATGCAGCTGTCCATGTGCCGGAAACGGAAACATTCAAGGTGCAGGAACTTCACCTGCCGGTATATCACTGTCTATGTCTAATGCTGGAAGATTATTTCTTTAGGGAGTAAATGATATTTACTGTTATTTGAAAGGAGTAAATTGATGAGTAGGGAAAGCATAATGATCAGCATCATTATTCCTTCATATAATGCTGCGGGCTCATTGGAAAAGTGCCTCAGTTCTCTGGTGCAGCAGCAATACAGAAATCTGGATATCATTCTGGTAGATGACGGATCACAGGATCAAACGGCTGATATCGCAGGAGAATATGCATCAAGAGATAGCAGAGTCCGTTATTTTTATCAGGAGAATCAAGGGGTATCAGCTGCTAGAAATCGGGGACTTAATGAAGCCCTGGGGAAATATGTTTGCTTTGTAGACTCCGATGACTGGGTGGAACCTGACTATATCAGCATTCTGGTTTCCAAAATGACAGAAGATGGTTTGACAGCCTGCCATATATCGAATGATACAGTTATTCCCGGTGGAGATGAATTTAAACTATTGTCTAAGGCTTGAGGCACAGCAGGAAGCCTTTGACAATAGAGGCTTTCAAGGATTTTCATGTAACAAAATGTTTGATATAAATACCATTCGCAGGAACCATATTTCTTTTGATGTTAATGTTACCATGTGTGAAGATCTGCTGTTTTTAATTCAGTATATATCCTGTGTACAGGAGCCTGTTGTTTTTATGAACTGTGCTCCTTATCATTATGTAGTTTCAAAATCAGGAACTGTGAAATCAAGGTATAAAAAACAGGAAATTTTTAATCGCAAATCACTTTCTGAGTCTGAAGGTGTGCGGAAATGCAGACCATTTATTCTTAAAGAAGCACAGGAGGCATGGAAAATGAGGTTAGTGAAAGCAGAAGTCAATACGCTCCGCGTATTGTGTGCCAATGAAATGATGCACGATGCCCTTTATTCCCCCTTATGCAAAATATAAGGAATAACCTAATTAGTTTTTTAAAATATCCTTATTCTGCAGGGAGCTCTAAAGTTTCAGTATTTCTTTCTGCCATTTCGCCAAAGCTGGAGTTTTTTGTATATAAGCTTCATAACCGCTGAGAGTCAGATACGTCTGGGATAATGGTGCCGTGGATAGGGATATGGTATAGCCATGACAGGCAGGAGTGAAGCACTCTATGACAAATCCTTTAATCAGCGTCGTTGTACCGGTATATAATGCGGCTTCAACCATAGAAAAATGTGTTGTATCTATTAGAAATCAATCTTACAGAAATCTTAACATTGTGCTCATAGATGATGGGTCTGCCGATGATAGCCTTAATATCTGCAGACATCTGGCGTCTTCAGATTCCAGAATCAGAGTATTTCATCAAGAAAATAGTGGGGTCTCGTCAGCCAGGAACCATGGCATCAGGAAGGCTCATGGGAGATATATCTGCTTCATAGATTCTGACGACTGGGTAGATCCGGACTATATTTCCATACTTTTTTCAAACATGACCAGAGGTGGACTCTCTGCCTGCAACCTGACCATGTATGATGGAAGAGAAGATGAAAGCTGGACTAAAAGAATGTCAGTCGTGCAGGCGCAGATTTCTGTCCTTGCATGTGAGGGGATGGAAGGATTTCCTGTTAATAAAATGTTTGATCTTTCGCTTATCAAGGAGAAGCACATATTCTTTTCAGAGGAAATCACCATATGTGAAGATGTATTATTTTCTATTCATTATTTGAGATTTTGTTATGGGAGTGTATCCTATGCAGGGAAACGGCCATATCACTATGTCAAGACGGATCATGGGGCGACTAATTCCCGATTTAATTTTTATGAAAAAATGGATGAAAGAAAGCTCTCTGAGGCGAGAGCCCTAGAAGAATGCAGGAAATACTTACTGCCATCCACTGAACTTTATAAAGCATGGCAGGTCAGGTACACGAAAGCAGCGGTGAATACACTGCGTACTTTGGTAGCAAACGAAAGGACAACGCACCCATTATATAAAATTCTAGAACACTGGGTCCGAAACCATTTACTTCTGTATCTAATAAGCCCCTATAGCGCCGGAAGCGCTAAAATATCTGTGCTTATATCAGCATTTTCTCCGAAGTTTGAATTGTATGTATGGCGTCATATGTATAGCAGGTAATTTTCTTATACAAAATTAAAGATGGCCAGCAAATATTATTTTTGTTTAAAGGATGCGTCACGATGAGTCAATCAGAACCGTTAATCAGCGTAGTTGTACCTGTATATAAAGTAGAAAAATATATTCATGAGTGCGCAAACAGCATTTTAGATCAGACCTATAAAAACTTTGAGTTGATTTTGGTAGATGATGGATCTCCGGACACATGTGGTGAAATCTGTGATGATTACAGCAGAAAAGATACAAGAGTTAGAGTGATTCACAAAAAGAACGGCGGCCTGTCTGATGCAAGAAATGCGGGCATTGATATAGCAAAAGGAGAATATATTACCTTTATTGATAGTGATGACTATGTTCATCAGGATTATCTAAAAGCGATGCTTCGTCTGGCGGAAGAACATCATGCATCCATTGTGCAGGTTGATTTTACAAATCAGGCCGATAATCTTGGACAAGGAGCATCCGAAAGAATATCCCTGTTTAATCCTGAAAAAGCTCTTAATGATATGCTCCGGATGAGGAAAGTGCAGGTCATTGCCTGTGCCAAGCTGTATCGTACTGACCTGTTTAAGGCAGTCCGATATCCTTACGGCCGTTTGAATGAGGATAATCTGACTACCTATAAACTGATTCTGGCATGCAGGAATATGATTGCGGTTTCTCCGGAAAAACTTTATTATTATCGGGTAAATGATACAGGTATCATGAATGGTTCATTCTCAGCCAGAAGATATGAAATCCTGAGTTTTGCCAGTGAAATGCGCCAGTACATGGGAGCTCAGGCATCCAAATATGATGCAGATATAGAATATTCAGAAATGAGGATTGCCATCAGGCTGTATAATGAGTGTATCAGAAGAAAACAGGATGCAAATATGAAAGCACAGCAGAACAGGGTTTATGAAATGCTTTGTACGTTCGATATTTCTTCTTTGCAATGTGGGGCTAAATATTACGTTCTTCTTCATCTGATCCATTGGAATAGAAATCTTTATGATTTCGTGGTCAAACATATTTAATCAATCGGTAAATAAAGGAGTCATTTTATGCAAGGGATTATGGGCCTTTTGGCATGTTTGATTGTGTCGCCCCTGGGGTTGCTGTATGCAGTGTCTGCTCTGGTGACAAATCCGGGAAAACGGTGGAAATGGCTTCCTTTTTTAGTGCTCTCTTTAGGGCTGGCGGCCTATGCTTATGAGCCGACGGCGGAGATTGACCTGTCCAGGTATTTTGCCATTGCCAAAGACTCTACCCTTATGTCACTGCCCGATGCTATTGATTATTTTATGGAGTCCCGGCCTCAGGATCCGAGGACTGATGTATACATTATAGAGTCCTGGATTCTGACTAAGATGGGCATTATTCATATGATCCCCATGGTGACGGCTGTTTTTGTGTATGGTATTGCTTTTTATCTGACTGCAGATATTGCTGGAAGATATAACGTGACGGAATACATACCTGTAATCATTTTATTGCAGTTTTCTCTTCTTCCTTATGTTTCTATTATCAGCAATGTGCGTAATATCTGGGCATTTTCATTAGTTATTCTGGCTGTATATTGGGATCTTGTATGTAAGAAGCATGGACCCATTGTGTGGCTCACGTATATTCTGCCCTTGTTTATCCATCCGTCATCAATTCTGCTGGTGGCGTTCCGTTTTTTTGCCGGATTGAAGCAGAAATTCTTAGCCCTATTCTTTGGAATGGCCATTACTTTTCCGGCGATTATAGATTTTCTGTACAGTATTCGCGGCGTTTTTGAAGGGTTTGGTCTATTGGGACAGGGGGTAAGCCTGGGGCTTTGGAAAATATATCTGTATCTTCATGATACGGGAGAGACTGACTGGGCCACCCATGTATCAAACAGTATTTACATGAAGTTCAATAAACTGTTCCTGATCTTGCTGGCGGTCATACTGTGCCTGCTCATTCTTAAGTTTGTCAGGAAATATACAAAACCGGAGCTGAAAAAATTCTTGAATTATGAGCTGCTCCTGTGTATTTTGACTATATCATTTACCTGGTTTGTTGTACCACATTACTGGCGATTCGCCTGTGCCTATGATATTGCACTTCCTGTTGTCATGGTCCCACTGCTGGCGATGAAAGGGAGGAGGCCGTTTTGGGTTATGGCTTTTACTTATGGGATTCTCTGCTATATACCTGTTGGTCTGGCTCTCCAATTATGGGGTAGTCAATATTCTACAGATTATGTGCAGTGGATTGGCTCTTTTTGCACGACGAATGTTTTCAGCATATTATGGGATATGATTTATGGAACTATTATTAGTTGATTCTATTTTCTGTATAGATAAGACATGGACAGCTTTCGGAAACTAACAGGTATTTCCCGCAGGAGAGGGGGACTCATGATTTGAAACAGTCTGAAGTAGCTTCGGCTGCATGGAAAGGACTGATCTGGAAATTTTTAGAAAAAAGTTCTTCCCAGTTAATCAGCCTCATCGTTTCTATCATCCTCGCTCGTCTCCTGCTTCCCGAGCAGTTTGGTATTATTGTGATGACCATGATTTTCATTGCTTTGACGGAAACTTTTGTTACCGGCGGGCTGGGATCAGCATTAATACAGAATTCTAAATATGATGAGCATGCTTTTTCAACCATGTTCTGGGCCAGTGTTTTCTTTTCAATCATTTTATATGGCCTGCTTTTTCTGAGCGCTCCATGGATTAGTGAATTTATGCATACGCCTGCCCTTGTTTCTGTTTTAAGAGTCCTTGGGTTGCGGCTGCCTATATCTGCCATGAATTCTATCCAACAGGCCTATGTATCCCAGCAGATGATTTTTAAGAAGTTCTTCTTTTCCACTTTATCCGGGTCCGCTGTATCGGGAATCATCGGCATTTTCATGGCGTATGCGGGATTCGGTGTATGGGCTCTGGTGGCACAGAGCTTGAGTATGACCATAGTGAATACGGCTGTGCTTCATTTTATAATCAGCTGGCGCCCCACTCTTTATTTTAATCTGAAAATATTCACTGATTTGTTTGGATTCAGCTGGAGAGTCATGCTTGCGAGCTTTATAGGAACCTTTTTTGATCAGTTCCGGGGATTTTTGATTGGACGGTATTATAACCCCCAGGATCTGGCATTTGCAAACAGGGGGGAATTATTTCCTACTGCTTTGGCTGGTAATATATCTACATCCATACAGGCCGTATTATTTCCGGCATTTTCGCATCTTAAGAATGATAAGTCGGATGTGCAGGCAGCCTTAAAAAATGCGTTAACGATGGGAAGCTTTATCATCGTAGGTCTCATGGTTGTAATGGCAGGTGTTTCAGATACTCTCATTAAAGTTATTTTGACAGAAAAGTGGATGGACAGCGTGCCTTATCTGCAGTGGGTCTGCTTTGGTCAATGTTTTTCCGTACTAGGGATGATTAATCTGCAGACGATTACAGCTATGGGAAGAGCAGATGTTACGCTTAAACTTGAGTTTATCAAGAAACCGTTCTGCCTTGCCATTCTGCTTATATGTGTCACAATTACGCCGCTGGCGGTCATCATTGGTAATGCCTTTTACGGAGTGATTGCCTTTGCAGTCAATGCATTTCCAAATAAAACGATATTATATTATGGATTAAGGGAACAGGTTGGGGATATTATTCCACCATTTATTTTAGCAGTGCCGGTATTTGTTATGCTGCAGTATTTCCAGTATATTCTGCCGCAGACATTTTTTTCTCTCATTTTAGAATCCGCAGTTGGCGGTCTATTATATGTGCTGCTCTCCTGTCTTTTTCATGTACCGGGAGCGCTTCAGGCGTATCAGATCATTCTTAGCCATTTTAAACATTAATCCGCTTTATGGATATGGAGGTTTATATGGTTAATATCATTGTTACTGTTTATAATGCGCCTGTCCCTGACTTGGTAAGGTGCATCCAAAGCATCTGAAATCAGAGTTATCAGGATTTCGAAGTCATCATTATAATGGATTGACCAGATGATATCTAGTAATTCAGATATAAATTCAGATATAGTAGTGGGGGGAAAAAAGAAAAAACGCGGGTGGGCAGCCAGGTAAAGATTTGTGGCACATTGGAACGGCTTCTTAAAATTTATACTGAGAAAAGATAAAGTATAAAGTGACTTTCAGAATTGAAAAGAACTTGTCATTTATCTTTTTTTCAGGATACTCTTAAAGCAGACTCATTTAATTATATTCATGTTCCTGATTCAGATTGCTTTTTCTTAGAATGATGGCCAGTCCGTGTAAATTAAATTATATGCTTATTTTGTGTGGAGATGTATCAGACGGAAATTAGGAGTCATAAAAAGGTACATGCACTGATCGGTGCAAAGGAGTTATTAATGAATCTATCAACAAATATTATCAGAGCAGTTTATAAAATGTTTAGCGTGTTTCCCATCAAAGGGAATAAAATTGTCTTTTCCAGTTACATGGGAAAGGGGTTTGGCGATAATGGAAAGTACATTGCCTTGGAATTACTGAAACAGCCCAGCAAATATGATATTGTGTGGCTTTGCAAAAACATGGATGAGCATTTTCCTGAAGGCATCAGAAAAGTGAAATACCGCTCCCTGAAGTCTATCTATGAGCAGGTTACTGCCAAAATCTGGGTTGATAATACACGAAAGCCGGAGTATGTTTGTAAGAGAAATGGTCAGTATTATATTATGACATGGCACGGCGGTCTGGGGCTCAAAAGGGTGGAGAAAGATGCTGAGAAACTGTTGGACCCATCTTATGTGGAAAGAGCCAAAAGAGATTCTCTAATGGCTGACTTATTTTTATCTGAATCAGAGTGGACTACTGAATTATACGATAGGGCTTTTTGGTACAATGGAGAAATATTAAAAGCCGGCGTGCCAAGGCAGGATATTTTATTTACAGACAGTTCGGCTTTAAGAAAGAAGATAATGAGTCGTTATGGATTAAATGAAGATACGCATATCATTCTGTATGCACCAACATTTAGAAATAATATGGGAGTACAGGATTTAAAGCTCTTTAAGCTTAACTGGAACTCACTTTTAAAGGCACTAGAAAACAGGTTTGGGGGGCAGTGGAGAGGATTTATAAGATTACATCCCAACATCTCTAACCTGGATGATGGCTCTTTTTTTGGCGATGATGGTGTAGTAGATGTAACTAATTATCCGGATATGCAGGAACTATTAAGCATTGCAGATGCCGTCATTACTGATTATTCAAGTTGCATATTTGATTTCGGATTAACTAAGAGGTGTGGCTTTATATTGGCCAAGGATATCCAATCATATTCAAAAGAAAGAAATTTCACAATCCAGTGGAGCGATGTACCATTTCCTATTGCCGAAAGTGATGAACAGCTTGTGAATATTATAGCAAAATTTGACATCAATTCTTATGAACAAAGGCTATACCATTTTTATCATAACTTCTGTGGGATGTATCCCACCGGACAGGCATCACAGGCTGTAGTACGGCGAATGGATGATGTCATTATGGGAAGAGGAAAGAAGTAAAACTTCCTAGCAACAAATCTGGGATTTTTACTTTTTAACGCATAATGCCTTGAATGGATGGATTTCGGTTCGATTTAACATGGAAAATGTGAGGAATATGGTACATTGATGTTAATTCCAAAAGAAGGGAGCCGGGGTTATCATGATAACATCATTTAATTTGGATTGGGAAGATAAAAGCGACAATAATGATTTAAAGGAGATTGAAGACCATTTTCCAGATTTAGATATAGATAGATCAAAACACCACAAACTTATTGGGGAAGATAGGGATGTATTCGTTGATGAAATATTAAGCGACATCATGAGTTTAATTAATCCGAGAATGAAAAGGGAGGTTGAGAAATTAAAAGAGGAAATGACTGAACGTGCTGAACAGATTGAAAAGACTGAAGAGGAAAATCCTTTCTTACCAGGATTTGAGTCAAGTATTGTTAATTCTTTGGGGCATGGCATTGACCTGCGTCTGGATGGGGATTTGATACAAAAAGAATGGTTTCCTAAAAAGGATTGGGATGTTTTCTTGTCGCATTCTCATAATGATTTGGATAAGGCACTTAAAATCAAGGTATTATTAGAACACTTCGGATTAAAGGTTTTTGTAGATTCAACGGTATGGAGATTTGCGGACAATCTGTTGCGTAAGATTGATGATACCTATGCCCAAAGAAGTGAAGGCCATTACTATTATAATAAGCGAAATCAAACTACTGCTGCTGTTCATCTTATGCTGTCTACCGCATTAACGCAAGTTATGGATAATGCAGAAGCGGTATTCTTTTTAAATACTTGCAATTCTACATTGAAACAAATTTCTAAAACTACATATGGCAAGGCATTTATTGCTTCTCCCTGGATATATCATGAAATCATGATGACCAAATTTCTGAGGCCTAATGCTTATAAAATGAGAGAAAAAGGTATAATAAATGAAAATGAGGAATATACTAAGCAATATAAAAATTTAATGATGTTGCGTTCTGCGGATTTATCACATATGCAAAAACTATCGTTAAGTAAATTTGCTGGGTGGGTATCATCTCTCAGGAATAATGAGCAGCGGCGAAACGGATGTTTAGTAATAGAAGCTTGTAAATTTAGGCCTGATAGCTGTGACACATCAAATGTGTTGAAACGAAGAATGAAAGCGATGGAAAAATTATATTCCATAAGTGAAAGTAGTAGATGATATTTCTATGGCCTTTTTTAGAGGAAAGTATGAGTTCATATGGATCAGAAGGATGTTTTATTCAAAGAAATAGATTTAATACAAGGATGTATATCTCGAATGGCCAGGAATTCATTTGAAATCAAGAAATGGACAGTGGGTCTTATCACAATTATGCTTGGAGTTTTAGGCTCCAACAGGTTTGCGGCCTTGCTTGATTCTCCAATGAAGATTTCCCTGTTGTTTTTGATGACTATCTGCACCTTTTGGTATCTGGATGCCTACTTTTTAAGGCTGGAGCGGCTTTATCGGCTTAAATACAATTGGGTTATTAAAAATCATTATTTTTATCATACAGTATTGCATACAGTATCGTATGAATATGCTTTTGATTTGAACCCATATAATGAGAGCATGATTCTCGATAAAAAAGAGTTCCGAAAGGGCATTCTCAGTACTATGATAAGTTACACTCTGTTATGCTTCTATGGCTGTCTGGCCTTATTTTGTTTTATTATTTTTTATGGTTCTACTGCTTATTATTTGATTCTATCTTTTTGTAGTCATAATGGCTGATGTGATTTATCAGGAGGGCGTGTCATGTTTAATAATGAATTTTCTCCTATTTTTGAAAGTGATGGCGGTAGTGGACGGAAGATTTTTGTGTCCTATAAATATGGTGATTATGATGTAAAGACACCCGTCCCTCGTATTTCACATTCTGTATTTACTGCCAGAGATTATGTGACCTGGTTAGAAGATAAATTCTCAAACCGCTCTGCACATATTTACAAAGGAGAGCATGCTGATGAAAATTTATCTGATTACAGCCCGGCATATATCTGGGAGCATTTAAAAGATAAGCTGTTTGATAGTTCTGTAACCATAGTTATGATTTCCCCGAATATGAAGGAGCCGCATAGATTGCAAAAGAGCCAGTGGATTCCCTGGGAAATTGAGTACTCTCTACGCAGATCAACTCGAAATGGGCGTACCAGCCAGCCGAATGCCTTATTGGGGGTTATTTTGCCTGATTCTCTGAACAGTTATGATTACTATGGGAATGATATACTTTTTCCTATCATTAAAAATAATATCCAAAATAAATATATGGAAATCGTAAGATGGGATGATTTTAAATATGATTGTGACATATATATTGATCGGGCATTAGACCGCAGGCGGTGTACCGAACCAGTTATAGGATTATGAAAATCTAGGAGGGGAAAAATCAAATGAATTATTCTAATAGGAAAGCGCTTGTCATTGGTGGAAGCAATGGAATTGGATTGGCAATCAGTAGCAAGCTGATTGATTTAGGGTATTATGTGGAGATCTGTGACCGTACAGGACCGGAAGAAGGTATATTGGATCCGGATAGATATCATCATAACTATTGTGATTTATTGGAATTAAATGAAGATCTTTTGCATGGTCTTGCGGATGATAAAGATATCGGGCTATTGATGGTTACTGCAGGAATTGGGAGAATAGCGGATTTCCAATATTTCCATACGGCGGAGATTGATAAAATTTTAACGGTGGATGCCGTAAGTACCTTGAAAATTTTCCGCATTTTTTATGAACGTATTTTGAACGATGAACGATTCTATGCTGGCGTGATGGGCAGTATAAGCGGATGGATGGTTTCGCCTAGTGCATCTGTATATTCAGCAGCAAAAGCGGCGGTGGTAAGGTTTGTTGAGTCGGTAAATATTGAATTGGAAGCTTATGGAAGTAATAATCGGATTCTGGATGTGAGTCCGGCTTCATTCAAAGGATCAAAATTTTATGGAGGGGAAAATGATCTTTCTTTAACGGCGCCTTTAGCAGAAATCATAATACAAAAGCTTTTTGCCAGAGAGACCCGCTATATTCCTGATTATGAAAAAACTTTTAAGGGTGTGCTTCAATGGTATCATAATGATCCTCATGCCTATGGTCTTCATAGCTATGAATATAAAAAGAAAAGTGGGAGGCTGGATAATCAGAAACGTGTCAAAATTGGATATTTGTCCGGAACCTTTGACCTTTTCCACATTGGGCATTTGAATCTGCTCAGGCGTGCTAAGAAACAATGTGATTATTTGATTGTGGGTGTTCATTCTAGTGGAAAGTGGAAGGGGAAAGAGACGTTTATCCCATTGGAAGAAAGAAAAGTTATTGTGGGAGCTTGTAAATATGTGGATAAAGTAGTAGATTCCTGTCCGGAAGATTCAGACGCCTGGTCATTATGGCACTATGATAAGCTGTTTGTTGGATCAGATTATAAAGGAACAGAGCGCTTTAAGAGGTATGAAGAATATTTCAAAGATAAGGGGGTTGAGATTGTCTATTTCCCTTATACGAAGAGCACAAGCAGTACACAACTTAGGGAAGTAATTTCCCAGAAAATACAAAAGTAGCTCAAGAACCTGAATGATTACCATACTGAAGGCTTATAGTCAGTTCAAATGCGTATGCGCACACGGGAGCCGTTAAAGGCGTAACAGAAAGCCGTCTCGAACGTGACTTTTCTTTTATTGTTGTTTAATTCATTATTCATTATACAAAAACTATAGGTGGCTTTTTGTAAGCAGTAAGAGGTGAATATTACGCCATTTCAGAGCCATCCAATACGCACGTGGGAGCCATGCGATACGCGATTTGAGAGCCAGTGAATACGCAAGAGGAAGGCCGTCCACCTCCGGTGGACGGCCTTCCTGCTTTCAACTTTCAGCTTTACCAACAGCCGGGAAGGGCTCATCACCTTTCGGAAATAACAAAGAAGCAGATGGCTCTGTATGACGCGATGGAAGTCCCATTTCCGAAATAGATATAATTTCACGGGACTTCAGGTGAAAAGGCGGAAGAACTGAATTCAGTGTGAAAGGATTGCAACAGGAAAGCCGTCCACTGGGAGTGATCAGCCCCTGTCAAGGTAGACATGGCAAATATCTAAAAAATTATAGCCGCAAGTTCCATGTTGGTGTTTTAGTATCAGCATGGGATTTGCGGCGTTTTGTTATGC